>Ga0228710_1005115_pt1 | contig 20494 bp, 8 predicted proteins | sample MedpolnodulmetaG_FD_177995 | JGI IMG/M metagenome (GOLD analysis project Ga0228710, IMG submission 177995) | Root nodule microbial communities from Medicago polymorpha collected in Santa Monica, California, United States - pink nodules | ecosystem: Host-associated > Plants > Roots > Nodule... | reverse complement strand
AATAAAAATCTTTAAAAAAAAAAAAACTTAGGCTGAAAATAAATGGGAGAATGGAAAGTAAAAACATATACATGTATATGTAGATATTTGTCGATATTATTACTACCAATACAAAAATTATGATTTGCTCTACCATAACCATTTATTATTACCTCTTTTTATTAAGTTAGCACGTGATACTTTTTTATTTTTTGTATTGCAACACGGATTACTCTCCTACTAGTAAGTACAAATACGTGTCACTTATTTTGAGGCTATTTTTGTGTATTGTGTAGTTGTGGAGATATTGGAGAATCTAGCATATTTGGCAAATGCAAGCAATTTGGTTTTGTATTTGAAAGAGTATATGTATATGTCCCCTTCTAAATCAGCCAACAATGTCACTAATTTTATGGGAACATCATTTCTCCTTGCTCTCCTCGGTGGTTTCTTGTCTGATGCATTTCTCACCACTTATCATGTCTACTTGATAAGTGCAGTTATTGAGCTCCTAGTAAGTCTCCTCATTATTATTACTACCTTTTTTTGTTGATATACTAATAGTATTATAGTACACTACCCTTCCTTAGGTTCCTTACTCTACATGTCATCATCCCTTTTGCTACCATTTCGTGACTTTCTCTCTCTTCTTATTTATGCCTATTCCTACGTGCTCTTTTTGTTACCATGCATATATGTTCCTCTTATTTTGTTTTTCCTTTATAAAGGATTAACCATGGTAAATTAATTTTAAAAACAAACTAGCTAATAGAGCATTTTTCTAAATCTAAATTTTGATCTAGCAATTTTGAATTGTTGAGTGCATAAATATATGGAATCTATAACGGGAATTCAAATTTAATATAAGAAGGATGAAAGGAGGTAGAGAGACTAAATATAAAAGGGATGTTTAACCATTCTATCATTAAACATACATAATGAAATGCTATAAGCTTTTTGCCTTAAAAAAAATAAAAAGGATATTTAATTAATTTAATATCAGGTCACAAAGAGGACACTACACATATATTTTTTTGAAGAAGAGGACACACACATATTATTAGTAGATGTGACTTATTATGTAGAAAAATCAAAGTTCGTCCCCAAAATTTACAACTTGCGAGTTAGTCTTGAATCAACGCTTCAACCAAATCCACAATAATAACAACAAAAACAACAATCAAGTTTTATCGTACCAAATGGGATCGAATACATGATCAAATTACGTCATAATTTTTTATCTCAAACCAAACTACGCCATAATATTCTTTGCTTCAACCAAATCCAAATCAAAGAATTAAATTATTACTTTTACACAATCGAAGAATTAATTGATAAAATGTGAATGATGTTTAAAATTCTTATCCATTTCTTGATTCCCTTTCTTTTGCCGCATTCCCACTGCCACTCGTGCTCGAACTGAACTGTTGATTGTGTGGGAAATGCCCATGAAGATATCTGCTCTATTTTGTGAAGTCAAATATTTTTTATTTAATTCAATAATCCATACTTATTATATATTCTACTTTACTTTAATTTTAGTAAACGCACCTAATAAGAGACTTATAATATATCCATTTTGGCCTCTTAAAAGAAAGACTTTATTTTTTGAATGTAAGACTTATTATATCCTCTCAAACTAAAACCTATATTATTTACATACCAAGATTCTTTCAAAAAAAAATAAAAATAAAAAATACATACCAAGATTGAGAAGCGATATATTTTAGAGGGACGCACACACACTCCTTTAAATAATTTTGCTAAAGAATTAAATTAAAAAATTTAAAAGATAATGTCAACTCTCTAACCTTTTAAAAAATTATAAAATACTTTCCATATTTCAAAAGAAATGAAAAGTAAAATAACTAGCTTCTATTATATATTGGAGAATTCTGACAAATGTTCTTCAAGGCAATGATAATCAAAAGAGTAAATTTGTATACAAATTGATGTGTTGATTATTTTCACAAATATTTGATTTGCATATTCAAGATAAAATTCTTTTTACTAATGTTCCTAAAACGTCCATTAACAAGATTCCTTAAATTTTGTGGATTTTTTTTTTGTCTTAACCAATTGGTTTCTTCTAATGATATGAGACTCTTTTATAATCTAAAACTTGACAAAAACTAAATTAAATTCGACCTATAACTATTTGTCATAAACGGGTTCTCACTAACCACGGTTGGCTCGATCTTTTGGTACTATAATTATATATTTAAGCTCTCCACTCAATTAATTATGTCATGTCAACTTTAGAACCTTGCAAAGTGCATGGTCCCCATTATCTTGGGTATGAGTTTTAGTATTCCATAGATATGGTTTTATTGTTAATCAATCTATATATCTATTTCTGGAAGGTTCAAAGAGCATAATATATAGTAGCTTTGGCAAAAGAAGTTCATGAGAACCACGTGTGTGGTTGTCATTTTGATGATCCATTATCAACACCCCTTCCTCACAGGCACATAGATTCCATATAATAATATGATAAATCCAATAGTGACATTTCATAATCATATATAACTAGCAACTGTTAATAATGGATTACAATAAATCATTGTCTATACTACGGTCCAAAAACTAGTAAAGATGTCGGACCAAGTGATAAAACACGTGGCATATACACCTAGATTCATGTTAACACTTTTCTTTGTAGAACACAAGACTAGTCATTATTGGTCAATATTTGAGGTATATGGTTGCAACATTGTCTCTTCTTATTTATGTGTAATCCAAAAGTGACTGCTGGCCAAATTTGTGATATATTATTGGTTTACTTTCATTTTCTAAACAAAATTGGAGGTACTGGGAAGAAGAAAAAGATGGGTAGGTGTCATTTATGTAATCAATGCAAATCCATGTGCTTTTGCCATTCATCCATCGGTTCTTACTAATGGATATTTTCATGGAAGCAAATTCTTTACAACCACATTTAAATAACGACAAAATTAGATACAAAAATAAAAGGTAGTAAATTGTTAAGTATTTTGAAGTATAGTTGGATACCAATAATTTGTAGCTAAAACTCATTTAGAAATTTTATTTTATTTTTAAAGTAATATAAAAATATAATATATTATTAAAGAATTGGATTGTGGTACATATCAAATTAAATTGTTAATCGCCGACATTTAACGACGAAATCATAAACAAATTACATTTTTTTCCTTTTTAAAATTTTTGTCCTATCTCAACATTTTATAGTAGTATTTAGAAAAATTACATGTTTTATGAAAGTGTCCTTTGAAACGATATATTTTGTCTAAAAGTATATTTCCAAACAATAAAAATTCATGTTTTTTCCAATGTGTACATTCAAAAAGATATTTAGCGTGGTAAATTTTTCATATTTTATTTAGATAGTTGTTCAATAGGCCTCTCAACTTCGTTTTTTATTGGATCTTATCTTTCAATCGACTATTTTTGTATATAAAATTAAATCCGATTATCATTTCAGATTGATTTTTTTTCACTAGGTGAACAATTTTAAGAGACATATTGAACAATAATCTTTTATTTAGTTCTTTGGGTTCAATTTAATGCAATGGAACAAACTATGGACTATGTTTGTTGAGTGTTGGCCGCATTTCTGGCCTACTATTTTGAATGCCTTTTCACCAACATGCAATCAATGCAATGTTTCAGGTGTTTCCATCCTATTGGTGCTCAAAAAAAAATATTTTATTGTAATTAATTATTAACATTTTCACTTTTTGTCGAAATTTATTATTTAGTATTGGAACAAACCTGGTGTGTTGAGTGCTGGGCCCAAATAAGGCCTTTTGTGTGGCCCATTTCAGAATAATATAGGGCTCTAGAGAAAGAGAAAAAAAAGGAGAATTGCTTTGTAGGCCCCCTACATTGCTAAAAGTTAGTGAAAACAGCTATCAAAAGATACGTTTCGATAGGTTCAATTCGAAAACTTTAGAGACCTATAATGCAATTACCGAAAAAAGACTATTGACAAGAATTTTAGAAAATCAAAAAATGATTCAGCCCTAAAAATCCTTTTGGATTCACTCAACAATTTGATTATGATTGAATGATTTAATTTATGACTTCATTACACTAAAATACATGTGACATTATGGTTAATGTATTTGGAGTTGTTGATGCAGGGTCTAATTATACTAACAATACAAGCTCATGTACCTTCACTAAAACCAACAAAATGTAATGGATCCACTCCATGTGAGGAAGTTAATGGTGGAAAAGCAGCAATGTTATTTGCTGGTCTATATCTAGTAGCACTTGGAGTTGGAGGAATTAAAGGATCACTTCCAGTTCATGGTGGTGAACAATTTGATGAAACTACACCAAATGGAAGGAAGCAAAGATCAACTTTCTTCAACTACTTTGTCTTTTGTCTATCATGTGGTGCCCTTATTGCAGTTACTTTTGTTGTTTGGGTTGAAGATAATAAAGGTTGGGAATGGGGTTTTGCAATATCTACTATTACTATATTTGTGTCTATTCCAGTGTTCTTGGCTGGTTCAACTACTTACAGGAATAAGGTACCTTCAGGAAGTCCACTTACAACCATTTTAAAGGTAATTTATGGTACATTTTTAATCACAAGTTTATTTTTAATTAGGGCAGTAACGTTATGGTCTTGTCGCCATGTTTGATATTAAAAAAAATTGCAATCAAATGTGGTCAATGCATCCTTAATCAAAACCGCATTGCGATTTTGGCATCATCAAAAATCTTTATGTGCAATCGTACATTTATTTAAGACTTTCTACTTAATATGTAGGCTTAAATATGTTTCTATTTTTGATAATTTTCATTTTAGTCTCTCGAAAAATTTGTCTTATTTTAGTCTTTTCTTTTTTCACAATGTGTCCATTCGTAGTGCACATAGATATACATGACTTAATACACTTTGAACAAAAATTAATATGAAATATTTTTTATGACCAAATGCAAAAATTATCTTCCAACTTATCATTTTTTGTGCCGGATTGGTTTGGTTTATTTATGCTTAATCATCTATTAGAATACGTACTTGTGAGATTGTTACTAAAAACTTTTGGACTCAACTTATGACATGTTCATAAACTGATTTGAACTTCTTTCCATAAGCTCTCCAAAATAACTATGAAAATAACTTATAGTTTATATGAAAACACTTTATTTGAAAACACTTTGACTAATTCAATATGCCATGTTTTCCTGTTTTTAAAATGAGCAGGTTCTTATTGCTGCAACACTTAATAGCTGCTGCACCAACAAAAACTCTTGCAGTGCAGTTGTAAACATGTCATCAAGCCCTTCAAATTCAAGCACACAAACAAAAGAACAAGAACTACAACAAACCCTAAAACCAACCACAGCATCTCAAACACCATCAGAATCTCTAAAATTTCTCAACAAAGCAATCACAAGCAAACCAATTCATTCATCACTACAATGCACAATCCAACAACTAGAAGATGTCAAACTAGTCTTCAAAATATTCCCGATTTTTGCGTGCACAATCATGCTCAACGCTTGCTTAGCTCAACTCTCCACATTCTCAGTCGAACAAGCCGCCACAATGAACACAACTCTCTTTTCCTCATTCAAAGTTCCGCCTGCTTCATTACCAGTTTTCCCGGTACTCTTCCTCATGATCCTAGCACCAATCTATGATCACATTATAATCCCTTATGCAAGAAAAGTTACAAAATCAGAAGCAGGAATAACTCATCTCCAAAGAATTGGAATTGGACTACTACTCTCTATAGTTGCAATGGCTATAGCTGCAATTGTTGAAATCAAGAGACAAAAAATAGCTTCACATTCAAATGAAAATAATCCATTGCCTATTTCATTTCTTTGGATAGGTTTTCAGTATTTATTTCTTGGTTCAGCTGATCTTTTCACATTGGCTGGATTATTGGAATTTTTCTTCTCAGAAGCACCTTCAAGTATGAGATCATTAGCAACATCACTCTCTTGGGCTTCTTTGGCAATGGGTTATTACCTTAGTTCAGTGATAGTTTCTATAGTAAACAGTGTTACTGGTAATGGTAGTCATAAACCATGGTTAAGTGGGTCCAACCTTGATAACTATCATTTGGAGAGATTCTATTGGTTAATGTGTGTGCTTAGTGGGTTGAATTTTCTTCATTATATGTATTGGGCTACTAGGTACAAATATAGAGGGAGAGGGAATATTGATGAATCATGAAGGAAATGGAAAAAATTGAAAATGGCATGTATATGAAGAATTGAGCACTTGGTAAGTGTTCATAGATGACATTTTTGGCAAGGCATTGTTAGGAAGCAGTTGTGTGTATATGTGACTGCAAATCTGCAATTGAGTGCATCAAGATTGACTCCAATGGAATTTAATTGGTGTACACGGTTAATGTAAAAAGTTTTACAGATGCATCCAATAACATATCATTATTGTGTCACTTTACTATATCCATTTTTAAACAATTATCTACTTAATGAGATGTAACGGGATGCATGTGTGAAAGTTTTTTACTCTAAGAGTGCATACCAATTAAATTGATGTATGTATTAGATCCTACTATATATTCTAGAATAACAGAAAAAAGAAGAGAAAAAAAAACATAAAAGGTAAATGACTTGTAATCAGTCTAGCTCTTTTGTATACTATTATTAGTAAAAGCAAATGGTTTTCATTCATCTTGTGGTGTTTTAAAGATTGTCATGCTTTATGTTATTGTAACCATCATTGAGTTGAAGAGTAAGTTGGGCGATTATAAATGTAACTATGATAAATGCAATCAAACAATATATACATCGAAATAATACGTCTAGCAGATGTAGAAAAAATCATCATCATGTATCATCTATCTATAATTATCATCCTACAAGTTCTTCCTAAAACTTTTCCCTCAAAAAAAAAAACTCTTTGTCATGTTCCTATTTCGGTAAACATTCTTATATAAATAGCATTGTTATTCTTTATTCAACTTAATTCTTACTACACTTCAATAATATCACTAGCCTCATCTCAAAAGAAAAAAATCACAAAACCTATTAACTCCACTAATAACATCCAGGCTAGAAAGATCGAGTGGAACTCCGTTTGTGGCCTCGGCCATAATTCAAAAATCTATTTGAGACAAACAGTTTGAAGATGATCTTACTTGATGAAAACGTACAGAATCAATTATCATCTTTATTTATGTCACTAATACTTTAATGTTGTTTAGATCACAACAAATTCAAATTGATGTGTTCTTCACAACAAAATTACCTACTTTTTGTAAATTAGAATTGAAAGGAATATTTTCATGCTGAGTTCAAACTTATACAAAGGATTTTCAAAAGTAATATTCATGGTTTGTTTAATAGTGCATGACTTGTGGGCTAAAAAATCATTATATTGTTGTACTCATACACTTTTTTATATGCTTTCAATTATATGTGTGTTGTTAATATATGTACTAACAAATAGAAAAACAAACTAAATAATATTTTTCGTTCTAAAGTTAACTCATTAATAATATTGTGGAAAGATTTATGCCACAATGAAGAAAGGACTTATCTGGTTCAAAGAAAGCTCAAAGAAGGTTCAACTTACTTGAGTTAAAATGTTTGTGGCTAGAAATGATGTTAAATTCAAAACAAAGGACAACATTAGAGAAACTCAAAAGGATGTCAAAAAGCACAAACTAATTGACACTTTGCTTATGGACTTATAGTAAGTTTTAACTGTCTTATAATATGTTTACAAATTGACAAGTAATTATATTTTACTTTGTAATCACAGAAGTACTAGGGTTAATCACACTTTAAGGGGCATTTATGATGACTAGATGCATCAATATTATGTTGAAACTGATCATGTCATACTTATTATACAGTCGATCAAATTAAAGAAATTGAATGGTAATTTTTATAAAAAAAATAAAATAAAATAAAAATTGTTAAGACATCGTTACTATTCACTAATACAAGTATTTAGTAGTCCAACTGTGTAAAATCTTTCCTACAAAGAAAAAAAAATCACATAGCCTATTAACTCCACCGATAACATTAATTTACTTTGGTTAGCATAGTGGTATTGGTTTGGACCTTGAAGTCTGCTCCTCTCACTATTTCATGTTTGATTCTCCCTAATGTCAATTTTGATAAACGAGTATAGTTTCTTCAACAAAAAAAAAAATCCGTTGATAATATAGTTATTACATCCAATGATAACATCCAAGATGTAAAGATAAAGTTGAACTTCATTTGTGGACTCGACCATTCAAAAATCCATCTGAGACAAACAATTTAGAGATGATCTTACTTGATCAAAATATACATAATCAATTATCAACTTTATTTAAATCGCTGAACTTTAATGTTATTTAAGTCTCAACATAGTTATTACATCCAATGATAACATCCAGGATAGAAAGATCGAGTGGAACTCCATTTGTGGACTAGACCATGTTGCAACAAAATGTGTTTAACATTGCCACCTTAAGTTTTGATGATAACAAGGTATTAACAAGTCAATTGGATATGCTAATATATGTTCAAGTGGGCAGGACCATAAACTAAAATTTATAAGTCTTAATACAAAGTATTGGTTCTGAAAGAACAGAAAAGAGCAATGAAAATTTTCAAATGAAGCTTATTGATGAGTCAATAATTAGTGTTTTTAATATAATATTTGAGTCCATTTTATTTATATTTGAGTTTATTTTATTTAAGTTTATTTCCTTTTTAGAATTATTTTACTTCAATTGCAAGTTATTTAATTTCAAGAACAAATATTCTAAAGATTGAGTCTTGGAGCAAAAGAAATGGATTTGGAGCTGATTCAGGTTGAAAATACGAAGATTCGGTGCAAAAATATAACATCCCTCAAGTCAGAGACTTGGCACGGCCCGTGCCACCAGCCACACGGCCATGCCAGCCTTCAAGATCACTTTTGCTACTTTTTGCTTCCTGGACAAGCTACCTATTAGTTTACTTCTGACCTAAAAGTTTGTGGTTTCTTGTGGAACATTCTAGTGTTATATTTATTAGGGCTTAAGTCATTGTAAACTATAAATAGAGTAGCTAGCTATCACAACAAATTATCTTTTGTTCTTGGAATTCAATAGTGACAATTGTCTTTCTTAATAAAAGTTCTTCTCTCGATACGGCTTGGTAGGAGCATACACAAAAGTTGTCCACATATCAGCAAGAGGTAAGTAAAAAGATAAAGTCACATTGTGATGATGAGTTCTAGTCGTGAAGTTGGGTTATTCGTCGGTAGTGATGTGAATAGCAATTACACAATCATAAGCCACCATAAAAATAGAATAGTCAATGATCCATGTTTTGTCGACAAAATCCAGACGAACTACATGATAGGGGTCATGGTTCTCCATCTTTAGACAGTTAAAATATTGTACTAAAACAACAAACAAGGGGCAAGTTCACATCAACAATATTATGAGCAGTAGAATCTTTAACAAATATTAATTATAAAAAACGGTAACGTTTATAATGTGAATATGCAATGAAATGATATGCAAATGCATTATATTGACTCATTCCTACTCCATGGAGATTCTATATGAGAGGAGAAATTGGGAGGACATGTTCCGTCTCAAAATTGTCATTGGTACATTTCTTTTCTTTTTGTACTTAATGTATTTGTACTAGAACACTCTACCAACGATCATGAGTTCTTGCAGTGTCACGTCAAGTTCGTCACTGTGAGACTTCGAATACCACCATACAAGGGAGCTACCACCTGGTCCCTTGTGGGGTTTCGCACTGTGACATCATTAAGAATAGCTCAATCTTGTATCAAAGCATAGTTCATTCTTGAACTCAAGTGAATTTATTTTAAAAATTCTTCATTGTATACATTTATTATAAGTCTTTAATCTACTTTTATACCTTAAGAATAATCATTTGTGAAGAAAATGCCACGCCTACATAATTAAAGTAAATAAATTAGTTTCCATGACACGTAAAAATACATAAAGGGGAGATGTTATTATAATTGTTTCTTCTTCTTTTCTAAAAATTAATTTGAGTCTTACTTATTCATAAGTGAAGTCTATTTATTTTTTATTTATGATACACTCAACTCTTTTTGGGTACATATATATTTGTCTCCTTACTATTTTATTTCATTCTTTATTTGAAAGTAAAAATAATAATGAAGAGGAGAAATAAGTGGGGGAGAGAAAAGTAAAAATAATAGAAAGTGGAGGAGAAGGAAATAATAACGAGTCAACGGCACCAAATATAAATAGAAAGTTGGGAATCAGAATTGTCACTTTTGTTGAATGTAGAAACAAGAGAAGAGGAGAGAAGAGAAGGGAACAAACCCTAGTTGCGAAGAGGAGAGCCAAAAACCGTAATTTCCAAAAAATTCGAGGTAAAGGGAAGAATCCTTTCACTTTAAGGTAATCTTAAATTATGATGGGGGGTTATTTAATCTTAAGAAATTATTGTTTTTATGATGAAAATTTTGATGAAAGAATGATGATGAATGGATGTAATGTTGTTGTTGATAAATTAAAATTGAAGGAACGTAGTTTGGGGTTTTGAATTGAGAATTTGACCTTGAAAAGAGTAGCTAATTTGGTAGGTTATGAGGAATTATTGTTTGAATGATGAGAGTAGTCAAAGGGTGATGATTGGGGACGAAATTCACGAGTTTTAGGTCAAAAACAAATGCGGGGAAGGTCCCCCAAGATGAAATCGTAGCAAGACTATAATTTTGTTGTCAGTGAGAAAACCCACGGTCGTGCCACAGGGGCGCACGGACCGTCAGTCAGTTACTGTATAGGAATTGTCTTTTTTTTAGCGGGCACACAAATGTGCCCCAAAGAGCACGATCGTGCACCCATCCAAAGTATAGGAAACCCAACTTTTCTACCCAAAATGAGTTCCTAAAGTAAAGGTAAGGGTCTTAAACTATTATACAAAGTTGAAGGAGTATAATTAGGCATAATTGAATGTGATTAACTCAAAATACTTGTGAGCCTAAGGCTTGAACCGAAGAGAGGTGGATAAGTGAAGTAAAAGGGAATTGTCTAGGATTAATTCATAAACAAACGACGAAGATAATAGGAGCACCTTAGAATAAAGGTTAAGTATAATAATATAAGCTAAGTTAAAGAGTTCAGACCCGAGTAAAATGAATATATGATGTTAGTGATCTAAAGTAATAGATGACAATAACAAAGATTTAATAAATAAAGATAGGATTTTAAAACTTGATAAGCCTAGTTGTATAGATGAAAGACATTATGGGGAGTGACGATGGAGGGATAAAAAATTTAAACTAAGAATGAAGGATAAGATATGTCACTAGGATATAAGATGTAGAGAAGGGAGAGAAAAACTAATGACGACATGTGGGTTCTATACATAATGTTGATTTAACGAAGAAATGAACTATATGATGATAATTGACGATGGGATGCTAATGTTATAAGATGATGATGTTATGATTATTATATGAAGATGATGAATGACGAAATAAATGATATTTATGAATGACGAATAATGACAATGGCGTACTTGTTTTATAATAACAAGTAAAATGACGAAATGACTTATGCTGTGAAGATGAGCTGATGCGTTTTCTATGTCGTGCTTAGAGAGTCTTAATGCACCATATCATATTGCATAAAAATGATCAATGACGAATATATATTCGTTAACACATCTCTGACTTACATTAAAATGATGATAGAATCTGGTATCGGCATCCATATATATGTTAGGAAGTGAAGTACATTACATATAAGTGAAGATATGTAATTTGATGTATATGCTAATGATGTGAATTGATGTGTGTGTTAAAGGGGAAAAAGTTATGTTTGTGCTAGTGATGCATGTGCTGATTATGTATGACTTTTTGAAGTAACTAGAGAAATTCGATTGAAAGAATGCATACGTGCCTATTTCGTTTTCCAAACTTTTTTATCATTCAAAATGTATTTATACACTAAATTTATATCATTTTGTTTTTGAGGGGAAAATTATATGTATAATTAGTTCCAACTATGAATGATATAAATGTATCCCTTAAAGTTGTATGTTTGAAAATTAATTACTTTATTTATTTTTCTCATAACTTCTCATTCATGCATATTTGTTCATATTGTACTATAAAGACATAGTAATAGAATTGATGAAGAAACCAAACTTACATTGTATATATTATTTTACATTTGTGTTGTTATAAAAAAAATTGTTTGTTGTATGGCTCCTACAGGCAACAACTCCCAACAACATAAATAACAACAACAACAATACTGATTACGACTCAGGCAATTAACACAGACACTACTACAATAGCACAAAATAAAGTAGATTGTAATGTATATTGGGATTCATTTGATGATGAGGATGGTCTAAATGACCACATGAAAGATAAACATGGTGCGAAAATCAAAGGTCAAAAGTGTCACTGTCTCTTTAAATCAAAAGAGAAAAGGATCGCGCACCTGAACATGAGAATCTACCTAAAAAATAATGTGACTACTTCTATTAATTATCCTACTAGTAGAGTTATCATAGTTGTTGTGGTTTTTTATTAAGTTTGTTGTAAAAGATAAAGTTTTATATGCATTCAAACTTTTTAGTAAAGTTATTTATGATGCATATCTTTGACTAATTTTCAAGTTTGTTATTTTATTCTTCCTTGTGTTGTTGATTTTTTTTATGTTGTATTAAAGAAGTTATTGCATTGAAATGACATAAATTTCTTGATTCATGTGGAAAACTACTTGATATAAATTTCAAATATGTATTATTGTTAATTAAGCAGTCAAAATTATTTGAAATTAAGTTATAACAACAGGAAAAGAAAAGAAAAAACACAATACATATAAATATAGTATATGCGACCAAGAAAATCTCCATAACCTTTTTTTTGTGCTAGATTAGACTTTTTTTAATCCGTTAAGTTATTTTTAGTTTTCAATTTGATCTCTAAGTTTTTATTCATTCAACTATGATACATAAGTTAAAATATTAGACATTTTAATCCATCAAATTTTTTGGTTTCATGTTGGTTTCTTATTATACTTTAATATCTTGTAAACTTTGTCTTTTAAGTTACAAATATTAATCATTGTATCTCTTAGGTAAAAACCATTAAACACTTTTAACATTTCACTATCCTGTTTCCCTTTTTTATTATCAACTAAATTAAATATAAAAAAATAAATAAATAAATCACGTATTGGAGGATGTAAAAAGGAAAATAGATCCAAAATTTGCTCTATAATATAAATTTAACTACTATACAAAGGAGGATCCTAAACCATTATACAATGATTAAGGAGTGTATTTAGGCATAATTGAATGTGATTAACTCTAAATACTAGTGAGTCTAAGGCTTGAATCAAATGGAGGTGGATAAGTGAAATAAAATGAATTATTTAGGATTAGTCCATAAACAAACGACAAAGATAATAGGAGCACTTTAGAATAAAGGTTAAGTCTAATAATATAAGTTAAGTTAAAGAGTTCAAAGCTGAGAAAATTGAATATATAATGTTAGTGATCAAAGGTAAAAGACGATAATAACAAAGAATTAATATATGACGATAAGATCTTAAAACTTAATAAGCCTAGTAGTTTAAAAGGAAGACATTATGAGGAGTGAAGATAAAGAGATAAAAATCTTAAACTAAGAACAAATGATATGATATGTCACTAGGATATAAGATGTGGAGAAGGGAGAAGAAACTAATTACGGGTGTGAGTTCTATATATGATGTTGATTTAACGAAGACATGAACTATATGATATTAATTGACGATGAGATGCTAATGTTGTAAAATGATGATGTATGATGATGTTATTATTGTTATATGCTGATGATAAATGACAAAATAAATGAAGTTTGTGAATGACAAATAATGATGAATGACATACTTGTTTCATAATAATAAGTAAGGTGACGAAATGACTTATGTTATGACGATGATATGTTGTTGATGTGTTTTCTATGTGGTGCTTAGAGAGTCTTCATGCATCATATCATATTGCATAAAAATGATGAATGACGAATGTATGTTAAGTAACACATACCTGACTTATATTAAAACGATGATAAGATTCGGTACCGGCATGCATATAGATGTTAGAAAGTGAACTACATTGCATATAAGTAATGATATGTGATTTGGTGTATGTGCTAATGATGTGAATTGTTGTATATATGGGCCAATGATTTGAATTGATGTGTGTGTTAAAGGGGTGAAACTGATTTATGTGTTAGTGATGTATGTTTTGATGATATATGACTTTGAGGTATATGGAGAAATTTTATTGAAAGAATGCATATGTGCCTATTTAATTTTTCAAACTTTTTTATCATTCAAAATGTATTTATACACTAAAATTATATGATTTATAACTAGTTCCAACTATGAATAATATAAATGTATTCATTAAATTTGTATGTTTGAAAATTAATAACTTAATTAATTTATTTATTTTTCTCATAACTTCTCATTCATGCATATTTGTTCATATTGCACTATAAAGACATAGTAATAAAATTGATGAAGAAACCAAACATACATTGTATATATTATTTTACATTCGTGTTCTTATCAAAAAATTGTTTGTTGTATGACTCCTACAAACAATAACTCCCATAGCAACGACACGAACGACAACAACACTAATTACGACCAAGGCAATAACGCCGACACTACTACAGTAGCACAAAATAAAGTAGATTGTGATGTATATGTGGATTCATTTGATGATGAGAACGGTCTAAATGACCACATGAAGGAGAAACATAGTGCAAAAATCAAGTGTCATCAGTGTCATCGTCTCTTTAAAACAAATGAGAAAATGATTGCGCACCTGAACATGAGAATCTACCGTAAAAAATAATGCGACTACCTCTATTAATTATCCTACTAATAGAGTTATTTATAGCTGTTGTGGTTGTTTTATTAAGTTAAGTTTGTAGTAAAAGATAAAATCTTATGTGCATTCAAACTTTTTAGTAAAGTTATTTATGATGCATATCTATGACTGATCATCATGTTTGTTATTTTATTCTTCTTTATATTTTTTATGTTTTTTTTATGTTGTATTGGAGAAGTTATTGCTATTGAAATGACATAATTTTCTTGATTCACGTGGAAAACAACTTGATATAAATTTAAAATATGCATTATTGTTAATTAAGCAGTCAAAATTATCTGAAATTGAGTTATAACAACACCAACAAAAAAAACACCATATGTATAAATATAGTATATGCGACCAAGAAAATCTCCATAACCTTTTTTTATTGCTACATTAAACTCTTTTAATCCGTTAAGTTATTTCTAGTTTCAAATTGATCTCTAAGTTTTTTTCATTCAACTATGATACATTAAGTTAAAACATTAGACATTTTGATCCCTCAAATTTTTTCGTTTCATTTTAGTTCCTTATTATATTTTAATATACTTTAAACTTGGTATTTTAAGTTACAAATATTAATCACTTTTAACTCTTAGGTGAAAACCATTAAACACTTTTAATTTTCACTATCTTTTTTTCCTTTTTTTATTATCGAATAAATTAAATATAAAAAAAGAAATAAATAAATCACATATTGGAGGATGTAAAAAGGAAAATGGATCCAAATTTTGCTATATAATATAAATTTAACTATTATACAAAGGTAAGGGTCCTAAACTATTATACAAAGACGAGGGAGTGTATTTAGGCATAATTGAATGTGATTAACTCTAAATACTAGTGAGTCGATCAAAATACTCCCTTAATAAAGTAACTCTAATATAGATTGTTATATGTGTTCTTTTATCATATAGGATCCTCAACCCTGGATCAAATGATATAGTATCATTCTTGTGAAATATTTACCACCATAATTTAGACGGAGAGAAGATAGTTGTGTTATTTGTGTTTTGAAATTTCAGGATTTGGATATTTTTAGATATTGTTGTTGAATATCAAAAGGAATTTCTTGATAAAAAATATGTATAAAATATTCTACAATTTTTGTACAAAGGATGTGAATCCATATAACTATAAGGTTGAAAATCTAGAGAATGAAGAACCGAATTGAAATAATAAAGAGCTAGATAATTTGGCAATCATTTTATCAATACCATATTCTGGATAAGAGGCTTATCATGGTTATCACCAAATTCAAGATTCTTATAGTCTTACAAAAGACTTGTCAGCATTTAGTTCAATTGGTATTTTGAAGACCAACTATATTCAAAATGAACTAACACCAGCAACAATTTTTTTTAGGATGGATGCAATTAAAGATTTGTTGATCTTGTATTACTCTTGACTATTGGCCATATGTTGAAGAATTTAATTTGGTTGCTAGAATTAAGAGTTTGGTTTGTTAATGTACTTTTGGCTTCCGAAACTTATATGTGTATTGATATTAGGTATTTGACTTTCAAAATATGGATGGACAATGTCCCAACAAATATTCAATTTGATGTACTCTTGTTATTTCAACATTTGAATGAAACTTATTTTATTGTCAAAAAAATAATATAATTTGGTGAACTAAACATCTTAATACTATCATTCAATATTTGACCCAAATATGTCACAAAATTGGTATCATACACTTTTATATGATTCATTTCTTGACCATGGCTTTCTAATTTCTTTACGCAATTATTTTGAAAAACAATTTCAAAATTGGTAAACTAATTTTAAAGCTAATTTCAGTCTTTACCAAGTTAAGATTTAGGGTTTAAAAACTTATAATTACTTATTAGTATTTATCAATACTAAAAAATTTGATTTTGAACGGTGTCTTTCCGCTCTTTTTATTGCGCTAACGTTTGAAAATTATGAACGGTGTTTTTTTATAAAATTTTGATTTTGATTAAAACTAAAAATAGAAATGTTTGTTGTTTTTAAGTTATAACAATCAAACTAACCATGATTATCTTTTTCAATGACACCAATAATATACTGTAACAAAAAAAATACAATCTAAATATTTTTTTAATGACACCAATGCTTTTTTATTTTTGACATCTTTAATTAGTGCTACGAGGACACTAGTTAGTAAAATCCTAAATTAAAATACAGTTATCCACCATAATGATTATCATAAATCAACTAAATTAAATCAATCACAAAGTTTCAAACGTAGCTTCTTCGTCATAGATGGATCTAGCTATAACCCAACCAAACACACACAATAAATGATGAAATTTTTTTCTTAAAAAAGAAATGATGAATTTTTAACCATTAACTTATACATGCACGATAAAAGACTTGTCTCGTTCATTTACCATCAAATCTTGTAGACCCACTGGATTTGACAACTGTGTCTGTGGCTATATATTCAATCCAAACCGTTCTTCAAGAAATATGAGTCATTCCTGTTGTGTGCTTGGCTGTGTATAAAACCATCCTAAACAAAATAGGAAAAAACAGGCTCAGGCTAACATATGACAGCCACCAGTCCCACCACCGTCAATGTTACCAATTGAAATGTATTCATTGTTGGAATCAAAAACACCTAAATGCCACATTCAACACATATAGCTAGCTAGACTGCAAGACTTGTAAAGTTGACCTCATTAACATGCAGAAGCAGCAGCACGTTAACCACTGCATGCTCCTCTAACTAGTCAGTACATTTCCACCCCCACCATCCTCACAATTCACAGCCCCACTCACATTCACTCACTCAGAAAATCATAACTCCCACCTTCACTTTCAATCAATAATTACTTTAACTGTATATGTATACGGCATATGCAGTACTCATTTATTACATTCATCAATTCACTGATTTAATAAATATTTACACTCATGTCAGGTTAAAGTTTTAACTCACCCTCAGTACTGACTTTGATCACCAAACACAAACTCACCTAACCTTTTTTTTTTTGTCTTTTTATTTACACTGACCTTTCATTTAACCCACATATTATATCTCTAATCTATTGACTGTTGATCTACATAAAACAGTTGATAATTCTTTATTTTTTTTATAATAAAAAACTTTAGGCGAGTTGAGTTCCGAATACTCGTCAAGAACAAAACAAAACGCTAGTAAAAATACTTACAAAATTACCCAATAAAGAGGTCCGAGTATTTCTTTTTTGATTAATTGTTAATTGCTTCTAAAATATTCCACAAATATACATATTGTGATATATAATTGAAGGCACATGTATACATTTTCACAATTTACCAAGTATGTAACCTCTTTTATACATAGAACTCATATTTAACGTATGACCGCGTAGTATAAAAAACCAAACAAATCTTCATTATGCATGCAATGCAATGCATAAAAACCACTATTATATGTTACGTATCTCAAAATTTCACTTCCATCGTTTCTTAACTTTTTCCCTTTCACAAACCAAGCACCATTCATCTTCATTAATAACTCATGTGCCAGCTAGTGTTTTCATTTTTCACAATAAATCCATAAGTATATATATATATACAACATACCCTACTCTTAACTGTATTTACCTAAATATACAGTCAACCAAAACAAACCATATTCATGGCGTTCAAGATCAAGAACGTACATTCTTTACTCATCTTCATCACCATCATCATCACCATATCACAAACAACCGCATTGATCACTACAGAAACTTCCACAACGAGTAACACATTAGGGCACTGGATCCAGCTTCAAAAAACTATAGGCATCTCAGCCATGCACATGCAAGTAATGAAAGACAACAAAGTAATCATCTTCGACCGAACCGATTTCGGTCCCTCCAACATCTCTCTCTCCAACAACCGTTGCCGTTACAATCCTCACGACATGGCTCTCAAACTCGACTGCACAGCTCATTCCATTCTCTACGACATCACCACCAACACCCTCCGTCCTTTAACCCTACAAACCGACGCTTGGTGTTCCTCCGGTGCCGTCTCCCCCACCGGAACCCTAATACAAACCGGTGGCTTCAACGACGGTTACACCAAACTCAGAACGTTTACGCCTTGTCCTAATAACAACACGTGTGATTGGGAAGAGCTTCAACAGAATCTTTCTTCAAGTCGTTGGTATGCTTCGAATCAGATTCTACCGAACGGTAGAATCATTGTCGTTGGTGGTCGTTCATCTTTCTCGTATGAGTTTGTTCCCAAGAGATTAAACGACGCGTCGTTTTATCATCTTCGTTTCTTGCAACTCACGCGAGATTCAAATCCTGGTGAAGAGAATAATCTTTACCCGTTCTTGCATCTTTTACCGACGGGGAAGCTTTTCATCTTCGCAAACCGTCGTTCTATTTTGTTTGATTATGAACGGAATAGGGTAATAAGGGAATTTCCTATTATACCTGGTGAAGAGAAGAGAAATTATCCAAGTACAGGTTCTTCTGTTATGTTGCCGTTGAATTTAACGGGGAAAAATGGGACGGAGTTTATTGAGGTTGAGATTATGATCTGCGGCGGCGCGTTTCCCGGCGCGTTTGATTATGCTAGTAAAAAGAAGGTGTTTCTAGAAGCTTCTAGTAGTTGTGGGAGGTTGAAGGTTAGTGACGTGGAACCGGAGTGGGTTATGGAGGTTATGCCGGTGCCACGTGTCATGCCGGATATGTTACTTTTACCGACGGGGAATTTGATTATTTTGAACGGTGCGGCGAATGGTACGGCGGGTTGGGAGAATGCGGCGAACCCGGTTTTGTATCCGGTTTTATATCGACCCAGTTTAGATGACCCGTTTTCAAAGTTTGAGTTGTTGGCACCGGCTACTACTCCAAGGATGTATCATTCATCAGCTGTGTTGTTGCCAGATGGCAGGATATTAGTGGGTGGGAGTAACCCGCATCGGCTTTATGACTTCCGGGCCAAGTATCCGACCGAGTTGAGTTTGGATGCGTACTATCCGGATTATCTTCGACCAGAATTGGCCACATTGCGGCCCGTGATTGTTGCGGTGGAGGTTGTTAATAATACATCGTCATATGAGAGTTTGTTTTCGGTGTCGTTTTTGTTGAGGGAGGTGAAGGAGGTTAATCGGATTCGTGTTTCGTTGGTGGCACCGTCGTTTACTACTCATTCGTTCGCAATGAATCAACGGTTGTTGTTTTTAGAAGTTACCGCGTTGGAGGAGGTTGTGAATTCTATGCAAGGTCAAAATTTAGGTGAGTTTGGTCTCGGGAGCTCATTAGGGCCTGGAAAGATTGCGAATTCGGTTTATAAGGCTACGGCTCGTGGGCCCCCATCTCTTAATGTGGCCCCACCTGGGTATTATATGCTTTTTGTTGTCCACGCTGGAATTCCTAGTGTTGCTACTTGGGTTCATGTTCACTGAGTAAGGTTTTGGGTTTTTTGTTTTGAATCTAAAAGAAAATGATTTTGAAAATTGGTTTTTGAAAATAAAAATGAAGCATGAGAAAAGAGTCATGCATTCGTTCATTCAATGACTACTTTGAGGCTTTGACCTGTTGTACATTTTTGAATTTCCCGTTTTGATTTTATAATGGGAATTTTTTCACTCTATTTAAGTTACCAAGCAATTTTGGTAAATTTCATTTATGGCTGGGTTTGTTGTTTTACTTACCTCATTTATACTATGCATTTATATATA
>Ga0228710_1005114_pt1 | contig 20495 bp, 10 predicted proteins | sample MedpolnodulmetaG_FD_177995 | JGI IMG/M metagenome (GOLD analysis project Ga0228710, IMG submission 177995) | Root nodule microbial communities from Medicago polymorpha collected in Santa Monica, California, United States - pink nodules | ecosystem: Host-associated > Plants > Roots > Nodule... | reverse complement strand
AAAGGTTTCTGAAATTCATTGTCAACAAATTGAACTAGCTGATAGTGCCGGTGTACAACAAAGGAAATCGTTTGATTTACTGAGTAAAGAAGTAGGAGGCAGAACTAACTTGGGTTTTATTCGTCTTGATCAAAAGAATTATCTTCGCAAAAAAAGAGAAAGAAGTTTGGTACAAGGGGAGGCCGGCTATTTACTGCAATACTTTCAAAGAAAGACGGTACAAAATCCAACTTTCTACCATGCTTATCAGCTAGATATTGAAGATCAGATCACCAATGTGTTTTGGGCAGATGCTAGGATGCTGATTGATTACAGTTATTTTGGTGGTGTTGTTTCTCTTGATTCAACATATTGCACAAATAGTTCGCACAGACCACTAGCAATCATCTCAGGATTTAACCACCATTGAGGAGCCTTAATTTTTGGAGCTGCATTATTATATGACGAAACTGCTGAGTCATACGAGTGGCTCTTTGAGACATTTCTAGAAGCACATAAGCAGAAAATGCCTCAAACAGTTTTTACTGATCAAGCCAAATCAATGGCAAAAGCATTAGCCGAGGTTATGCCTGAAGCTTACCATGGTTTATGTACGTGGCACTTGATGCAAAATGGAATTAAACACTTAGGAAATTTAATGAAGGGGGAATCTTATTTTCTTACTGACTTTAAGAAATGCATGTATGGTTATGAAAATGAAGAACAATTTGAAGATGGTTGGACATCCCTCCTTATAAAGTATGGTGTTCAGAAAAATGATTGGTTGCAAAGAATGTACAATATAAAGGAGAAATGGGCATCTTGTTACATGAAGAAGACTTTGACATTAGGGATGCGAAGCACTCAACTTAGTGAAAGTGTGAATGCAGATATTAAAAAATTTATGAGTAAGGACTTGGATTTAATTAAAAATTTTGAGCGTTTTGAAGATGTTGTAGAAGAAAAGCGGTATAAAGAATTGAAGTGTGAATTTGAAGCACGCCAAAAAATTCCAAGACTGAAGAACTCATATTCTGATATTTTGCAACAAGTGTCCAAGCTTTATACTCCTACTATTTTCGACTTATTCCGACGTGAGTATGAGTTGTTTGAAGCATGCTTTGTGAAAAGCATGGACATACAAACATCATCATCTACTTATGTTATTGCCAAGAAAAGGAATATGGGAGGATGGCAAGTGACCTTCGATTTGGAAAAGAATACAATTTGTTGCTCTTGTCGTAAATTTGAGAGCTTTGGCATACTTTGTTGTCATTGCTTAAAAGTCTTCATTCATATGGACGTTACATCAGTGCCTGAGCCTTATATTTTAAAGAGGTGGACAAAGATAGCAAGAAGTAGAGCTTCACAAACTATTGGTGTTAGTCATGTGGTAGAAGACTTGGATTTATCTCCAGCACAATGTTATAAGGAAATTTGTCCCCGCTTTATTAGGATAGTAACAGAAGGATGTAGAAGTCCAGAAGCTGTTGAGTTTCTTAAGGAAGTTGCTGATGAATTGGATGAGCAAATGCTAAAGTTTCAAAATATGCAAATAAGTAGTGAACAAGTGAATGGAACCTCTAACAATATTAAAGAGATATCAAGTACTAATGATGGTGCAACACAGGTAAAGGGGTTTAAGAACAAAGAAGGTCCAAAGGGTTCAAAACGTTGGAAAGGTTGGGTAGAAACAAAACTGGCCAAGAGAAAGAAACGCGTGAAGTCCATTGCTTCACAAATTCAAAAACCTGTGGTATTATTAATATATTTAGTTTTATTTTTTGTTTTTGTTGACTACATAAGCTCACCTTTGTATTCCTTTTTTTCGTGTAGAAGAACAAAGGTAAGCAGGGTTCCAAAAATATAAAGAGGCAGGATGAAGTGTCAAACACAAGTGCTTCACAAAGTCAAAAGCAATATGCTGTGTCCAACACTAGTGATTTACAATGTCAACAGCCATTTGCATCGCCAATTACAAGTGCACCTATATGGCTTAATAATGCATACAATCAACCATCTATGGTTAGCTAATAACAATTTGAATTTGTGAATGACCTTAACTATGTTTAGTGTTTAAATTATTTTGGTTTTTATGCAGGGAGACGTGGAACTTCTAGTCAATTTGGTGTCGCTAGTTTTACTAGCTTATTGATGGTAAATTTCAAATTATATGATTCACTTTCAAATCTATATATATAATATTAACTTGCTTTTTTAAAATTATAGGAGCAACTTGATGATGGTACCAGAGACTTGAATAGAGGCCCATAGTTGTACTGAGATGTTGAAGAGCTTATGATACAAATTCAGTGTTGACATGAGTTTTTTTATTAGCTGCTATTTTTGATTAGTTATTTAAGTGTTTTCATGAATTTTTAATTAGGTGTTGCTTTACATAAGCCCCTTTTACAATTATTGTACTATTTCTTTGCTGTTTGATTAGGTGCTGTCAAATGCCAATGCAAGTAAAACATCCATTTGCTTTTCTTGTTTTCAAAAGTAAATGAATTCTATATTGTTATAATTAGAACCAAAGTATAAAATGAGGAAGAATACTTGTGTGGAAACCACAAATGTAAAACATTTGGACACACTCACACAAATTGAAGGTGCAGTAGCTGTCTTAGGTTTTGTTTGTGGGGTGGTTTTTTTCCAGTTCATGCTTCAAGGGCTGGTCATGCACGGTTGTTGGCTGCTATGGCTTTTGGTTTTTTTTTTCTTTTCAAACAGTAGTGTGGGCAATGGTATGGTATTGGGGGGTGGCTGCCTTGCTGGAGTTTTTTGTCATAGTTTTTTCGATGTGAATTATGAGGCAGGGGTATGCGTTCTTTTGTTATATGGGAGCAGCTGTTTTTGTTTAATAAACATACAGGTGGCCCTTATGCTTTATGTATATCCCAGCATCATTATTTTGTGTTTGGTTTGGGTGCTGCTAGTTTGTGTGGGGTGGCTCCATGGTCCTGGTGTGGGTGGCTCCAAGGAACTCGAGAATGCCGCGTCGACATTACACTTAAGCCTTCCCCTGCCTGGTTTCTGCCACCTGATGTGCTGCTGCTGCGCGGAACTGCTGCTGCCAGCTGATTTGGTGCTGACAGCACGCATAGCAGGCTGTTGTTCGCCCTCTCCCAGCGCTGAACTGCTGCTGCCAGCACGCGTAACAAACTGTTGTTCGCCCTCTCCCATCGCTGAACTGCTGCTCCTGTCGGCTGATACGGTGCTGACAACGCGCATAACAGGCTGCTGTTTGCCTCCCCCAGCCTAGCTTTACACATATTTGCTTCCATCCATCCTTGTAACAACTTACGCGCACGTTAAAAAATAGCTTGATAGGTTTCCGACACATTTTGCCAAATTTGTATATTCCGTGACTTCCAAATACTCCAAACAATAGTTACAAAATTTTCCAACTTTAGTTGTGGCAGATTTTGAATCAAGTGGAATACAATTTCTGCTACAGTGTTGTTATTCCGCATTGCAGCTGTTACATCATTCTGGAGATGACTAACACGCCACATATTCCCTGCCTTTGGACAGTCGAACAGCACATGTATTGCATCCTTGTAATTTCCTTCGCATAATGCGCAGCTAGAGGTACAGTTAACACCTCTATCAAGTAACCTGTCACGAGTTGGCAGGCACCGCCTACAAATTCTAATAATGTATTTTTTTTTTTTTAAAATAATCAAATGATATATTGTTATGTGTTTAGCTTCTCTAAAATGAGTTTGTACCGTCATTAAAATAAGTTTTTTAATTTAAAATCCAAGCAACATGATATAATACTCCAAACCAGTACTTGTTCAAAAAAATAAATTCCAAACCAGTAAATGAATTTCTTGTTTGCACAATCTCTTTTGCACTTTCAAATCTTACTAACTAGTATGCACTAACCAAAACAAACTCTACCAAGCCACAAGGCATGCATAAGTCCACACAACTTGCTCCATCCCCCAATGACCATATCTCTATTTAGGCTCTGTTTGAATTGACGGAATAGAACGGAGCGGAGTGAAATGGAACACAATGGAATGGAGCGGAACTGAATGGAATGGAATAAAGAGTCCATTCCATTGTTTGGGTATTCTATGATGGAATGGAACAAATTTATCTTTCCATTGTTTGGAAAGTTGACGGAATGAAATGAGTTATAATTTTTTTATTTCAAATTTACCCTTTATATGTAAATGATAACAAAATATATAACTATGATAAAAAAAATTGAAGTTTTACAATTTATGAATTGTATTCGTCGTGTATAATAGACTGAAATGAAAAAAAACTTGTTAATTATTAATAGTAGGTATTAAAAAGTGCAACTAGATTTTTGTTCTTCAAAAACATGAATGACGCAGGTTGGTAATGGACCAAAATTGTTTGACACATATGATATGGGTTAAAGATGCAGAAGAAATATGGGTTAAAGAGCACAAACATGAATAAAGAAATTTGAGTTACTTGCTGGAGTGAAGAGTTGTCATAACAGAAAATCTCATGGACAGTGAAGGGTTATAGAGGAGGAGAGCAAGAAGCAATAAGAAAAAGGCTTAATTGCAGTTTTAGCCCCCTAACTTTTCCAAAGTTGCGATTTTGGCCCACTAAGAAAAAAAACTACAAAACAGCCCCCTAAGTTTTGCAACTGTAGCAGTTTTGGCCCCCAAGGCAAAAAAAAATTAAAAAAATAACACATGGCACCTCACTTAGGGTGCCACGTCAGCGTAGACCGAGTCAATATCAGCCTTGAGGGCCAAAACTGCCACAGGTGCAAAACTTAGGGGGCTGTTTTGTATTTTTTTCTTAGGGGGCCAAAATCGCAACTTTGAGAAAATTAGGGGGCTAAAACTGCAATTAAACTTAAGAAAAACTAGGGATAAATTTGTCCTTTTATTATTAGTATGTTCCATTCCATTGGATACACCCCAAATTGGGTGGAATGGAAAATTGAAGGAATGAGTGGTATCGGATGGAATGATTCCATAACACTCCATTCCATTCCATTCATTTTTTACAAAACCAAACAATGGAATGTAGCTGTATCCCACTCCATTTCATTACATTCCACCACTCTCCACCAATCCAAACATGGCCTTAAGGAGAACTAAACTTTACTCAAAAAACCGTGCTAAATGCCATACAAAATCCAGTACAGCCAATAAATCGAATTGCAACCCAACAACTCACATGGCAAAATACGAACATAATCCTATGACAAGAGCATGGCTTGAGATGTGGATGTCCAACTCGAGCTCAACGAAAACTGCGATCATCCTCCTAAAACAATTCTAATAATTGTCCGAATTTGAGACTGAGGCAATTGTAAAGCTAAGCCACCAATACCAGAAAATTGCAGAAGAAATATTAGTTAAAATCACTTGTGACTCCGCAGTAAAATTAATCACCAATTCACCATCCACCTCAAAGCACATACCAAAACACAGAGAGCCACACTCAATAACTTATCCATTTTATAGGAAGCACTAAGCAGTGATTTCCAACAAAATTTCTTTTAGTTTTATCAATGTTAAAACCTGAAAAACTTATCTCCCTGTTTAACCCAATTCACAGAACCACAATAACATGTATATGCCAGATTTTGAACCACAAGAAAGATGAGAAGTGAATAGAGGACCGAACGATGACAATTATGATCCCTTGTTCTTCAAATCGCTTTTCGCAACTTGCCTCCGCACCGACCGCACCCAAAAGAAATTTAGGGGTTCAAATAGGTGATTGTTGAAAGAGACTGTGTATCTGAAGATTTTGTCATTCTCACTCACTCACTCGTGTGTTCTTCTTTGCCATTCGAAAACAACAACATGCCGTAATTGGGCAGTTTCAATATTTTTATTATTATTAATTTTTTATTTAATCCAATGGCTCAGATTTAGCAGCAGACATTGCAGCAGAAGATTTTGCAGCTGAGGATCCAAATCGCACATTTTGAGGCCTGAAGCAGACTACAATACAAGGCTTTTTTAATGAGAAGTTAATATAAATTCATAGGTTTGGTAAAAAAAAATATTACAATTAAAAAGAGAAATAAATATTGCATTATATAAGTGAAAGTGCTGCAAGTGTAACCCTTCCAAAGGAAAAATAGTGTGCATTGTAAAGCGGTATGAGAAAGTGTTGAACCCATATTTGTAAGCGTCATAAAGCCTCACATCTACAATCTTTGCTTCATTACAAAGTTAAAACTAAAAGAAATGACTACCCAGCAACATGATGTCGTGAAACTAATTACTGCTCAACATGAAGGTTCCAGGGCTGGCCTAAGGGTAAGGCACCTCACATCTACCTCATGTACCATCTTTGCTTCATGTTGGTGCCTTACCCTTAGGCCAGCCCTGGATCCTCCAAATACCATGATGTCGTGAAACTAATTACTGCTCAACATGAAGGTTAAAACTAAAAGAAGTGACTACCCAAAAACAAAAACTAAAAGAAGTACATTCAAATTGTAAGGAGTTCAAAACATACTAAATTCTCATAAACACGTCAAAAGTTATTCTCTGTTTCGCACTGTCATGTTTATAGATGGATCTTTAGAACATCATACAGGATAACATACAGTTTTTCACATGATAAAGTAAATTTGAAAGGAAAAAAAAAGGAGTCAAGATGATCATTGCATTATATAATTCATAGTGACGGTTATCAGAAAAATGTGCAAAACATGCTAATACAGTAAAGAGATATTGAAGGAAGTAGAGCAATAGGAGAATATTTGCTCAGGTTGGAAAACATGCTAATACAGTAAAAAGCAATAGAAACTTGGAAACTATGAATCCTGTAAATTGGGAGGAAGGGCGATGCTATACATCGCGAAGGGATTTGATCGCGAATACGCTTTTTTTGTTGTATTTCTTTCCTATATAACTAACATTAAGCAAAAAAATCCAAACAAAAGGACCACATGTTTTATAGAAAATAAAAGAGAACCCTTCACATGTCTAAAAAGCAGCATTCCAAGTAACCTCCAAATCACTGTCATAGCTCTCTCCAATTGTAAACGTGAAGCTATATCATCAATTAAACTCAGCTAGATGTATCTTCATAAGCATTAGCAACTTGGTCTCGTAAACGTAGAAGAATGGAAGGTGAGAAAGAATATCATAGAGACCAAATTCATCATTTGAAGAGATAAAGTGAATTTAGAGTGATTAAATCATTCAAGTCGGTGCAGTATAGGTGCCACATACATCATTCGTGATAAGCCTATTCGCAACATCCAGCATTATCCTTGGGAGGAAACATGATAGCTTTGCTCCAAAGTAATAGTACCAAAAATAATAACTTTCAAAAAGAAACTCCAGCATTCATAAAATCATGAAATTACATAATCAGCATTAGCAACATCTTTTTCTAGAAAAAAATAAATAATATTAAGATGGAAGCCGTGATACACCATACTTCCCCGCTGATGAAGCAACCTCTTACTTTCAATGTTAGAAGGCCAAGTTATTGGAATATGATGAGATGGAAGCCTTCAAATGACAAACATACATAAGCATCAAGTTCCATGTAACAGAGTTGGTCCTACAATATCCAGAACTGTGGAGATTTCCTTCTGTTGTAGAAGAACCAGAGAAGAAGGCAGTGAGTGAATCACATATATTATGTAATCAAATTATTACCATTTCAAGTATTTTACTAAACAGGTGGATTGAGGAAGACTGAGACATAATTATATGGCACACTGAAACAATAGAAATATGTATTATACAAGCTACAAACTCATGTAATTACATATACACATTTGTGAACTTGTTAACTAACCAAATTATATGTTTCTAATGGATTTCAACACTTTGATGCAAATGGTATTATGAACAATTGAATGAAAGAAATAATTTCATTGATTGAATTAGAGTGTTTGTTACATCTTATATAGGTACAAGCATGATTAGATTAGCTATGGTAGAGTGCACACACTGTTTTTTTGAACCAGCTTATACATTAAACCATCAACATCATACAAGACGTACCATTGGGGACACAGACAAAAACAGTACAAAGGGCCCGAGATAGCGGTAACCCCTAAACCAAACCAAACCCAACATATGACAGCAGCACTGCTGAAGCCAAAACAGCAGGCAGGAACCGCACCAAACCCCAGACCCGCAACTGCACAGCAGCACTCAAACAAACCAAAACTTCTCTAACGCAAAAGACAATCCTTTGGGTTCCACTTGCACACACTTGATTATTGCTATGACAGTTATCTATTGCTAACTAACTAGATCACTTGCTACGCAAGTTATCCTGATGAATGGCACTAACAGCTGTATCTTCATGGTGCAATAAATGGGAATATTTTATTTCCCATACAAAAGCTTCAGAGGATCTGATACGATAAGGATTATGGTAGTAACACTTATTCCAATTCGAGAAGGAATATCTCTCCTAAGAAATTAGAGGAAGACTAGAATTTCATTTCTGAATCATTTCTTAACTTTCATTCACGTTTTTGCCAACGTAAATAGCATACACAAATAACTACCTATAGACAAATAACTACATTCGTATGAAGATGTGAGGACAGTTTCCTGAACCACCATTTTATTAACTACATACATAATAACATATGACTTATCATTAAAATTACAACCTATAACATTAAAATACTTATTTAATAATTCATACGCATCAGGATCTTTCATGGATGGTCAATCGAATGATCTGCTTTTAGTGCAAAGCATAGCAACCTCAAGAACCAATTTATTTATTTTTTAGTTTAGGCTCAAGAACCAGTTTAATCTCTTGCATTGTACTATCAGAAGCCACTTTATTACCATTGCAATCTTCTCTTAGAAGAACCTCCCAAAATTGTAGATATCAAGTTCCTCTTTCATTGCTTCATTGTATTCTGCCATTAAAAATAAATCTAAAATTAGTGTCGATACAGTGCTCTTTGTAAGGATCATGGGTGGGTTTTTGCACAAGGTTATTTGAGTCTATCTTATGACTTCGTGTACACATTTGAGAGACTTACAAAAATAAATTATGACATGTCCAACTTATTTTAACTAGCTGTTCACGATCAGTTATTAAAATAGCTTACAGCAAAAACAATTTTACGACATTACCTCTTGACCGTAAAAGTATCTTATACCTATGTGCTTATATCATAAATACTTAGTTATTAAACACATAATTAAACTGTTTATTCAAATGCACCCTAAGGCATGTAAATATGCACTGCTAGGATTTATTAGTGGTTTGCATAAAGCCATGTACCTCTCATGCACCTCATAATCTTACTCATTTTCATATAAGTTTAGACTGGGAACAAAATACTTGATGAAATATCACTTAACTCTTATTGACACTACACAAATTTTTGTTATACCTGTTTCCTGATTAGTTGTAGTTGGAGATGAGCATTTTCTTTCGACTCTTGAATCCCTTTCGGAAATGAAGTATTCCAAAACCTAATATCAGAAGGTTTATTAGCAACCCTGCAGAGAGTAACACAATATGTGTAACCTTCCAAGTTTCTATGCTGCCTAATAATCCTACTGACTTAATACATGGTCTGAATGGTACTCCACAGAGCTCTGAATTTCCAACAAATGCACTACTGTCTAGTAATGTGAATGACTTTCCCTTTGGTATTGAACCAGAGATATTGTTGAAAGACACGTTGAGAAGTAGTAAACTTGATGAACTACTAAACTTTTCAGGTATGAGGCCATTGAACTTATTATTAGATAAATCTACACTTTCAAGAATATGGATATTTGCAAGCTCCTCAGGTATTTGACCTGTCAAATTATTTTCGGATAATTTGATTGTCACAAGATTTTGACATTTCGAAACACTTTTTGGGACTGTCCCATACAAGTTGTTTCTACCTAGATCAATTGTTGAAATTGATTTGCAAGACTCAAATGAAGGAAGATTGCCTAAAAGAGCACAAGAAGATGCTGAGAAATTTTGAAGTTGCGGCATAGACCAAATTTGTGAAGGGATATTTCCTCCTAATTTCATATTATAAGAGACATTGAAATACTCCAATTGAGTAGCTAGAGAAATATCTAAAGGAATCCCACCAACAAAATTGTTCTTTGACAAATCAACATATGCAATATGAGGAAGATGGCTGAATTTTAAAGGAATCTCTCCTGAGAATGAATTATCTTCTATGCGAAGACGGACAAGGGAAGAACATTTCGAGATCGAAAAAAGACTACCTGTGAATTTGTTTGAAAACAGGATAAGCTTAAATAGTACTCCACTAAGACAAATATCTGACGGTATGCTACCACTGAAGTTGTTTGTGGAGACATCCACCCACTTGAGTTTGGAGTTTTTGCCTAAACTCTTTGGGAGTGATCCAGAGAAGTGATTGTTCCAAATGAGAAGAGATTCTAAGGATGGTAGTTCTGCAATGCCTTCTGGAACAGTGCCACTCATGTTATTGGTCATAAGACAAAAAAATCTTAAGCTTTTTAGCTCTGAAAAGCTTTCAGGAATGGACCCTGAAAGGAAATTTTCAGAGAGATCAAAATATGTGAGTTTTTTAAATTTGCTGAACTCATTTGGTATTAATCCTGTTAGCTGGTTTAGGAACAGAAAAAGTGATTGCAAATTGGTGAGATTTGAAAGTTCCTTTGGAATAGGACCATATAGATTTGCACCTGCAATGTCAAGATACTGAAGCTGGCTCATGTTACCTAGTTGAGGTGGAATGAAACCCTGGTAAGAATTGGAGCCAATTTCCATGTGAGTCACTGTTTTGAGGTTACCAAGTTCTGGTGGTATACTTCCTGTGAGAGAATTTTCAGCTAGAAGAAGAAACTCAAGGTTTCTGAAAGAACCATATTCAAATGGAATGCTTCCGCTGAAGGAATTTTCAACTAGGTTGAGAATCTTAAGATTTTCCAATTCTGAAAATTCAGCAGGTAATTGACCCGAAAAGCTGTTGCTAAAGGCATCAAGTACAACCAAGTTTTTTAGTTTAGAAATTCCTTTTGGGAACTGACCGGAAAAATTGTTTCTGCTTATATCTAAGCTTTTCAAGCCTGTGAAGTTGAAAATTTCTGGTGGAAGTTTCCCAGAGAAGAGATTATGGCTTATGTTGAAATTATTAACCTCTGTGAACACACTGAATTCGTTACCTGATAGTACACCACCTAGTTTCTTCATGGAAAGGTCTATGGAAGTTACAATTGAGTCATTGTTACACTTGATGCCAGACCAAGAGCATGCATAGGACCTTCCACTTTCAGTTAAGTTTGCTCCAAAGGGCACAACCCAGTCATGCAAGCTATTATTATCATCTATAAACTCAGATTTTAGACTTAAAAGTGCTTGTGAATAAGAATCAATGGTTAAAGATGATGATAAAATGAAAGTATAGAGAAGATTAATGAAACAAAAGAATTTTAAAATCTTCATTGGTACTTGTTGAGAAAGAAGGAAATGCAACTATTCTAGACAAAGGTAATTTAGCTTTGTTAGGCAGAGAATTGGTATCTTACTAGGCTCTAAGATCATGTGCCTTTCATTGTAATTTACAACAATTAGTAAATAATCTTTTGAAAAAAAAACAAAAACAATCAGTAAATAATCGGTGGGATCCTTCCTTATGTTTGAAGAACAATAAAATGTATGTTCAATTTATAGTTTAAAAATAAAAATAAGAAAAGTGGTAAAATTATTTTATTTAACTAGTGGTTTTATTGTAATTTACAACACTCGGTATATAATTATAAGTTGTGGCTAGAGGTCACCGATCCATTTAACGAAAACACAAATGAATTTTAATTAACTAGTAGTAATATATATATATATATATATATATATATATATATATATATATATATAAGCATAATTCTACCAACAAAATATACGTGAGCATAATTAGAATCTGAGGTTGGCAGTGGTGACATTCTGACTAAAAAAGGGATTTTTGTCAAAGTTTTAGAAAGATTTACAAGTTACACTTAATAATATACTGTATTACTACACCAATCTTTTTTTAAGGGGTTGTTAGGAGAAATTCAGTGGTTTATATTTTACAAAGATATTATAAAAAAAGTTTTGTCCATTTTCAGACTTGATTAAAAGAAATTTCGTCCAAAATTTAGTATTTTCTCTTGAAGTTTATAACTGGGGTATAACAAAAATCATCAATTTTTGGGTAAAAATTTAGAAAGATATACTTAATAAAGAAAATGATATGATACATGTAATGTGATAAAATGACGTAGAGAGAATTGATATATTTAACGTGTGTTTGAAAAGAAAAAAAAATTGTGGTGTCCGGGGTTCGAACCTCAAACCTTGCATTATTCTTACCGACTAAGTTAAGTTTACTTGGACAAATATGATATCATTGTTGTAAGTTTAATCTTTACCGTTAGTTTTAATTATTTTTTAAGCAACTTTTTAGTTTTAGTTAACAATACTTTTATTTTGTAGATAAATTAAATTACTTGGATTATACTTTTTAGTTTCGGTTCTTTCATCAAATAAGGTAGTAGTACATTGTAAATCATACTACCTACATACCACCACTTTATTCTTTCTTGATTCCCATATAGTTGATTTCTACCAAATTCTTCTCATTAATCAATATCACAAATTCCCAATATTACATCCACACAAAAAAAAGTTAATTATTTGCTAAGCTTTCAAATATGGTAAAAAGTAAGCCTATGTATTCCCATTCCTAGCTAACTACACAACCACTTACAATGTTTTTAATTATTGGTCCTTGAATTGGAGTTTTTCCTTCAAGCATTTTGAATTGGAGTTTTTCCTTGTATGACTGGAGTTTTCACTTTTTCCATTCATAGAAATTTTTTCTTAGTCCCCAAGTTTTGCTAAAATATTTTGGAACGCAATCTAAAATATTTTGGAATACAATCTGAAATATTTTGGTAGGCAATCTAATATATTTTAGTACATGATCAAAAATATATTTTGTTACTCAATAATATATTTATGTACTGAATAATATATTTTTGTGCTCAATGTGATATATTTTGGTACTCAATTGAGATATTTTTTGTACTAGATCTAATATGAGAATTACTTTGTCGCGTCATTTTTCGGAGATCAAGGCTATTTGATTAGCGTTTGACTCACTATTTTATTTCACGACTGAACATTTAATTTTAAGAGAAAAAGGGGAAAAAAGTTCGAAATACCCCTTTGAAGAGATTTTAGGTTCGGGGGTTAGTTACATAAAGGGAAGATATTAGCACCCTTTACGTCCATAGTACTCTACGGGAACCTCTTGGTTTTATTCAACATTTTGTGCTATAACTTGCTTGCTATTAAAATTGGTATTTAAAGTGGTAAAGGAAAAAGAGACCTACTTATCTACATTTTTATTGATTTGGAAGGACAAGTGTCCTTTGCCTACCCGTGAGGGATCAAAACCTCGTAGTTCGGGGCAAAAATTGACGTTTGATTGGTTTTGTGTTTTTTACTAGTTTGGAAAAGGGTTTTAAAATGAAAAGCCAAGTGGCAAAATAAATTTGTTTGTGTTTTTTATATTTAAAGGAAAATGACTTGAAACATGATTAAGGTTGATTGCAATGTTGATTTATGAAAGAAATAAAAATAAAAGGATCACTTGATTTTGGGAATCAAGGTTTGTTTATGAAAATATTTTTGATGTTTTTGTTATTTGCATGTTTTTTGTTTTTTTGAATAATTATTAAACTAAAAGTAAACTAACTGAGCAAGGAAAGTAAAGTGTTGGTACCTCATGGTGGTGTTGGACCACCACAAGGACCTTTAACCTAAACTGCCAAGCATAGTAGGTAAACATACACGCACGCACGCACACATGCACCTACGACTATTATATAAAAGCCTATAATACATGTTATGGTCTGCGATAAAATAAATTACATAGAGGCCTATCTTTACATTCTAAATTATGTGCAAAAAAACGTAAATAAATAAATAAATTACATTAGAGCCTAAATACACTTTCTACATTAGAGCCTAAATACATTCATAGAAAATTACATCTTGCAATGAATGTCCTATAATTAATTGATAGGACTTACCATACAACTTTTAAACTAAAGTTGCATAAAGAATCATCATATCATGTTACTAGATGAATCAGAAATTAATGTTGAGTGTAGAATATATATGGATAGTGTGAGCATATACAACGTACTGCCGAGTTAAATTTAAAGTGATGATAGAATCATGTTCTTAGACTCTTGTAACAAGTTAATTAATAAAGTTGGGTTTAGGTGCAGAAAGTTGTGATTGAATCAAGTTTTTAATCTACTTTGTTATACTTTTTTTTCATTCAAAACAATAATTTTAGTTTTTAAATATTTCTAGGTTTTTTTTTTTAGAGCAAATATTTCTAAGTTTGTATGTTTAATTTTTTGAAATTTTGTTAAATGAAACAAGTTTTTGTCGTGGCACATTTAAATATGGCTTTTATATATGCTCAGTCCCTATAAATACGGGTCATTTAAAAATTGGTCAATGAATTCGTTAATCTTGACATTTTGTCATGCCAAAATTTAATCATTTAAAATTCCGTCTCTCTCCCCACTTAATCACTGCCACGTCACTAAACTTCTGACATGGCTCCGTGACTCATCAAAGTATGGCTTGAAGTGACGAAAATAACCATTACATCACAACACTTTCTTTGTAATTTACTCTTTTATTAATGACAAATTTTCTCGTGTGTGATTGTTCTATTTAATCAATGTCAACTTCTACTATGCATTTTGGTTATTTTTTAAATTTTAGTGAATGATCACTTATAGGGGTGTTCAAATCCAAATCGATCCAAATTAAAACCGCAAGCCGATCCAAAAAACCGAAAACCACACAAAACCAAATAATATTGAATGTGTTTGGATGACATTTTATGAAAACTGCTCGGATTGGATCGGATTTTGGATTGAATTTTCAAAACCAAACCATATCAAACCGAACTGCATACATATATTTTAATATATATTTCCATTTTTATAAGTATAATATATTATATTAAGCTATTATTTATTTTCTTTTTAATTCTTTTTTTTAACAAGCCAAAATGAGATATATATTAATAATCAAAAGTTTTGCTCCCTAGCACAAGGAGTGCATAAAGAGGCAAAACAAAGTTACAACGAAACAACAACCCGTCCGTAAACATAAGTTTAGAGATGGAAATAAAACCTCAGCCTATCCCTAAACAAATAAGGGGATGCTGCCACCATGAATGATAACCAAAAGGAAAGCACATATTTTTATCTTTTAACCAACGAAAAGAATACATCTTAAACTTTTCCAAAAGCTGCACCATCGTATTGGCTTTGTTAGCAAAAAGTCTTTGATTTCTTTCATTCCAAATAACTCAAATGCAACAAAGCCAAATCAAATGTAAGAATGACCGATGAGGAGCATAACCACCTGAAGAATAAACAAATTGATTGAAACGATCCGTAACCTGATGAGGATCCACAGAATACACACCAATCCAGGACTTTATATGCTTCCAAAGATCGCCAAAGATATTACAATGAATTATTAAGTGATCTATTGTTTCTTGTTGACCACATCCTAAAATGCATAGTTGATTGTCATTGGTAATAACACCTCGACGCACCAAGTTGTCCTTTGTCGGACATCTATTGCGGATGAGATGCCAAGCGCAAATAGAGACTTTCAAAGGAACATTTTTATGCCAAGGTGCAACCGAAGCAACGTCATCAGCCTATATCTCGTGCCTCGTAAGCATTTGATACGCTCCACGAACCGTGTAGCCAACCGTAGAGTCTGGACGCCAAAGCCAAGCATCTGTCTCTGTCTCAGATACTACATGAGTTTATTTTAATCAATCATGTTTCTATTTCATATGTTTCAAAGATAATCAATCATTTTTATTTGTACTGTTAATTTTTTTTATAAATCATATGTTATATTCCGTATCAAACCTATTATTTTATCATATTTTTATAAGATTATTATTAATAAAAAAATTACTATTTGTAATTTGGATATCCAAAAATCGATCCAAATTAAACCGCATTAAATTGGATCAGATCGGTTTTTTAAAACTAACCATCCAAAACCGAACCGAACCACATATAATTTTATCTTTAGATCGGATGAGTTTTTGCCTCAAAACTGATTTAAACCGGATTGCGAACACCCTTAATCACTTATCCCATTTATAAACATTTACTTCTAAATACTATTCTCCTTTCTTATAAAAAAAAAATATTATTCTCCTTCAAAAAATAATTTATTTATTTAGATCAAGCCATTTAGTTATTTTTTTTAAGGATATGCCATTTAAAATATTAGTATTTAATTTAATTTTAATCTAATTGTAATAGTACTTACATTTTCATTTTGTTTTTTTTCCAATATAAGCTTCATTTTTAAGTTTTCAATTTTATCCTAAAAAAAAAGAAAGTTTTCGTTGTCTGTTATTTTCCACCGTACTCACTCATTTAGTATTTTCCTTTCTCTCTCTTCAACAAAACGAAACTTGAGAAGCTCTCCTCCCCCAACAAACCCTAGCCGCCGCACGCAACACTGTTCACGGCGTTTTTACCCTCACAATCTTCATCTATTTCTTCTCTTCCATCATCCTATCCTATTAAGTTTATTTTCAGATCTGATAGACTTTTAAACATCCCAACCACCATCTTCTCTGATAGATCTCGATCAACATAGACAATATTTTGAAAAACTATCACCATAAAAAGACTCTCCTCTATATCCTCTACAAAACCCACAAAGAAAATCATGTATCAAAATACCTTCGCCGGCAACCACCGTGCCGGAAATTGCAGCCTCCGCCGTTATGGTCTGAAATTTCTGGGTTGGTGTATCATCAGGTCAAGTTCTTCGCATCTTATGTTTCTATTCACCTCTTTTACTCTCCCTTCATCAATTTAACTTTTAATTTTTTAACCTTTTTTTTTTTTTACATCACCTTTCCCTCTCCTCTTATTTTAAACCTCTTATTTTAAACCACATGTATTCCATTCCCCTTCCCCACCCCACGATTCCCTTTCCAAATATGGCTAAAATCTTTTCATTGCTCTTTAATGGTGTTTAGCCATTTTTACATACTATATTCCCACTTCCTCTTCCCCATATGTATACATTCCATCTATTTAAACCAACTGAGTTTTATAAACTCTATCACCATCATCTATTTAAACCAACCCAGTTTCATTAACTCTATTCACCACCACCCTAAAATCATGGAAACTAAAACTAAATTCCTGCTTTCAACTATAGCAACTTTACAAGCTATAATCCTCTTCTTTTTATTCAACTCGACCCCCCAACATATGTGGGGTGTGAATTTTGTTTCTATGCCGTTTCATAAAACCATTTCACTACCTACTCAGCCAGATGTACCTTATAGACAATATTCTGGGTATATCTCAGTTGATAAGCAAAAAAACAGATATTTATTTTACTATTTTGTGGAGGCTGAGTCAGGCTCGGCCTCCAAACCAGTGGTTCTGTGGTTCAATGGAGGACGTGGTTGCTCCTCCCTTGTTGAAGCTTTTGGGTCGAATGGACCCTTCACAACAACACATGAGGGTCTTGTGAAAAATCCCCATAGTTGGAACCAAGTGTCAAACATGCTATACTTGGAGTCTCCTGTTGGGGTAGGCTTCACATTTTCCTTTAACTACTCCGATCAGTTCTTCAAAAGTGGTTTGCAAAATTTTCAATGCTAAGAAAAAATTCATTTTTTATTGCTGGGGAGGGCTATGCGGGACATTTTGCACCCCAACTTGCAAATCTTATACTTCAAACCAAAAAAAATCTTATAAATTTGAAGGGGATTGCTATTGCCAATTCTCTTCTTGATTTTAACACAAACTATAATTCCGTAGCAGATTTTTATTGGTCCCATGGTCTTATATCCGAGCAGACCTTTGACCTTTTAACGAAAGTTTGCAATTTTTCTCAAATTAAAAGAGAACAGATTAATGGTGGAGTTCATGGCATTTGTAAGGAAGTGTATTTCCAACTTGTACAGGAGGTTGGGGATTTTAGGGGTTACACTAGTGTCCTTGATAATATATGTTCCCCTTGGACCTTCAATTCCGGAATTCCTGGCTGTGTCAATGATCCAACTTTCACATATCTGAACAGAAAAGATGTGCAAAATGCTCTCCGTGCCAGGGTCTTTGGGAAGAAGTCTTGGTCATCTTGCACATTTCTTAATGATTACGACCCTCATGATTATGAGATTTCGATGATCTCAAAGCTAGGAACCCTTGTAAAGGCAGGTTTAAGGGTGCTAGGTTACAGGTAATATTCTTTTATTTTTCCTCCAACTCCTAACATATTAAAATGACAAAATATCTACTAATTTTTCTTTTTTCTTTTGCCATGTAGTGGGGATTTGTACTTTGACCTCCCATTTACCGGGACACAGTCCATGGTAAAAAAATTAGCTGAAGATATTGGGTTGAACTTAACCCAGCCCCATAGAGCTTGGGGGAAACGATATCAGGTATTTTGGTTTTTCTAGATTTATTGTTTTTGCCTAAGAACATCTAATCTGCATCTTTTAACAGTAAACAATTTTTATAATTGGTTTTGTAGACTTATGGATGGATAGAAGGATATGGGGATGGCATATTATCTTTTGCCTTGATCAAAGGATTAGGTCATGCTGCAAATTCTCAACCTGAGAGGAGTCTTATACTCCTCAAAGCCTTCCTTGAAGGAAAACAGTCTCCAATACTCACATATTTTTGAATAGTGGTTGTTATGGTTACAACTAGTGTTTATATCGCACGGGGTAAATTTCCCCGTAGAATAAATGTATCTTTGGATTAACATTTGTAGATATGCACTCGTACTTGAATAAATTTAATTTTGCAGACTTCTTAATCTTGCTTAAAAGTAACTTCAATTCCATTGTAAAAAGCAAGTCAATGATGCCTTGAGACCTGTTTGACTTGGGTGAGTCTTTAGAGATCAAGACATCTCAAATTTATCTTATTAAAAAGAGCAAGTTCAATGCAACATGGTTTATGTCTAAATGATTTTTCTTCTCAAAAGTATGCTTGATTATTTTTGGAAGACATCGATTTTATAATATGAGGTTCATACTATTTTTTTAGTTTATTTCAAAAAATCTAAATATATGGAAAGTTAAGATTCAATAAGAAAACCCCATAACAGAAGAACTAATGAAAATTTTCAAAAGCCATACTATAAGTCTAAGATTGTGATTCATGGTATAATTTGTACAGTATAAGCAAATGTGGTTCTACAACTGCAACTCTCGAGCTTTCAAAAACTTTTTCATCTTTTGTAGAAACTAAAACTTTTTCATAAATACGGTATTGGAATTGCATAATTTATTTACGACGAGTGGGCAATTTCTGCATTGGAACAATTCAACATTAATTCGGGTGCTGCGTTGTCATTGTCACTTGCTTAATTTTCAGGTTCTAAGAGCAGTTGTAGGGACAGATGCTCATTATGTTCCAAAATAACAATCGTTTAAGTTTCTTGCATTATTATGAGAAACTTGTTTATGGGATTCATCCAAATGTTATTAATATGAGAAAGAGAAAAGCCTAAACCCCATGCAAAATGAAAATCATATGAAGAAGGCCTATAACAACGGTTCACACTGTTCCAACTTCCAAATAAAAATTTGCTTACATGAGGATTAATGACATGAGCAAAGTTATAAGGAAATAAACATCCAAAAGACAAATAAAATAGAAAATAAACATCTACTCAATTGACTCCTTTCTAAATCCTACCAAGTCCCATAGTCATTAATGGTGCTGGACAAATCAATATCTTCCAAATTTGCTTGACCTTTTTCAAATTGCTTGGAGTTTTATCCTCAATATCACTGTGCATGCATGGTTGACATGCGATCAGTGGCGGAGCCCTTCATGGGCTGGGGTGGGCTACGGCCCACCCGAAAAAAATTAAAAAATTAACGATTATAGGTCTATTTTGTGAGATTTTATACCATTTTATGTCAGTTTTAGGTTTCGGTTGATCCAAATTTCCGCAAAGTGATGTAGTGGTCCACCCAAAAAATTTAAATAATTCAATTATAGGTCTATTTTGCGAGGCTTTAAACAATTTTTCAACGGCTAATTTTAGTGGCTCACCCTAACTTTTTTTTCTAGCTCTGCCACTGCATGAGATCGAAGTCAGAATTAAAATTTTCATATCATGTTTAACGCTAATGCATTATATATTGGATTTATGAGTAGTTACCGTGTGGGACTTCATTATTATCAACATTATCAATACAAGCATACAAGAAAAACATCAAGAGTGATTGAAAAACAAATCCAATACCAACTTACCAAGACATGAAAACCTATAACAAAACAACTTAATCTCAACCACACCTTATTTTGGTCATCAACATCCTCGTCATGTTATATGTAGACACGTTGAACACAGTAAAAGAAGAATAGGAGTTTAGGACTAAAAGCTTCTACCCAAAAAAGAGGATGGAAGAAATAAAGGAATGGACTCCACACTCATGCTAAGCATAAGAACAAAAC
>Ga0228710_1005112_pt1 | contig 20502 bp, 9 predicted proteins | sample MedpolnodulmetaG_FD_177995 | JGI IMG/M metagenome (GOLD analysis project Ga0228710, IMG submission 177995) | Root nodule microbial communities from Medicago polymorpha collected in Santa Monica, California, United States - pink nodules | ecosystem: Host-associated > Plants > Roots > Nodule... | reverse complement strand
CCTTGTAAGAGGTTAACGTTACACGTCACCTCCGTTAACAGACCAACTTAACGGAGGGACTGATTTGATTGACATTTTGTAAATTCAGGGACTAAATAGCTATTTCGCAAAATTCAGGGACGAATTTAGCCGATTCGTTAAAATTCAAGGACGAATTTGAGGTATTAGTCATATAAAATTACGTAACTCTAGCAAACTCAGTTTACGAATTATTTTCATCTAAACTCAGTTCACAAATTATTTTCATCTAAACTCAGTTTACGTACAATGTACACTTAAACCGACCTTATACAAATTTTATGCGTAAACTAGATTTACACATTCTAGACTCAGTTTAGTTACATAATATATATTTAAACTTAGCTTACACATCGATCACTATTATAAACAAAAATATATATTTTATATTTTTTAGATTCATTCAATTATCAATTAATTATACATATGACATTTATTATAGGCCACATACATAATCTTTCGATCACTATTATGAACAAAAATCAATATTTCAGATTCACTCAATTAATCATATATATGACATTTATTATAGACCACATACATAATTTAATAAATAAATGTAAAATGTTGATTTTTTTTTGGTCAAGTAGCCTAGTGGCTATAGCTCACACAATAAAATGTAGAGAAGTGGAGTGTCCGAAGTTCGAACCACAATCTTAATATGTAATATGCAATATTCATACCAACTAAACTAAACTCAGAGAGATTTCTTTTTTACAACAGTATGATGATGGTTATACTTTATTGGAGGTTCTTCCTATATTATTTTGTTCAACTTCAACTCACACTTTTGAATAATGTTTAATGGGCAATTTTTAAAATTATCCAATCACTACGTGACTGGTATCAAAGTTACCCCCTCCTTTGTAGAATATAAACAAAAGTGTTTTATTAGTTTGACCACATTTAGAAGCAAAAATGCTTAGTTAGTTGCTTCTCTGATATTTTTTTTTTATGCGATGGTTGCTTTTATATATTCCCTTTGTTCTTAATTATAAGTCTCATTTAATTTTTTTAATCCTTAAAAATAAACTATCATGCAATTTACCATTGCATTTTTTTCTTCAAACATGTTTATTATTACCACGGTTAATTTATTTTGAAATTTGAAAAGGTAGTTACTCTTGGGTCACTGAGGGGAGTTTGGGGGACCGTCCACATCAAGGCTAGAACAACTAAAATAAGCGAGAGAGACACCACACTCTTACTCAAAACCTTAAGACAATGAGTTTACGAGTCCTCTTACTTATAAGGTGTTCAACCTTTACTTTTTTATCCGATGTGAGACATATAACTCACATTTGCACACAACACTCCCCCTAAAGTCTGAGTCCATCAATTAATCATGCTTCTCCCTCAAGCGGAAGCTCTTACTTGCTTGTATCGCCGTTGCTGGTTTCTCCGCAATGGACCTCGATCGTACCTTTCGTCGAATGAGGCTCTAATACCATTGTTGGGTCACTGAGGGGAGCTTGGGGGACCGTCCACTGGTTTCAACAACGGGTCAAATGGATTGATCTCCCATCAACCATTTTCATTTTCTTCGTTTGACCACATTTAGAAGCTACCTCATTAATTTATTTTAAAAACAATAAAAAAGAATTATAATTTTTTTACTAATTATTAAAAGCTTTTAAACTATAGAACATGTCTAGTATTTTAATCTCTTTTTCTATTAAATAGGTCGTGTTTGATTTTAATACCATTTTTTTCCTAATACTGTATTTGATTAATAAAAATAATTTTTTAAACACCGTTGTTTATCGCTTAATTAAAATTTAGCATTTTGTATTACAGCAGAGCGTGAAAGTGAAAAGAAAACCTCTCTTTCAAATTTCAAATCAACAAAGCTCAAAAAACACTTCTCTCTCTCATCCATTTCTCTGTAACTTCTTCTTCTTTTCCTCTCTCTCTCTCTACAAAATCTTAGAGAGAGAAACAACGATCAACAACCAAAATCAAAACCATTCTCAGATCTCTACTTCAATGGCGAACAACCAGAATCAGAAGCAACTGATCTACGCTTTCGTATCAAGAGGAACAGTTATCCTCGCTGAATTCACCGAATTCAGTGGTAACTTCAACTCCATCGCTTTTCAGTGTCTTCAGAAACTTCCTTCCACCAATAACAAGTTCACATATAACTGTGATAATCACACCTTCAACTACCTCATCGATAATGGTTACAGTAAGTACAATTTTCTCTTCGATCTAACACCTTTTTTTTACTCATCTTGTTCCTTTATATGTTCAATTGATTATATCACCTGTGCTCTTTTTGTATAAATTGTTAAACCCTAGTTTTTCGTAGTTGTTTGTATGCAAACCCTAGACCACTTAATCACTGTATGCTTATTGTATATTTTTAATGTTCTTGCTTGGATTGGTGGAAGTTTATGAAAATAGCGACTTAAATTGAATAAAATTTATTTATGCACTCAATTTTAATGGTTGTGAAATTTTTGGGGTTAAAAATACATTTAATCCTAGTTTTTGAGGTGAAATGTATGAAATTTGAATTGATTCTGTAAACCAAAAATATGATCAGGTCGAATATTCATTTTAGTTGAGCAATGCGATGATCTTCTTGGTGCTAGGTTATAGATCATCTATTTTGGGTATTTTATTTGTTGGCCATATAATTTTTTATGCTTTTTGGTAGTTAAAATTCAGATTTTTTGCAAAATCGGGAAAGGGGAAGTAAAATCGTAAATCATGGGATCGAAACACTTATCATAAGATTATACTAAATTCATAAAACTTATATATTATATGCATATAAATCTTTTAAATTTAACTTCATTTATAAGTCTAATCGCCGAAACGTTTCAAAGATCGTGGATTATACAATTCAATGATTAATATGGGTGATTCCACCCGATTCCACCAAAATAAGATTATGTGTATACTTTTACTCTTAATCGCTGAGGGCAAGCATAATCGCCAAATTGCGGGGTTTTACGATTCATATCAAGATTTTAACAACCACGGTCATAGTCATTTAACTCTTTCTTTTTTTGCTTTGAGATTGGTAAAAGAGAGGGTTTTGTATTTGATTCCAACATATAAAATTTACATATAGTAAACAAGTGAAACAATTTCTGCTAACAACAACGTGCGTAGGTAATCTTCCGGCATTTATGTTTTTAGAGGTTGCTTTTTTAAATTATAATTTCATTGACTGATATTGCTTTTGTTGATGCTGCTGCTTTTGTTCACTGGCGGCATATAGAAGAAATGTCTGACTTTTTGGATTTGCAGCTTATTGTGTTGTTGCAGATGAATCAACTGGAAGACAGGTTCCTATGGCCTTCCTAGAGCGTGTCAAGGATGATTTTGTGTCTAAATATGGTGGTGAAAAGGCTTCTACAGCTCCTCCCAATAGCCTTAACAAGGAGTTTGGGTACTAACTTTCTGCTCTAAACTTTGAGTTTAATCTGGTAGTCTATTTATATTTTATATTGTTATTTTGGCTCATGTGTTAACCTCTCTGCACAGGCCAAAGTTGAAGGAACATATGCAGTACTGCGTTGATCATCCTGACGAGGTAAGCAAGCTTGCAAAGGTGAAAGCTCAAGTCTCTGAAGTTAAAGGTGTCATGATGGAGAATATTGAAAAGGTAGAGATAAACTTCAAATTATTCTGGTCAATGTTTTATCATGTTCATGTGTTTGTGCTTATGAAGTATTGATATTGATATATGAAAAAGTCCAGCTTACAAATTCCAGGTGTTAATCTTTGCATTACTACATGTAGATATTATTTTTCATTACATTTTGTAAACACATGTATATAGTTACATATGCGATGTGTAAAAGGTTTATAATGAACCTAAACTTATGTTGAGAATCTTTAATTATAATGTTATACTTAAATTAGTTGATTCAAACTCCTAAGTTTTGTGGAAAAAAAAAAATAATCGAACATTTGTCAAGTTCAAATCCGTGAAAAAAAAAGCAAATGAAATTCAAATGTTTTATGTAGGCGTGGCACAATGGTAGTTATTTTGAAAGGTAAGATTATAAAATATGATGAAACAAGACAACTCATGAAATACATGAAGGATTTTTCCAGCAATAATGTCTAGGTTGGGATCCACTTACTCTAAGAGTGGGTCTTCTCTATTGTCCTGTTTAATGATTTTCTGTTGAACATGAATTCAACAAATCCATCTATTGAATTGAAACTTCATACTAAGGACCATGATTTTTAAAATTTTATAATTGGTTGATCCGTTGTTGCACAACTTTATTCCAACCTATACCATACTTTTTTAAAATATAAATAACTATCAGCAATAAGATTACCAAATCAAGAGTGCTTGATTTATTTGAAATTTCACATGCATGATCATCATATTAGTTCATGATTTGACGGTTGAATATTTTTAGTTCATATGTGAAATCATGTCTAGGTTGGGATCCACTTACTCTAAGAGTGGGTCTTCTCTAATGTCCTGTTTAATGATTTTCTGTTGAACATGAATTCAACAAATCCATCTATTGAATTGAAACTTCATACCAAGTAGACCATGATTTTTAAAATTTTATAATTGGCTGATCCGTTGTTGAACAACTTTATTCCAACCTATACCATACTTTTTTAAAATATTAATAACTATCAGCAATAAGATTACAAAATCAAGAGTGCTTGATTTATTTGAAATTTCACATGCATGATCATCATATTAGTTCATGATTTGACGGTTGAATATTTTTAGTTCATATGATACAAATCACCAGTGTCCTGTAGTCACTTCTTATAATTCAGATTTAGATATCAATACATTTTCATATATGGTTTTTATCTGTGATATAAATATTTACCATATTATTACTAACACACTTTCACGTAAAGTTTCCTTTGGTTCATGATGTGATATTGAGCCCTATTGTTCACAAAGTATATATAATTGTTCATATTATTTATTTATCCACAAGAATTTTAAATCATATAATGTTATCAATCAGTGGAAGAGTCCATTGGGCACGACCCAGTCCGGTTCTTGGATGATTTATTTGGAAAATGATTTTTGTACACCCATTCAACATCTTGGGAGAGAGGAGTAATGTGATGTATGTGATATGTATTGGTGACACATCATAATATTGATTAATGTGTTCAGCACTAATTGTTCACATCATAATATTGAAGTTTTTAAGATCCCACTAATCAGCCTTAGACTTTTTTTTAGTTCATAATGAATGAAATGAACCCCCGTAATGCATGATCGAAAGTCAGCTCGATTCAAATCAATGGCTTGCTAAATCTTCTCAATTCGTGTGGAGTCACAAAACTTGTGACTATAATAACCAACGGCCAATTAATCTCGTGTTTATAATTTAATGTAGGTTCTAGACAGAGGAGAAAAGATAGAGCTTCTGGTGGACAAGACTGATAACCTTCATCACCAGGTTAGTATGTAGTTTATGTGCATCTTCCTGTTCTCTATAGTATGTTGCCGTAGTTTGTATTGATGGATTGAAGTTCATGAAAATATTTGCATATAGAAAGAAGATATCTCTTTTGGCGTCTTTGTTATTTTGAAGTGGATGCTAAGTTGTGGGTTGCTACTATAGAAAGGATATTCTTCTGGTTTATTTTAGATAACTTCATTATCTCTCAGACAGTCTGACCCACAACAGACATCCACTTCTCCGACTTGTTTTTAAAGAATATATGTGTTTGTGTGTGCAATTTTGAGTTCTTTTTGCATGAGTATATTGACAAAATACCTGTTTTTTAATTTTATTTTATAAAACCAATTAAACTGATGGGAATTATTATAATTTTGTAATCTATATTCTCCATTTTTCTCTTTCCCTTTCTTGCTACCACTACTATAAGTCTCTCTTTTACAATTTTCAAGCCTGTCTGCAGAAGTCCTGAAACTCATGTTCAGGGGCAGAAGCAAGGTAATTATTAAGCGTGTTCTTCAACGTTTCCTTCTTTAATCTGGTGGCAGTGTTCTCTAACTCAAGGAAAACCTTTTTCTTTCTTGGGGAAGAGGTTTTTCCTTTAATCCCCCAACCCCCTTCGTTTCCTTTTTTGGAGTGATAATGATAAAGGCTGTATGTTATATACCGGTGTCATGCAGATAATTTAACACATGGCATTCTCTGTCCCATACATATATGATAATATGTTGAATTTGCTTTAGAGTTATAGAATCTTCTTTACAGTCTACATAGTATGCATTATTAGAGTTTGATGGTATGCCGAGTCTTGTAAGATCCACCAGTCCTATTTTCTTCTCTCTCCACTTGATAGCAAAAAGAAAATTCTTTAGAATTCACATGTTCACTTTTCTGTTTCCAGTATAGCTTTTGATTATGGAGTGGTAGCATATGATTTTGTATTTTCTCTTTCAGGCACAAGACTTCAGGAGTTCTGGAACCTCAATCCGTCGAAAAATGTGGCTGCAAAACATGAAGGTAAAGCTGATTGTGTTGGGAATTTTGATAGCACTGATCCTCATAATAGTCCTTTCTGTGACTCGTGGATAATAGGCATTATTTTCTGTGGCCTTTATTGTTATTCCAACCTTGTGATCATCCAAGGTAAGATGTCAATGTATGGCATGTGTTTGTATGTAATATAGGTTACAAGTCTGGAGAAGTTGTCACTTTGTTCTTTTAGGCGCTTTTGAATATAAATTTGGTTTGCTGTTTGAAGTTTGGTTTCCATTCAGATTATTCATATTGACATTGTCATCAATTTTGTAAATTGTTTGCTTTGTGATCATATTCTTTTATGTTTCCAAATCTACCATTTTTCAATGTTAAACTTTGAATGTTGATTGGACCTGTGGCTTTTTGTACACTACATAAAGGTGGAGAAACTCTTGTATCTAGGGTTGATTAGATATTGAACATTTGCTCGCGGTTAGATTCCCAATTTTTCTGAATCAGAGACTGTGGGCCTCCCAACATTCATAATCAGGAACTATTTGAATTTGACATAACATTCATTATCTTACAATGGCTAATATTGGGAGGCTCTCAGTCTTAAACTCGATTTCTGGATGAGAAAACATTGATTATTGGGAATGTTAGACGAGTTTAAAGGGGCAACTACTCATTCGATCTAGAACGACTAATACTTCCTTGTGAACACCGATGATTGGTTATTACTCACCTGCCTCCTGACTATTGGCCTCCCAAGAAGTGTGGATCAACTTCAAACTTCAAAGTAAGGGCATTCAACCTTAAAGAGTTAAACAAGCCATTTTGTAGCTAGTAATGGGATTGGTAGTTTATATAAAAAAGTTTTCGGTGTACTGGAATAACTCATTGTTGAATCAGTAAATACCAATTTTATTCACTATTTGAAGCATTTGCATCATTACCAATTTTCTCGACTTGTTTTTGCACATCAAAAGTTGGTAAAACCAAGACTGGAGGGTCACTTCTTCTGTGCTCGGAAGTGCTAATTTATGTGCTGTATTTTCGTTTGCTGGGCTTTTAGCCCCCTTTACTTACCAAAAAAGAAAGGAAAATTGCTCTTCTCCCATCCAAAATTGCGCACTCCCATACAAATTGACAAATACCTCCACGCAACTTAACTCACGTAGGTGTATAACCAACGTGACTTAAGTTACGTTGAAATACAACCTCAACGTGAGTTAACTCACGTTGGTTAACAAACACAATTTGGCTCACAACTACATTGTCGTGCTGCGTGAGCTCTTCCCCCTCTCCACTCTTTGCTAAGTAAAAGCAAAATTGAAGTGTGTTATCCATATTATAGTTGGTGAGAGAGAAAGTGTTATTGAACCAGAGATCTAAGCTTATTCTACAAAAAAAAAGCTACGTCTGTGACATCTAAGATTTTGTTGTTCAAATTATTAGTTTCCATTCTTTACACCCTCGCGATCTTGAAATTATTCCCCAACATTGTTATTTTATTTAATTTTTTTGGTGTTAACCAACATTATTATTTTGAATCTACCAAATAATGTCTGATAAACGTTAGTAATTATAATTTCTGCAATCACCTGATGAGGCAATTTTCTGACGAGGATGAAGGAATTTGGGATCCAAAGTTGATGACGATGTTGGTTTTAAATGGGCGTCATAAACCATTATTGCTTTTCAATTCTAGAAGAAATTTCAATGCCAAATATGAAAGCATGAAAGAGATTAGTAGATATAGACGTCGAATGGAAATGATTTTATTCAAGAGGTGCATGATATATCGAGTGGAGAAGAAATGATTGACAAAAATATTGCCAGACAATCAACGTGAGTTAAGTCACGTAGCTTGTATTCGAATGTGATTTAAGTGTTATACACCTAAGTCACATGAGGTATTTTCGTCATTTTCGTCAGTTTGTATGAGAGTGAGCAATTTTGGATGGGAGAAGAGCAATTTTCAAAAGAAAGAACTCGTTGGGCCTTAAATAATCACTTGGAATGGATGTTTTTTTCCTTCATAATTTACCTTGTACGTAAAAAGCTTCATCAATTGCAACAACCCTATAATTTTCGAAGATATACCGTCCTGTTTTCTTTGTTAACCATTGTATCCTGGCACGCAACTTTAGAACTTAATCCCTTGAGGTGACCAAAATTTATTTAAGGATTTGACCTCTCCAAACATTTATCGATTGTGCCACATCATGTTGGTATTTTTAAGTTTACATGACAACTAGAAAGGATGGTTCCAGTCTCGGTTTGACCGATTTTATCCCCTATTTACCATTCACCACTGGTTAGTTATAAGGGGTTAGTTAATACTTTTTTTTTTGAGTAATAGTTAATACTTAACATCCTTAATATTATTTAACAAGGACTAACATTGATGACCTAATTGTCCCTTTAAATATGTGGTTACAGATTCGATCTCGGTGTGTATAGGAAAAAACATTCTCTAGGAATACAAGGATGATTTGGTAGCTGAAGTAGAATAATTAAAGAGCGGAGTGATAAGGAGGTTATGAGTTCGTATCTCACTCTCAAAATAACACAAATGCTAATATTGACCATTTCAAGAAAGAAAAAAAAAAGAACGTTGGTTAATTTTCATATTAAAAACGGTTCTAACTAAAAACAAGTCAAATATCAACACGACTAGAAGTTATTTTTTTTTTCTTCTAAAAAATAGAAAGAAAGATCAAACTCAAATTCTCAATCAAATAGCATCATCCATTAAATTTCCAAAAGGTTCCAGAAAAACAAGAAAAAAAAAGTGTGACAAAACAGCATTATTTGATGAAAAGGTTTGTAAAATACATAACACATTTATTACCAACATTAGACGTGTTGCATTTGCAAGGGTCAACTAACCAAAATTTCAAAGTCATGCATGGTAAGCGGAAAACTTTTCTTTCGCTATAATCCAACAAAACTTACATGGCCTCTTACGTTGAAATTCATTATCCCAATTCATTCAAAGTGTTTTAATTAATAAGGAAAAGTGGTTGTCACATAGCACCAAAAGCTACGTTCTACTTGAAATTTCAACTGTTGAAAATGGAAGAAAAAAACGAACCCATGCAATTCAATTTAATATCAATATCTCTCCATCTAATGATCCACCCCCTAGAAGTCAAAAGTATAGGTTAGCCAAATATTTGTGATTCAATGACGCATGGTACCCCCTTCAATCAAGGACAATTCTTCTACATGCAATTATGGTCCTCCATTTGTTTGTGTCCAACAACACATCAGAAGAAGAAGAAAACAAAGGCAACAAGACGTCCGTAAATTTGTCATTGTGACTTGTGAGAAATGATATTTAATATACTTGCAATTGAATACATGCATATAAAAACAGTTGTGTTATTTTCCAAAACAAAACTTTCACATCAAATTTCAACCACAAATTTCATGAAAATAACCTCAACTCGTGAATCACTAATCATCGACATAGCACAACCAAAGTATAATTTTTAGGTGTTCAAATATACATTATTTTTGGGGGTTGGGTAGCTCAGGGTTAAGAGTTGAAGGTTTAGGGTTTAAACCTTGACAAAAAGAAAAAAATTAACATAACAATTAACATACTAATATTTATCATTAACAAAAATACATTATTTTTAGTCCACTAAAAAAATATTTTCAGTGCAACCTTTCAAATTGTGTTTTTTTCCTTTAAATAACTAATGTTAGATTAACAACTTTTTTCTCCTTGCTCCAGTTTGTACCCAAGACATCAATTCCATCTCCTTTCAAATTGTTTAACTGTTTATGGATGATTTCTCAGTTTTTCAAATATACACCTAAAAAGTGTAGAAAATGTTCAAAAACATGTTTAATTGTGTAATGTAGTTTATTAATAAGTTTTGACACTTTGACATATTCATTAACCATCTTTTTTTTGACAAATATTCATTAACCATCTATCGAACGTAATTAATCATGTATTTAAACAATGTTAATAATCTAAACCATCGTCAAAATTTAATGTCAAATTTGAGTGTGAAAATACCAATTCTCTAAAATAAAGACATACTCCAAAGGTTTACTTTCATTTTAAACTGCAATTTCAATAACTTACCATCATCATAACCAAAAAACTCATTATTAGGAAGAAAAAAAATTAGTGACGACGGAAAATCAAATCCATCTCTTATCATTGGTCACAAAATTAACAGAATCAGAAAGAGATTTGATGTTTTCTCTCTCTAAATTTTTCTTGCTAATTTAACTTTTTTTAGTATTTCTCTTTTTTCATAATATTTTTTGGATAGCGAAAAATTGCTAGTAAGTTATTTTAAACAAGTTTGAGTGCTTTTTGAGAAGAAAAATATGAGAACAATGAACACCGAGTAATCAAGGCTATGTATATACTAAGCATGCATGCGTTATGGCTATATCACTTTTTTTTCTTTCCATGGAGAACCTGATGTAACAAATATTTTTTCTATCTTAATTCCTCTTTGGCACTCCATGTACTTGAGACACTAAGTTTTGGTTATTATATTTCATTTTAATTTCTTCAAAAAAAGGCTATGTATATATTAGTTTATACGTTATATATTTTTCATGTCATGGATGGAAATTTTAAAGGCCTTTGAGAAAGTTAATTTTTTTTTGTACACGTAGGCTGCTTCACGGGTTGAGTCAGGTGAAGAAGAAAACCTAAAAATAGTTGACATTTAATAGACGTTAGCCCAAAATAATTGACTAAAATATACTCATATGACATTTTTTTTAGAGGTATACTCATATGACATGTTTTCCATCAAAAAGAAAAAAAAGATACTTATATGATATGAGCAAGGAAAATAAAGAAAGAATCAATTCACGAGGCGGCATTTTTTAAGGGTCATTGGATCAGGGTACTATTGATGTTTAATAATTGTCACTGTCCTTCCATTCAAAATTTCACCTAACAATGTTTTCTTTATATCCAAATGCATTAATATGATTCCTTGCTTGTGATTTAGATTCACTATGTTATAGATGAGAACAACAATAAAATAAAATACATGCACTTGTGATAAGGGTCAATCACATGAAATAGTCCAATTCATATATTTAAATAAATGGTTGCAGTTAATGAAAATGACACAATTTCATATCATACATACATGTCCTTCAATTAAACCGTTTTATCTTTTCATTGTTTCATGACAATGACATGTCCATTTGTGATGTGTTCGTTGCATATTAGATCAACATTAGGGGGTACACAAAGTCACAAACAAGCCAAAATTTAAAAAAGTGGTTGTTGGGTAAAAAGTACACGTCCTGTATTTAGGGACTAAAGTTGCTTTGAAGGGTGGGGTCCAAAATCTAATTGCCATAAATTAAACGGATTAAAATGATCAAATATGTCCTTTTCTAGTCATTAATTCTTTGGTTTGATTTGAACGTGATTTGTCATGAAAAACTGTCCTTTTCTTTTAATAAGTATGCTACCCAACATCATCTTAAGAGGCTTAATATAAAAGCAATTAAGGAAACCGGATAATTTTATTTTTCCTGCTAGAGGACAAGCATATGACACAATTAGAGCCTGCTAATTATTTGGCATCACAATAATAAGATAAAAGAATTTACTAGATACACTCCCTACACTTTATTGGATTTGTTCCACCTTGCATGTTGATATTGAAAATTATCATAGAGTTGAAAAAGTTGATAGCATAACTATCTTTCAGAAACAAAAAGAAAAATAATTTGAGTTGAGATCACATAGTAAATAAAATTTGGTTAAATATTTACATTTCCATATTAACCAAACACATTTCGTCCAAAGTATCAGTTTAACGATAGGGTTTGATTTTGTAACATCGAGAGTAAAGTTTAAATTAGTTACGTCAAAAAAGACTATTATAAAATGATCGTTAGTATCACATAGTATATGTTTTCCTTTCCAATTTATTATAACAAAAAACTCATTTTCCGTCCTACCCTTATTATATTATATAATTAATAACTTAGGCAAGGCAACTGAAACTTAAATATAAAACCTTTTTCACTCACTTATATATGTAGTAGGAATCCCTTAAAAAAAATGTGGTAGGAAGAAAGTGGACCTCAAAAGCATATGATATGAATGATAATTACCTCCAACTTTCTTTATTTATGAAACCTGTTGTAATTAAAAAATTCTAATCAATACATGCATCCATGTGGTTGCCCTTTACACGCTAACAATAGCTGATTACATAATCAATTAGCTAAGCCATAAATAAAAATTGACAACATAGCAATACCAGCATAAATTAAACAATTTAATCATAATCTGATTCTTCTTTCTTTTTTCTCATAAAAAAATTGAATATTGGGATTCATTTTATTTTAAATTAAGATCAATTAGCTCTTGTGCTCGGTCTATGAAAGAGACCTAAAATAACACTTCAAATTGAGCCTAATTAAAAACAAAACACATAGATTGAATCTCACATCAACTTCGTGAGAAAAGCCAAACAAGTACTCTACCATGAGTTAAGAAATTGATTTGAAACTTAGAAAGGAAACAAACAAAAAATACAATCATCCAATTTATGTCACTACAAAAGATTGATGCAAAGAATGGTCCACCCTATCCCCATGTGGGGTCATAATACATTATATATTTTCATATAGTTTAATTATTAAAGTACTTGACTCAATGAGAACACTAAGAAGTAAGAATAATTGTTACTATTAAAGGTGTTTCTAATACGCACAAATTCCTCCATATCATGCTCATCTAGCAGCCTCCAAAAGAGAAATTCTACGAAAATGACACACACCTATCTCTATCAGTTTGGCTCTCATTAATTTGTTGTTAACTTTTACAATATTGTCTGTTTTGGCCAACTTAATTGTTGGTTTTAATTGATTAAATTTTGTCTTTTGTCAATGGCCACAGCTAAGATTATATATATTTTAGCCCAAAATTAGTTAGAGTTTAATATTGCCATATATGATATATAAGTACAACTTATTTTGTATTAGTTTTCATTTAACTAGTTTTTATAATTACTGTGCATAAAATGTTTATCAATATCAATGCCGGCCCATTCATTCCTAGAGAATAGGCAATGATATTAGGTCACAAAAAATTACTTACGTAGTTTCACTGATTTTACATAATACCTTTTTACTAGCAAAAAATGACAAGCAACTTTCTATTATGTATATATGTTAATGTTCTTTTTAGGGATGCATATATTATGTTATTATATGTGAATGTTATGATCAAACTTATTATCAGTATTATTAATTGGAGAAGTGTTATTTGAACAACTATTTGGTTGATAATTTATGGGACAACCATAATTTACAAAGAAAAAGTATGTATTTGCATGAAAACCAAAACAATAGAGAGATAAAGTAAAAAATAATGTGAGTATGAAAGAGAAAGTTGTCACAATAGTCGTCAGATATTCAAATATCATTTCTCTATTAATTGATAAATGTTCGTCAAAGAAATAGTTGATAAATGCGGCAGTTTTGAAACTTGCTATATACGCGTCAAGGACCAAAATTGATTGATCATCATAATGAAAAGAATCTATAATATTGGTTGTCAATACTACTACTATTTTTTTTTTCCTTTCAGATGTCTAATCATTCTTGTTCATGTATAGTGCTACAAACAACGTTGGTATTGATTTATTCCACAGTCAAATCTGTAAGAAACATCTGGGAAAATGAGGCATTTCATGGTTTTCATCATTACATATATAGACTATTAACCTTCATGACATTAAAATAAATTTTTAAACTATAGTACATGTAATTTGACAGTCATGGATCATTACACACCAAAAATCATCGTAAATAAGTTGTATAAATATCATTATTCTTAAAACATCACGACCAAAATAATTAAGTTGCTAAACAACTGGTTTTTAGTTGCACATATTGTTTGATAATTGTAAATTGTAATTCAAACTCTTAAATCCTCACAACATGTTAGTTAGCTATGTTGTACGTGAAAGAACTAGTTGTCACATTATTGATTTTAGGGAGAAAAATAATCGTGTCACATGGGGTGGGGGATTTGTGTACAATCCTTCAAGTTAACATTAAAGCAATTGATGACCATATCGAAAGTGAGTATACATGTTATCAATACGTTACTAAGCATTTTGTTTTTTTCCTTTTATTTTTATTTTTGGACTTTATAGCGTGGTGCTGCAGCATTAATTATGATCATGGAGTGTCCATAGACCAGTTCTTAATAATTTAAAAAACCAGAAGATTCACTTGTCGTCTCTATTTGTTTAGGTACAAATTGTACTCTCTTCTTAAATAATTGTTAAATAAATGCTCCTATTTTTACGGAATCTATTCTATTATCGATAAATGAACTAAATTTTGTTGGAACAATGCTTTGTGTTCTTCCTTGTTGAATTACACCTTAAATTGGGATTAATGCACATTACATCAAAGAGCTAATCTCAAATCAGTTCGTAACTACTAACCTCTAACTATTCTACTAACCATCAAAACAAAATTCTAACTATTTTCTAACTTCCTAATTGTCTTGCTTGCGGAGAAAGTAAACTAGTAAAACTCATCTAACATGAATTAATCAATTTATAACACACCGAGAACGGAGCTAGAATGAGGACCAACAGTGGTCACGGTCTCCCCAAACTTTTTTTTGATACTAGTATGTATTATATATCTTGGCCTCTAAATTTTTTTTGTGAACATTTATATAAGATTGTATATTGGCCTTTTTTGACTCAATATATTGAAATTTAAACACTTAAGTTTATAGATTTAATTGCACCGAGATTGACCCTCCACACCACCGTTGGTGCCCATTACTGTCTAGCGGATCTTTGTTTTTGAATTTCCATCCAACAACAGATCCGTCGTGGTTTCGATTCCGTGGGTGCACAACATGTTCAATATTGCTTTGTGGCACTTCATGGTAGTTTTTTGGGGTGTTTTTCCGTGGTGTTGTTGATGGTGATTTTTAGTGGTGGGTCTCGTGGTGGTTTGTGTAGCCGAAAGGGAGAGATGTTGTTCTTCTGAAGAGTGATTTAGGGGAGTGTTTTATGCCTTTTATCCTTTGATGTGGCCTTGACCTTGATCTGGATGTGATTTTGTACTGTGGAGTGGTGAGAAGCACTTGGTGTCGTCAGCTGTGTACGGTTGGATGGTTTTGTGGTGGTGGATTTATATTCGGTTCAGATCTCTCGGTAGCTGGTCAGTTTTTCGAAAGCTTTACACGAAATTTGTTATGCCTTGTTGTTTGTTTTGATGTTTTTGTGTCGTGTGGTTCTTTTTTCTAATTGATGTTTGGCGTGTTTCTGCTACTGTTAGTAGGTGGCATGCTTGGTTTCTTATTATAATGGATTTAGTTGGAGCGAGTACCTGGTTTGTATATCTTTCTTGGTATTTTTCATGTGGTGGGTGGTTATTGGCGTTGGTAATACTAGGCGGGGGTTATTGATGTTGAGTAGGGAGTTGAAATGTTAAATGTGATGTTTTGTGTGGTGTCGAGTTTGTTATTGTGGTGATGATGATGAGGTCCTTGTGGGTTGTTTTATTTTTTAGGGTTTTCTGTTTTTGTCTTAGTGGTGTTTTTGTTGTTGTCCGTCTCTGTTTTAGATCCATATCTGTCGTTGCTAGCTCTTGTTGCGTTAGCGTTGCTTTTGTGTTTGAGTGCTTCAAGTGTGGGTGGTCTTCGAGATGAGACTTTTCCCTTCTGACATGATTTTTGTTTGCATCACCGCCTATCCTATCAAATGTCTTACACATTTGTGTTCTAGATTCTGGTGGGCTGGTTGCTTTTACTTCGAGATCGAGAGTTAATATCTAATTGCAAGTTTGTTTGGCTGGTTATGGTGTCTTCTCTAGTGGATCGGGGGTGAGGGATACCTTACTGATTTGTTTATGTAGTCTGGTGGACCGACCACTTTTGATTCGAAACCAGTAGTTGATTCTTTGGTTCAAGTTTGCTTTGGGTTAATTATAGTGTTTTTCTTTGATGGATCATTTGACGAATGATCCTTCTCGCTAGGTGAAGTAATTGGCAAAATGCAGAGATAATCTATTTTAATGAACTCTTAAAAAACCGACACTTTTTACATCGGTTTTAATTCCATAATAAACCTTAAATGATCCTTTTACATTGATTGTCTATGTAATAGATGTAAAAACTTTTTACATCAGTTCAATATCTCATTAAAGGTCCTCATATACAACACAACAAAGTCCACGTCAATATTGTGTTGTATTGCCGTCTAAAAAAAAGTATTGTATATCTGATGTAAAAATCATTTTTTTACCCGATATAAAAAGCTTTGCTGCACTAATAATCTCACGAAAACACTTGAGATTACTCTCCCTTCAACAATAAAGAGAAACTTTGATTAGCTTGAAGAAAACAACTATGTTGGTTGAGGCAACATCAATAAATAAGACTTAAGATACAATGGGGTCAAATCAATTAATACATTGCCACCTCCAATAAATAAGTACTTAATCTAGATTATAGTGATCGATTTTTCTTTTCTATTAGGTCCATTGCCACCTCCAATTAATCAAAAGTCTAAATCTTTAAGGTTTTTGGGACCCTTTGCTCCCTTTATTTTATGCTACAAAAGCAAAGGTACTTTATCAATTACTTGCATCCATTTAATTATGATTTAGCTTGTAGCTACCCACTTCAAATCCACTCAAATTTGCCACTAAATAAAGTGGTCCTCTTTCACTTCATGTTAGCTCACAAGATCCAATGTAGATAGATAGATTCATGCTCTTTTTCCCCTAAGAAATAGTAGGATGCTGTTTTATTATGCCTTTATATGTTAAAGCACGGGTGGTTTTTACTTTTTCTATATGAATTTTTCAACTTAAATAGTGGAGACTCAAGCATTTAAAACAATGTCATTATTGTATGTGAAATATAATTATAGGGGACCAAAATCTTACAAGATCACATGGTAGTGAAAATTCGAGAAGGGGTAAAATTATGATAGAAAATCGGAAAAAACTATCAATTTAGTTTCTAAACTTTCACTTCAATTTAATCTCTAAACTATATAAATATAATAAGAAGTCCCTAAAGTCCGGTAAATATGCATGGTTGAGCGATAGACAACGATCACTGTAATTTTATATCTCTTTTCACCTTGATTTTTAAAAGCTGCAATGTATAGCTTTTGATCCTAGGTGATTTTCCACCGTAATTTAGGTGTTTGCCAAACACACACTAACTTAGAAGGTTCATCACTAATGGGACCACGTCATTACTAATTTCATGTTCATGGTTCACAACTTTGACTACTTTTTGAATCACTCCACAAGATCTTCCAAAATGGTTGGCATATGAATGCAACCTTAATTTGATAAATGAAAATGAAAGAAAAAAAGGAAAACAATAGCAATTGTTGATCATCAGTCACAATTGATGTTTCTCCAAACTTGAAAGCAAAAATTACATTAGTAGTGCTATTGGAAACTATGAAGAAATTTCTAATATTTTATAGCCAATTGAAAAAATAAATCATGAGTAGTGTTCTTTCCACGTTAATGATGAAATGGACATTGAAAATAAAGTACATTAATAATCTAGACACACTTTGACATTTAGTGCCATGTCTATTTATGTTTTCAAACCCACATGTAACAAGCAACTGCAACCAAACTTTGTCTCTTCAATTAGGTTTTGGAGCTGTCATTATAAACGACAAGATTACTTTAGCTACCAAAGACATCTCACGCCCATATTCACATTTCAAGCCCACACTTTGATACTTTTGTAGAAATTTCTATTACAATATATAATTTAATAATTTTACTTATCTTCTGATTTCAATTAGGACAATGTACTGATGCAGGCTTGCCTTGGGGTAATAAATACAATAATATCATACGTAGCATCCATGAAATATAGCAAAATAAAAAAAATCTATTGCTATATTTTTTTTTAATACGGGTCATTGTATATACTTGGAGTACTATACATTTTGATGTGCACACTTTCTCTTAAGCACATGTAGTTTATTTACGCCAATGAACTTTTTATAATGAAAAGTACTAGGATTATTTTATTGATGAAAAAAATATGAAACTCTTTTTAATTTCTTCGATATAGACAGGGGCTTCACGTTTTTTAGGTTTCCCCAACATAGAGTTAATGATTCGAAATACTTCAAATTTATTACTGTAATTTAAAGAATTGACATCTCTCGATAAATATTCTTTTACCACATGAGTATGCAACTAAACTATTGATCACAATGAGTTAAAAATAAAAAACTATGATAAAAAAAATTAAGTGATCCCTTTTTTTTCTTTTTTCTTTTCAATTGTGTCATTGGCATACCATGTTGTGGATCTACTATGAAAGTACTAGTAAATATATTTTGATGATGGAAGAAAGCAATAAAAGAGGACATGGAAAGGAGAGAAGGATGATGGGAATCCATCATGTGTACATTTATGTTCTCTCTTTTTTGTTGGCCACTCCTTTTCTCTCTTTTTATTGCTTTTATCTTACATACCTTTTCATTCATTCATAGTGCGTGCTTGTGAGGGAATTTAAGAATTGGAAATGTTAGATGGCTACGGACAAGGTGGGCTAGTGTTTCCTTTTTATTCAACCTATACACTCGTCAACAAATAGTAGTACTAGTACTTGTGATAATTCAAAATTTATTTATTTATTTGCAATACTACCTCACAATATATAAAAGCAATCAATTTTTGCAGGCAGAACATGATATGTAGGTTCCATGCATGTTAGTTGAAACTTGAAAGTTTGCTGATGTCAATCAATTCATAGGACCGGAGGAAGAGGTGTTCCTTGTTTGTTTCCGTGAAAATGACAATTGAATAGATGCCATTCATTATCAAATAGTATAGTATCTCTTACAACAAAAATCTTTATTCTAACATTATACCTTATCAGAATACGTAAAAATAATAATATTACACAATTTCTTGATAAAATTATAATTTTTTATTTGTTTAAACAATGTTTTAAACACGCTTGTAAGCATTTTTCTTATATATATAATATCAATTTAAATGTTTCACCGTCAATCATTCATAACTATCGTATCATAAAAAAATTGGTTGAGAATAAATTGGCTTCTGTCGCGGACATGTTCTATCTTGGGTGGGGAGGAGTCCAGGGAAGCATGGAAATGGCGGCGTAGGCTTCTGGCTTGTGAGGAGGAGCTGCTGAGGGAGTGTGTCACTCTTTTGTCTTTGTTTGTTTTACAGGTTAATAAGGCGGGTATGTGGATTTGGCGGCCTCATTCTTCAATCCGTTACACTGTTAGTAGTGCTTATCAGTTGTTGACCGAGGTTTTTGATAATGAAGTGGTCGTTAATAATTATAATGACCTTCACTTTATTCTTTGGCTCTCGGAGGTTCCTTTAAAAGTTTCGTTGTTCGCGTGGCGGTTGCTTCAAAATCAAATTCCTACTAAAGATAACTTAGTGCATCGTCAAGTGCTTCCTGTTAATGATCAACTTTGTACATGAGGGTGTGGGAGCACTGAAGATAGAGATCATCTGTTTGTCTTGTGCGCATTTTATGGTAATATTTGGGTTCTAATTTGTGGCTGGCTTGGTTTTCGTACGGTCTCTTCACTGAACCTCTTGTCGCATATGCGTCATTTCTACGGTTTGGGAGGTGGATCGAAATTTACTGTTATAGCTCTCAAGATGATTTGGTTGGCAACTGTTTATGTTATTTGGAAGGAGATAAACGAACGAATTTTCCGTAACAATGAAGCATCTATTCATGACATCTGTGAACATGTTAAGCTTACAGTTTTTTGGTGGTTCAAACAGAGATGGCAATGGGTACCCATTGGGTAGGGTACCATAGTGCCCATCCCCGTACCCGCGTTTAAAAAAAGTCCCCATACCCGAGCCCATACCCTCGTGGGCAATAAGTTTGGTGCCTGTCCCCATACCCTATGGGTATCTAAATGCCCATACCCGAACCCATTACCCGCACTTTCACAACAAAAAGATAATAAATAATAAAAAATATCACAATATAATTAAAATATGATATGAAATATTCTAAATCAACATATCAAATATTACGCATCATATTATT
>Ga0228710_1005111_pt1 | contig 20502 bp, 11 predicted proteins | sample MedpolnodulmetaG_FD_177995 | JGI IMG/M metagenome (GOLD analysis project Ga0228710, IMG submission 177995) | Root nodule microbial communities from Medicago polymorpha collected in Santa Monica, California, United States - pink nodules | ecosystem: Host-associated > Plants > Roots > Nodule... | reverse complement strand
AACATCTTATCATTTTTTATGAGATTTTTTTAATAATATCTGATTTTCTAGGTTTGTATGATGAAGATTTTAGTTTATTTATTAGTTTGATGAATTTTTTTGGAGTGTTTGATTTTTTTTTTTTTTGATAAAAAAGATAATTATGTTGACATTTTATAACATAATAAAGGACTAAATCAGAAAAAAATAAATAATATAAATGACGAAAGTGTTACCTAAAATTAAGTTAATGAATGGATTGTGTATTTTTGTCTTAAAAATAAGAAATAACATTGTTTGATACAATACAATTACAAAGAAAATTGTCTCATATCCATTTGTTGAAAATGAACTAAAATAACATCTTTGCTAATTGTAAAGAATTCATTCTCATTCACTCTTCAAGTATTAAACATGATTTTTAAAGTCATGCATGTCATGTGAGAATAAATATATAAATATGTTAAAAATACAAAGTGATCGTAAATTCTAACATATATTATATTTGTATCATGTATCTGTATATCAAATAATAGTGTTTTTTTTTAATTATCGCATAAAAAATGTCATTATATTTTAAACAAATTATAAATTTCATCAGCTATTTTAAACTTAGCGGGTATAACATCATCAACACTAACTATTTCCTTAGTCTCTCAATTCATTCCGTCTATTCTTTTATGTTTTCTCATTTTCCATAGTTTTCTTTCTTATTTTTGCAAATATATATACAAAACTAGGGATGACACGGATAAAATCCGACATGGACACGGAACGGATATCTTAATGGATATCTATGGATAAAATAAACGGATATTTTAACTACCCGCTAATTAAGGGATACAGATGCGGATTTAATGATATCCACACCCGCGGGTATCCATACCTGCTATTAAATCGAGTAAATTACATAAACAACCTTAATACCTTTCAACTTCCTAAGCAAAAATCATCTGTATTGTGAGTGTTATTAGGAGGGGTGGGCATGGTTTGGTTAACCATATTAACCGAACCGAACCAAAGTGTTGAAATGGTTCGGAATAACTGAACCGAACCGTTTAAGGTTTGGAACTAACCGAACTGAACTAAAATTATGGTTTGGTTAACCGTTTACTTGTCTATTAACCGAACCGAACCGAGCCAAAACCAAAATTAAATTCTTGGAACGTTAAGAGGAAGGAAATCCTTGGCTTCTTTCTTCCCTTTAGTATGTACCCCTTTAGTATGTACCAAGTCAATATATAATAGGCTAAAATATGGTTTTGGTCCCTGTAAACATGTCTCGTTTTGGTTTTAGTCCCTGTAATTTTTTTTTTGTTGTTTTTTGTCCCTGCAAATATGTCTCGTTTTGGTTTTGGTCCCTGGCCCCATTTTTGTGATGATTTGCACACGTGGCACATGATGACTGAACCCATTTATTAGAAAAATAGTCCCTGCAAAATCTTTTGATTTTTAAAAAGGTCCCTGCAAAATATTTTACTTTTGAAAATTATTTTCAAAAGTAAAATATTTTGCAGGGACCAAAAACAACAAAAAAATTACAGGGACTAAAACCAAAACGAGGCATATTTGTAGGGACCAAAACCATATTTTAGCCTATATAATATTATAACCTCTACACACAGTGACAAAAAAACATAAAGCTGCAACATCTAGACTCTTAACTTGACCAAAGCACATTACGATATATAGATCATCGAACTATTCTACCAGACCTTTGGCATCTACCTTTGTCTTATATTAATTAAATGCTTATAAAAAAAAATCATAACAAGAACCGATGAATTAGAGATAGATAAAAACAATAATGAGCGTAAAAAGAAAAGAGGCAAATCATAACAAGAACCGATGAATTAGAGAAATCTAAACAATACATAACAAACGTGGCATGTGCAGGAATTGGAAATTTAATCAGATTTCAATTTCAACTAAGATCTTATAGTTTTCTTTGAGACCAGATAGTACATCAGCTCCCCTGATAACATCACAATCCAGACCCAATCAGTTAATTTAGGTTCCTATGTTGGGGTCAGAAAATAATGGTTCGGTTCAGTTAATTGAGTTTGGTTCGGTTTGGTTAACCATTCGGTTCAGTTAATGAACTGTTTTTAAAATAACGGTTCGGTTCAATAAACAATGTAATGATTCAGTATTCTTGAACTCACACACACCATAGGGACTTGTTTAGAGAGAGAAGTTCTAACTTCTCTCTACCTCTCCTTCCAAGCTCTGTTTAGGGTTTCCTATTCATCTAAGTGGTGGTTTTCCCCAACACCTCCTGGCCTGCCCCCAGCACCTCCTGGCCTTCCTGTTCTCTCTTTTCACTATTTTATGTCTGGATTTAGATCCAGATCTGATTTCTGATGGATGTTTGGAAAAGGGTAGAGGTGTTGCTGCTGATGCCTTCAAAACCCTTCACTGCCATAGTTTCTCCTCCCTTGACACGACCACCACCAGATCCACCGCCCTTCAATGTCACCATCCCTCCTCCACCAACAAATGTGTTAGCGAAGAGAGCTCCACCAAAGCCTCCATGAATTCACGACATATTTGAGCCCTCAAGGGTTATTGTTTCAAATTTGGTTAAATGTGTTTCTTGTTATGTTTTCTTGTTTTCCATGTTCTACTTGTGTTGTGTCTCTGTGTTTAACTTTAAGTATGTTGTTGTGTTGTTATGTCTTTATTTTCCTTTTTTTACTTGTGCTGTTGCAATTTTAGCTGTTGTAAGTGCCTTTGCCATGTCCCTTTTGGGTAACTTGTGCTTCCAAGATGTCAATAGTAAAGCTGCACTCTACATGTTTGTTAAATTGCCCCAAATGAGATGGATGTTGTCAGGTAAGAAAGACTGGGCAATTTTACATGATGCTGCTCATACCAACTTGTGCAACTCCTCCTTGTTCCATTTCTCTTCCAAGCGTGTGTTCAATCTCGACACAATCGAGACCACTTATAGTCGAACTGAGCTTGCAGCCGTAGCCAATTTAATCCGTAACTGGATAGATGTTAACACTGTGGATTCTCTCATTTTCGTTGTCATGGACCGTGTGCGGAAGACTTTGCAAGCAAGGTTGTTAGTTTGCAGATGTTGGATGAGCAAAACCAGTTTGGCTGCTAATCAATCTTTGTAATGGTTTTATTTTATCTTTTTGGAGATGTTCCAAGCACTCTGCTCACTCTAGATGTAGGCCTTGTGGCATTTGGTTTGATTGAATGAATTTCCTTTTTACCGTAAAAAAAAAGAGTAATGGTTCAGTTAATTTTAGTTTGGTTAACCGGTTCAATTCAGTTTTTGGATATTTTTGCCCACCCCTAGTTATTATTTATTACATGACTATTCAACTGTGTATTATGCTCCTTTAAAAGGAAGTGAAAGTGGTCGGGATTTTTGAAGCAAAAAATTTTGTTTTTGCTCAATATGATAAATTTTATTTATGTTTTTGTTAAATCTAAGAACTTTATATTTATTAAATGTAATAAACTTTATTTATGTTTTTGTCGAGCCAATGGTCTTTGTTGTTATTGTAGATGTTTTGCTAAAAATGAAAAGAAAATGCATGTGATGAACTTCTATTTTTAATTTTCAGGTAATAAACAATTAACAAATTTTTTTTATAAATGTTATCTATGTGTATCTGTATAAATCCGCGGATACCTAAAAATCCGCTTGATGGATATACACACGGATATGGATAAGGTACAAATTTCATATTTATCCAACAGAGCGGACACATATATCACACTATTCACATCCATAGATATCCATTTACATCCTCATACAAAACACATGATCGAACACATGAGTAATTTGCTCAGACTTAAAAAATTGATATCTATATAACTTTGTCAAGATAATGTTACAAAAAGTTGGTTCCACTCTAAATATGTTGAGTTAGATATATTTTAGTTCCTTGAAAAAAAATTTGTGCGGAGTTTTAATCCCTATTAAAATCAAATTTGTTTAATCATCTTTAGCTCTTAAGTTTTGAACGATTTTCGCATACAAGTTTTATTAAAATTCATTTATTAAAATTAAGATTTTTTTTATCATGAGATGAATTAAATACGAGTTTTTTTAAACACCAAAAGTTCAAGATAAATGTAAGTAAATATGGACCAAGAAATCAAAATTTGAGTTTATTTTTGTGGAGAAACATTTTATAAAGTTCTATACATGTCTACAAAAAATCATTCCAAAACTTAAGACTTTAAGGATAATTAAACAAATTTTGTTTTAATAGGACGAAAACGGTGCGCAAAAACAATTTGTAGGGACTTAAAAACTATTAATATTAAGTAAAGATTTATGCCTTGCTAATGCAAAGAATAACTACATCCTATTAAAGGACACTCCCATAACATCAACTAATAAGGTCGAGGATAACCATGGTAATGGTTGATGTACCATCACAAGAGTCTCTGATTGATTTGCATCTAGTTTTGTGAGTATATTCGTGCAAGAGTTTCCTTCTTGAAAATTTTTTGTAAATGAAAATATCCTACTCCTTATCCAAATACATCCGAATGAGCTCCAAGAGGTTCGTATAGTGATAAAGCCTCTAAATGCACTACAACTACATGAAGAGAGTCAGAAAAACAAACCAATTTCTTATAACCAGCCTCGCAACAAAGCTTAATCCCAATCATAAGGGCATGAATTTCTGCATTCAAAATATTGGACAATCCCACATTACCATAGAAGGCAAATTGAAAGTTTTCCTCAAAATTCCTAACCAATCAACCATATCCTGCTTTACCTTGGTGAGTTAAGGCGCTGCCACCTACATTAAGAACCATTCTATCATTATCACCATGTTGCCAGCATACTTCATTAGTGGGCATAAGTAATGTGGTAAATAGTATTGTCGAATGCCCACTGTAAAATTTACAATTGCGGATTAACAACTGAAACTGTAATTGAGACTATTAGTTGGATACCATCAAGCACCATGTTGTTGCGAGTGCACAAAGAAAATTTGTAACAAAATGTTATATACACACTACACTACAGTGTTAGTAATATTGTAGGATTGCAGCTGTTGTTAATCATTTGTCACATTTATAATGTAATGAGTAATTTTATTACTTTTTTGTGTGTTAGAAATGTATCGATGATCTGATTAAATTTATAAAAAACAATAAACCATATTTATCTGAACTTACAAAAAGAAAACATTTAGTTGAAAAAATATGTGTACAATTTACAATTTTAAATATTTTACCATTTAGTTGAAATATTTTTTTATTTACAATATTCACAAGGGTTTTGCTTTTGTTAAAAGAGTTTTAATTTTATCCTTAAAGCTAGATTGAAAGATGAGATTGCCTAATCACATTTATATATCAAACAATTTAATAATCCGAATAACCTAAGACTCCAATAAACTTTCAATACCCAACTCTCAAACTTATTGTGTGCCTCCCAAGTCCAATTTTAATACGGTAATCATTAACACAACCCGGATACCGCATACCGGAGAAGTGCAAACTAGGTGACATTTTCAAGTATTATACCAATGTTAAATTTTAAACTCTATAATCAATAATGTTAGTCATCAAGAAATAGTATAAAGATCTGACAGGTGGCAGTGGAACCCAGACATCTAAGGGGTTACATTGTGAGCGGTGTTTATCACATTCTGACTACTCCGAACGACCCTATAGTGGTAGGAATGAATGATCTTGTCTGGCATAAGCAGGTTCTAATGAAGGTTTCCATTTTTGCGTGGCGGTTGATCCGGGACAGGTTGCCAACCAAGACTAATCTTGTCAGAAGAGGTTTGCTCAATGTTGAGTTAGCAGCGTGTGGTGTTGGTTGCGGTCACGATTCGAGTGTCGCATCTGTTCCTTCATTGTGACAGTTTCGGCCCTTTATGGGGGCACATCAGGTCGTGGATTGGTGCTTCAGGTGTCGAACGTAATGATATCTGTGAGCATTTCTTTCAGTTCATTCATTGTACAGGTTATTCAAGGAAGCGCAGATCTTTCCTTCAGCTAGTGTGGTTACTGTGTCTGGGTGGTTTGGAATGAACGCAACAACAAAATATTTAATAATATCCAAACCACCATGGAACAATTATTAGAAAAGATTAAATTTCATTTATTATGGTGGTTAAAGGCTAACAATGCCTCGTTTGTGCATGACACTCAGATGTGGTGGTCGGACTCTATGTTATGTCTAGGTACCGATTGACCGTACTTTTGTAAATATTGTTTGACTGTTCTCTTTTTTGGGGTGGCCCTTTAGTACATCTTGTACTGAAGTGGTTTCACAGCCAGTGTTAATATAGTCCATTTTGATGTCTAAAAAAAAGAAATAATATAAAGATAAGTGGAAAACAATTACTTGTTGAAGTTATATTCAAGGTTACCGGACTCTCAAGATGTGAGATTGAATCTTCCTTTTCTTAATCACGTGTTCTGGGATTTAAGTTCTCAATTAGGTAAACTGCAAACAACCTAATCGTTAGAGTGATAACAAAGGAGACCAAACCCACTTATTTACACTTTTGTTTTTTATAAAAAGGATCGAAGCGAGTAACTATTTTTCCCTCACGAACTAGAAAAACGAGCAATTCAGTTTTTTGGCTGTAAAAGTTAGTGGCTACATAATGACAAATAAGAGGGGAAGAAGGGTGGAAAGTGGGTGATAGGATTGTATGCTTGGAAGTAAAGCACGTTTTATGTGTAGTGTAAATTGTATTCTATGGAATAGTATTATAATTAAGACCACTGTGTTGTCCTGTTTCATGACCATGTAACTTACTTTGTGGCTCTCTTACAATGTTACATAGTTTTATTTTATGGGAGATACGGACAGAATACGCCTGCCCTTCTTGACTTATATATTAGGGACAAATATTCTATCTGTGAGATTGTTTTGTTTAATCTCATTCCACTCAAAGGTTAAAAATGTTTCATCTTAAGGTTTTAACTTAATATTTTTTCATTGACAAAAATTCTTAGTCAAACTATATTTACGGTTGGACCATTAAACTCTGGATTATGATAGTCCCTCTCCTTTGAAATTCTTACAATATTTTGATTTTAGAGGGTTTTTTTTTAATTTTTTTTTATGCTAGAACCGTTCTAAAGCATAATGGGAACGAGATATTTTATCCAAGATGATTAGAATAAGAGAAAATGGAAACAGATTATAAATCTCATCAAACAAGTGCATGTATGCTAATGCTGTCAATGACTCATCCATGGCCCCATGTTTATCTCTTAAAATAGGAAAGGAACACCAAAAAATAGTAATTACGAAGACTTTTTTTTGACAAAATTACTAAGACCTTTTTAATTGAAATAGTTTTGAAAAGATTCATTTTCTTTTTTTAGAAAAATCTATAGAGAAATTTTCTCTATAGAATTTTCTATAAAAAAAACTCTATAGAATTTTCTCTATAGAATTCTTCATTGGATGCATATGAGATAATTAAGAGTTTTTTTTTAATTTTTAAAAGCAATAGTTAAAGAGTTGTTTTTTTATTTAATTGATTGTTTCTTTTTATTTGAAAAATATTCAATTTTAAATAAAAGTTAGCAACAAACATCTAATTATGAGATAATTAGAATGAGTTTTTATTTTGGTGCTTCTAATTTTAGTAGTTGATTAAAAAAAAATTCAGCAGTAATTTTGGTAATAAGCAGCTAGTAAACGAGTACATTATGAAAGTGAATATGCAAAACTATGTAAAAGGTAATAACCAACCAATAGAAAAAAAAATAGAAAAGCAACCCATAAAATATTGTAAAGAATATCCCATTCCCATTGGTGTATTCCTTCCATGTGCCACTAAATTCAAGAGGATCCAAAACATCCACATCCCTTTTATAACCCTACACGCTTTCTCTCAAATGATTCTCATTATTTCTAATCTCTATATAAACCACATTGATATAGTTCTACTATTACAACCATCATTCACAACAAAGAAAAAATCTCAACAAAAAAAAAAGGAAATTTCCTTTTAAAGAAAAAGGAAATATTTTTTGCTCATTTTATAAGAGTGACTAAAATAAAATGGCAGCCATGGTAGAGGTATGGATTGGTGAGCTAGCCAAGCTCAAAGAGAAAGTTCTAACCAACAAAACCAAATTTTCCAAATCCAAAGATGGTTTAGAAGAAGAGAAGGAAGTTGGAAGAGAAGCTCAAAAGGAGATCATAGCTGCTCAAAGAGACACTACGACCTTATCTGAGTCAACAATATGTTTGCTTATGGATAGATTTGTGCCTTGCTAAAATATGTTGTTTATTCAACTATATCAATGTGATTTGGTTCCTAGATAAGAAAATTTGTAATGAAATGTTATATATGCAGTGTTAGTATAATGTAATTAGTTGTTTCATTGTTCTTGGATGGTTTGATTACAATTATTAAAGCAATAAACCATTTAGTTGAAGTAATTTGTGCATCTCTTTTCCAGCTTTTGGGTTATTAATATTTTCACCTAATGTTAGCTTTAGGAACGAATTTTTTGAGATGGTTTTGCAGGAAAATACCCTTTCCAGTTTTCATTGAACCCCACAAAAATGAAGTTATAGTAATTTGTAAAGTAATTTCACTTCATATCTTTAAAAAGTTAAACAAAATGTACTATGAACCCTTGAATCCAAACGATGATCCAAACACACGCTTAGTGTTTAATTTAAGTATTGACTTTATTAGTTAGAAGTAATATTATACAAATTAATCTTGATATCTAGATGGTTACAGAAATAATTAGAGAAGTAAAATAATTATTAATTAGGATAAGTGTTAAAAATGACTAAGTAAGTTGATGCTAAACACAACAAGTCAACAACCACCAATGACTAATGAGTTGGGTTAAAAGTCAGCTCAGTACCCGTTCCTCTAAAATATCTATCTATACATAGAATTGTCAAATGGGAAATGAATAAAGAGATTAGAAAGGTAAAATAAATAAAGGCTTTGAACTTTCTCAAACTGTTTGACACATTAATTAAGTCAAGAAATTGAAAATGTGGGAGAAAGTGAATTTATCTCAAATAACAAAAAAAAGTTTATCTCACTCTTTCTTTTTAGAGCGACTATAAATTTTGGAAATAAATTTTACAAAATCAACTAGGTGGTAAATGTACAAATTATACAAACTTTATCATGACCATATCTCTAGAACATGAATATTTATATCTTAATTACAATATATATCTTGTAAACATTATTGGTATCCCTACTTCTTAGTTCAAAAGCTTGGAAATTGCTAGATATTATTATATTTAATGGTAAAGTGTCCTGGTTCATCAAGATATTTGACCTCCCTAAAAAAATATCATGTTCTTCACAAGATATAGATATTTATATTCCTACATCAGATATGAGTATCTTTATGAAGACATTGACTAAATTGACTACTTATAAAAATAAAATAAAAAAGAGTTAGAACAAAACAAGCAATTTGTTTTTTTCTGAATACTTCAAAGATATTTTTGCAAAGATGTAAACATCTTTTTGAAAAAATCAAAAGAACAATTTATCTTCATTTGATCATATTAAAGATGACAAAAAAGAAAAGTCTTTTCTCTCTTCTACATCTTTAAATGTTTCTGTACATAAATTTGTAAAAAATTACAAATAAAGAGCAAATTTTAATGCAAAATTAAATATTTGGGGTTCCACCTATTAAAACTATGGTCAAAATTTTATGAACCCTCATTGAGCTATCACTTATTCACCTCTATATGTGAAATGTGAATTCATGAACTCTTCTATGCACTTTACATAACTGTTATGATTCTTTACACATTAAATGGAGAAAACTTTACGAAGTACTTGCATCTCCATTGGTTGTTGAAGTCATCTCAGATTTATCATTTACAATAGAAGGATCCCATTTTTCCCATTCTATAACCTCTCTACCATATCGAAGAGCTTCATCGATCGTATCAGGTTCTAATCCAGTAACCAAAGAAACAAATAGAGTTCTTTCGGTATACGAATGGAACAATCTCTTAAACTTGATAGCAATGTATTGAAAAGCACTTTGAGCTAATGAAGGCATAGTTCCATTGTTACCACATTTTTTGTGATTGTTACTTATAACTGGATTGAATTCACAAAACCAGTCACACCTTTTTAGTGGAACATGTTCAATCTTTTCCTCAAGAAGATCGAATTTGGTGAGTATTAAAACAAATTTCTTCTTCTTGAAATTTGGATGAGCTATGATGTTTTCAAATAGGTTTTTTGCTGCCAACATTTTGTTTGTAGCAACTCCTTTACTGTCTACATAGTACTCATCATAGTCGGTTAAGGAGACGGAGAACAAAATAACATCCGTGTCTTCAAACATCTCCAACCACTTGCAGTTTTCTCCGAGTATTTTTGGATGTATTCTGATGAGTTGGTATCTGTTAGGGAACGTAAAGTAGGGTTAGGGTAAGAAAGCTTTTAGAACAGGAAACCTGCCTCTAAAAAAATAGATAAATAAACGCACACAAAAAATACAAGCGATTAATCATGAAGTACGGCTAATTGTGTGTGCCTAACCTATAGTAGCATAGTGTGTTGGGAAGGTCGCTCAAGTACAGGGGTACTATTATATAAACTGGACCATAGTACTTAAACACGAGTTGTACTATGTAAACCTTAAACTTTCGATGATACTAGCAAGGTACTATAGCCGCTCTGAAACAACTTTTGCCAAATTATTCCATTATTAGCAAACTTTCACTTTGAACAAAAATAGGTTTTAATGCAGCACTTAAAAACTGAAATTTTATTTCCACTTGAAATTACAAAGATGTGAAAAACTACTTCAAATTACAAAGCTGACCTGAGAGAAGAATCATGTTGATATTCAGGATGCAAAGACTCCTCTCTGCTTGACTTAGGAAATGAAAATTCCATTGTTGTGAGGCTGTTGGATAATGATATCCCCTCAGCATATAAGATGTCCATATCAGAGGGTTCATAATCTATCTTTGAAATCTCAATAGCCTACATTCACATAGATATTTAGATTAGTATTCCTTGATTTTATACACCTGCCACATTCATGACAGAATAATCTAACAATGAAGTATTGCATCCATGTCGTCCTCTTTAACACATTCTAAAGAGTGTAACCCTGTAAGAGCATTGATTCAGTGATAAGCCCTTAATTAAAGTTGATACTAGTTCTACTCAATTGATTGCGTAACTTCAGATAATGATGTGTCAAGTAATAACTGATCCAAACTCTATTCCAAACAAACAAAATAAGGGTCGTTTGGATTGACTTATTTGAGTTTATCTACTGACAAGGGCGTAAACACTAGTGAGACTATTTGAGAGTTTACGAAAGCAGCTTATGACATGTCTATAAGTTGTTTTCACCTTACTTCCACACTTGTGAGTTTATCTTCATGATAGCTTATTAAAAAAGCTTATATCTTACATGAAAATAGTTTGACTTTATGTTATCTTTTTGAGAGACGGCTTTTACATAGGCACATATCTATGATAAACACTTATACTATCAGGACTTGATTAAGTTGTTTATCCAAACAAGGCCTAAATAAAATATTAACAAAGTATAAATTGAGAAGATTCAATCATCAAATTGGCTTAAATTATCAATAATATGAACAAATGAGTATCAATGATCTGAAATATCCATATTCTTACCCTGTCTAGAAAATAGTTGGCACTTCTTGGTAGCATTTTGAGTTCATTTCTCCTGTTGTATGTCGCCTGAATCGCCTCATCTTTCCACAGGTCCTCCACCATTGGCCCATATTCGCGCATAGCAGCTGGAAATATAGCATCCATGTTACCTGACAATATGCATTTGAGTAACCAATCGGAGAAACTCTTCAGTCTTGGACCAATGGAATAGGGTGTTGTATCAACATTTTCACCGGAATTCCCTGCTGCACAAGTCATACACTATTTAATCAGTAAACTAAAACTAATTATACAAGATTCTTTTGTCAGCTAAATCAACAAGGGTTTACTGTCTTATAGGAGAAATGTGAAATAAATAATCACAAAACTGAAGGTAACAATATTTCTATTATCATTAAATTCACAGTACACAAAGCTTCTAACAAAGTTATGAAAGTAATGAATAATTAGGCCGAAGTATTAAGGCCTGTTTGAATTGGCTTATTTGAACGTATTTGACATAAGCACTTGTGAGATTGTTTAGGAAAAAAAGCTTACCAGATAATGAGGACTCATCAGAAGGCAATCTTTTCCTATTCTCTAGTAAACATTCTTCTTCGAAATCCTCGCGCCCCTCCAGCAGTATACCAAGGTAGGTAAACAGGTTGCTTTGAATCACCAATTTGATATTTTGAAGCTCATTTTCAGAGAAAGGAGCATTATACAACAGCTTGGCCTAAGACAAAAGATTCAATCTTTAGTAATCGAAAATGAAGGTATGAATTGAAGAGGAAATAAATTCTCAAGAAGAAACAAAACCAACCTGTTTAAATATAGTACATGCTCCAGAATTTACACAACCAACAAGTAGAAACTTTTGAAGTGTCTTGTGATGAAGGCTTGGTTTCTTAGCTGATTCACCTTCATCGTTAAGAATCACAGATTTTGAAGGAACTGGCAGTGACAGAATAGCACAAGCAACCTTTGTTTGAGCCTGAAGAAAGAAATTTGTTAGAAGAGAACCCCCAGTTCAAAAGAAAACAGATACAAAACACACAAACGCAGAAGACATGGTATTTGATCACGGAGTTTGGCCAATTGTGCTTACGTCTCCTACTGAAGCGCGGCTGCAGTGCCTTTCTATAAATCAAGCTTAGAGTTTACAAAGTACAACTCGTATTCAAATACTACAGTCTATAAGTAATGATGACTCATTGTTACAATAAAAACCAAACAAAAAGCAAACATGCATCTCAAAAGATGATCACCTTGCCCCATATGCATCCCCTATCGTTCTTTTGCCCTTCTTCGCGGTATGATCCATCAGGATTCACCCAAAAGTTAGGAGTTCCTTCACATGGCACTCTTGCCATCTGCAAACAACCAATGTTACATTAGCTTTATTGGTTAAACTTTAACAGTCTCAAGAAAGAAAAATAAAAGGACAGTGTATAACACAAACCTTTAGTATCCACAGCTCTTTTTTTGTAATCTCGCGGTCATTTATGGTGATGTTTGTATTTCCATTGCTTGCGTTTCTCTTCAAGCGACCGCCAACGTCCAACCGAGGGCTGATAATTTCACAAGGTGGTTGACCTTCCTGTATAATCAAGTATTACAACAACATTAGGATAAACATATTAATTAAGCTCTTATTCAACTAGAGGATTAAGTTGAGTTTTGATTTATCACCTTTCCCCAAAATCCAGAAGCTTTGTCATACCAATAAGATCCTGGCTTAAGCTCTTTAGGTGGATTTTTACAGTTAAGCAACAACATAAGCTCTTCTCTATTAAGTGGATGCAAGTTAACTTGAACAAGATGAGGTGGAATTTGATTAGCTTCACAAAACCTTTCATCCTTCATAACTTGATCAACAATAGTCTCAGACAACAACTGTTTCATCATCCTAGAACATTTTCCAAGATTCCTTCTCTTATTCTCATCAATTCCATAACCAATGCAACCAACACATTTCCTTCCTTCAGGCATAGATCCCATTGCTCTTATCACACAGTTTCTACAATACTTTGCACTACAAACAATACAAACCTCTTTCTCAGTTAAACCATTCCCTTTAAGACACTTATAACAAGACCCTTTTTTTCCTGGTCTAATTGCATGTGGCTTCAATTGTACACTTCCACTATCAAAATACTCGTCACTTTCGGTTTGTATCATGTAATTCGATTCAGGGTCGCGGAATGTAACCGCAGACGGATTCTTAACATGTTTTGCTCTAACTACTACTTCTTCATCTTCACTTATTGAACATATCTCACAAGAGCCAGAACTAAAACCCGAACCCGAACCCGAACCTGATTCTATTGTATCAGAGTTTGTTGCAACATCATCAACAACATTCTCATTCTCATTCACATCAACTTTTGATGTTACAACTTCAACTGCATGATGAGATTCTAAATTTGGATAAACAGTAGAATCTGAAGTGGTTTTTTTATGTTTATGCTTAACTTTGTGATGAAGTTTACCAAGTGGTTGAATAACAGGTACATTGAAATCATGAGAAAGTGAAGGAGCTATAGATGCAACAGGAACTTGATCAATCATGAAGGTAGGAATTTCTGGGATTGAATGATCAAGAGGAGGACCATTGTATACAACAGCAAAAGAATATTCATAGTTACTACTAAAACTATCTTCTGTTTCCATTGAAGGAACAGAAGAAGTTCTTAATTTTCTTAGAAAAGAAACCATTTCATGTGAAGAATAGAGAAAGAAATTGATGGAAGAAGAAATTGTTGAGGAGTGTATAGTATGTAAGGTTGACCAAAGTGGATGAGTTTAGAGAAAAATAAGGTACTTGTTTAAGTAGTTGGACGTGTTCCAAACGTTTGACTTTGAAGGGAAACTAGGAGGAAAATGTGTAGTATACTATGAGTGTGGCTAAGAATGTTTCAAAGTAACCACCGTGTTATTTCACTTTTTGTTTGAAATAAATGGTGGGACAATAGATACATGTGCTAGAATAGATCCATTCCAAAACGTGTTCTAGGTCGCTTTTATGACAAGGTATTGATAAATACTACGTAATACTCATTCGCATATTTGCAAGGTTTAAGATGCAAATAGAGTAAAGATGTTCAACTTAATAATATCAATATTATCGGTTGAATTTATTTATTTTGGTCATGCTGAATAAATATTGTGATTTGTAACTATGTTAAGAGTTTGGTGTTACATACTATTAGAGCCTAGAGGTCTCATAATATATAACTCAAAAGTCTTATTTTTTTTGATAAACAACTTAATTTACAATTTATAGCATAAACATTTATCATGATATAAGTTCTTATGTACAAGTTATTTCTATGAAAAAGATAAAATAAGTTTTAAAAAAATTGTATAAATATGTAAGTGGTTTTCATAATCTATCTTGAGAGCTTATGAAAATAACTTGAAAACAACTTGTTAAGATGTCATACATTATTTTCATAAGTTCTTACAAAGAGTCTCACAAATGATTATGTGGGTAGATAAGCTCAAATAAGTAAAATTTAATAGGCCATCAATAGACATAATACTGATTTTGGAGAAAAAAATTTTAGGAAGATTTAGGAGAATTATTTGATACTATACTTTTGTTGATATTGATAATAAAATTAATTCAAAATTAAAATTTATATCAATTTTAAAATAATTAAATATAAAAAGGAAAATGACAATGTAACATTAAATGGTTAAATGTTAGATATTATTATATCTAGTTCAAGCCATGGTTCAAGGTCCTCGTGAGCTTGGCTCAGTTGGTATGGACAATGCATAAATATATGTAAGGTTCAGAGTTCAAACCCCGGCCACCACAAAAAAAAAAAGGTTCGTGTTGTGTGGTTGAGTCTCTCCGGTCATACTCAACCTTGTTGGTTATTTATTAGTCACTTTATAGGGTAATTTAAAAAACATTTTACCATATTGTACCAAAAACAAAACAAAAAAAAACATTTTATCAATACTGAAAAATATAAAACGTATCCGTTCAAAAAAAGTATGTAGAAATTGAACAACTTGCTATATATTTAACTATTTTTGTAGACAACATTTAGGTGAGTTGGATTTCAGTGGGTCATCAAGTTAATGCAAGCTTCGAAGGTCAATTAACGTTTACAAATATACTTAATAGATCATCCACCAAAGAAATATGTGCTATTTAACTTTCATTCGAAAGAGTTTTACTAAAAGATATTTCATACTATTTCCACTCATATTCCTAAATATAGAACTCAAACGAAATAACAAAAATGAAAAAAGCCGATATTGATATTACATTTTTAAACAATTTTTTGAAGTTCGGTAATAAAGCTTGCTTCTTTATTGGGAAATTTAGAAAGGTTATTTTCTATATTGGGTTGTTTGCTCAGAAAGGTTATTTTCATATCACTCGTTGATTTTTGTTTAGAAAGGTTATTTTCATATCATTTTTTTTTTGGTAGAAAAACAAAAGGTTATTTTCATATCATATCATGTTGATGTTTGTCTAGAAAGGTTATTTATTTATTTATTTATAGGCTTAAATACCTCTTTAGCATTTCCCAATAAAGAAAGGCTATTTTCTGTTTTAGTTTGAAAACCATGAAAATTCAATATAACCGTGTTAATTTAAAAGCCGACGGCACCATAGGAATAATTATCAATTTGTCAAAGGGAAGGGTGAAATTGTGAGCAAAATTGTCTCGTAGCTACGTCAAAGAGTAAGCAATGGCGAATGATATTGAAAGAAGGTGACATAATATACTATCCATTATTTTATTTATGGCAAATTTCCTATAATATTTTGTATGATATATTGATATTGATAAGACAAAGTTGACTTGGAATTTTGTGGACATGTTACGCATTGGTGGGTTACTTTTGCACCAATGATCCAAACACAATAATAATTGAGGTTAGTTTTGACCAAGACATGGTTGGCTACTTATTGCTACAATTACTAATTCTATCTATCTATCTATCTACTATTCTTAACTTTTAGACTGATTCAATTTCCCTCTCAAAAAACAAAACAATTCTTAACTTCTAGACTGATTCAGTTTCTCTCTCAAAACAAAACAAGAGAGACTGATTCTAATCCACCATAGTTTTGCAATTCATTCTTGTTGTAATTTCATTTAAAATTTTAATTATCTTTTAAAATTTTTTATCAAAGGATGGACCAAACATCTACCTATATCATGGATTAGGAGTCTCTTTATTTAATTAACACTTTCATTTGAAGGTATACAGGGGGTTAAGATCCTCTATATTTTTCAACAAAAAGAAAAAGTTGAATAATGAGAGAGATAAACATATAAGAGATTTGTGGTACTCATTTAAAAATTATTTTTAAATATGGATCTCCTATATTTTCTTTTTGTGTTTAATTTCTATCTCTAAATACGGCTCTTTATTTATCAAAAAAATTGAGAGGATCTGAACTCAAAACATAACCTAGAACCTTATACTAAAATTAATCAAATTGATTGTAACCACCGCTAAAGACATGTTGATACTACAATCCTTATTCTCATCGAAGTCAATTACTTCTCGTATGCAAGGAAATGCTAAGCCAACTATAGTAGTTTGATATTGCAGAACAAACTACTAGACTACATGGCCGGCCCTAGCCATAGGTCAGTGGTGTGACGGCCTAGGGCTCATCCCTCTAGGGGGGCCCAAAATAAATTTTGTAGGAGAGGGTGTATATAGTAAAGCTTCATTTTATGGGGGTGTATATTGTAAAACGTATAAAATGGCTCCAACAAACTTAAGCCCAACAACTGTTTTTTTATATAGGCCTTTACTTTTCCACCCTATCACCTTCTCGTGCGCCCTATGTTTTTTATGAAAATGTCCATGTGGTTTTCGGATTTTAGAATCCGAATTGAGTTTTTCCTTTGTTATGGGGTGAAAAAAAAAGAGTTTTTCACCAATTCGGATTTTATAATCCGAAAACCTCAAAAAATAGGGCACGTACCTAGCTTTTTTCAGATTATAGAATCCGAACACCCCCTAAACACCATTTTTCAGGGGAAAAACATTTTGGATTATATAATCCAAGCTGTATTAGCATAAATTCTGAGTCTGTTTGTAACATGGATAACTAGTTTAAGGACAATATTAATCTTCTAAACTCCCATCCTTCTGTTTTTTGTCATTGTTAGCTGTTCTTAGTAAAAAAATCCAGTTTTCGGGCTACTTGATCAGATTGCTATGAAAATTCCATCGTTTAAACTCATTTTTTATTTTATTTTTAATTTTTCATATTCTCATAAAAATTCAAAAAAATTGCATTAATTTTATTTGATTTTTAAATTTTTTTGGTGGTATTTTTATATTTTTATGATTTTATTTGACTGGTTTTTATCATTTTTTTACTTTATTTTTTTGTTGTTTTTAAAAGCAAAATTCAAAACTGCTGAGATGATAGAGATTATGATTGCTAATTATACAGAAGGATATTTCAAATTATAAAATCCAAACTTAGTTTGGATATATTCGGATTTTAGAATCAGAAATCCAATGGGCATTTTTGTAAAAATTATAGGGCAAGTGAGAAGTAGATAGGGTGAGAAAAGTAAAACCCATTATATTTTTTGTAAGACTATTTCAAAAGGCCCAAACCCTAACATATTTAAGTTCAACTCACTTTCAATTTTTTGAGTGTTATTTTTCTGACATTCAAAATGTCCTACGAACACAAGTAAAAGACCAAAAAACCCGGCGGCAGTTAACTGCTGTTGGGTTTTTAGTTATAATACAAAGGTAGTTAACTACCGTTGAGGGTATTTTAGTAATTTACTTGTGTTGTTAAGAACTTCTAATTGTCACAAAAGCAATTGACCAATTTTTTTTTGAATTTATTTTATAACTCTACTTACTTCTTAAGTATCTTCAAATTGATATTTTTTCCGGTTAGATTTTATATTTCGAAGTTTATTTGTTGTATTTAGATTTTATAATCTGAATGGTGATTACCTAGTTTTTTCAAAATAATTACATAAACTATTACAATGACATAAATGAAAATGACAATTTAAGGAGACATAATACAAATTGTCAAAAATTGAACACATTTTATTATTTGATCAAGAATTTATAATACATTTAAATTAACATAACATTTATTGCAGCAAATTATTTGATCAAGAATTCATAAGAACCAGCTTTTTTTTTATTGTTTATATGGCAATTACTTTTGTGAAAAATAGATTTGAGGAATCGAAGACATTTGAAATGATTTTGCTTCTTAAAATGTCTGAAGAAACTTGAATCTTATGACTTTCTGATAAAAGCGGAGCTTTTTTTTTGTTGATATTTTGTAAATCAACTGTAGATTCACAATGGTTATCTATATGTCCTAGTTTTATTAGGGCATGTTTTTTTAGATATGTTTGATATGCCTATATATCGTTTTACTTAGCTTTGTTGGGTTTGCTCCGACCCCCCAACTTTTTTTGTTTCGCATTCATCGTTTATCAGAAGAAGAAAAAAATTATGAAATATTATTTAATGGGTCCTTTTTTCAAACATGGCCTAAGGTCTATAAAATGATAGGAACAACCCTCCTACATTAACATAAAATCATTACCATTAAACAAAATTTTGAGATTATAAAATTATACAATTTTCTGAGAGGAGTATTACACAATTATATATCAAAACATTTGAAGATGTCGCAACATTTTCAAGTTATATAATTGATCTATACATACTCATATTTTGAAACTGTTCGATACTTTCTCATTTTTAACCCTAGAAAAACAAATTGGGTATATGTGACAACAAACAAACAATCAATAACGAAGATATATTGATGTTTACACTAAATGATTTGCTATCACATATATGTAAATGACCAAAATACCATCAACAGTACTTAACTACCGTTCGTTCTAAAAGAGAAAATTAAGCAGTGAACTGCAATTATCTGCAGTTGGGAATATTGAAGGTCATTTCCAGATTTGTGATAGCAGATTTTGAAGTCTAAATAACAATCTTCTTGAATAACTTTTCTCTCATATGATACAGGTTGGACTAGCCCATTGAAATCCAGACCGGCTCAATACCAATATCTCCATATAATTGTTTAAAAAATATATTATGAAATTTTTTGTAACTATTATATAATTAAAAATTATTAATTAAAATAAATATAAACTTAAGAAGAGATACATTTAACTAACACTTTTAAATTTAATCAACTATTAATTTCTGATTTGGTTCATGTGAAGGAATACAATTTGAGTTTAATTGATATTAAGAATTAATGTAAACAAAATTACACATGTATTCAATGATGTCTAACCAAATAGATAATTGCAAGAAATTATTTTTTAAAGTGGAATAAAAAATTGAAATAAGTGGATAAGTCAAACAAAAAAAAAATGAAATTTTCTGGCCGTTGGCTCGCATAGCCAATTAGCCATAGTGGTTATGTTGGATTTGATATTTATTTTTAAAAAAAATAGGACCCATCATCATTCTCGTTTGCCCTCTATTTTTTCAATTTTAATTTTGTTTGGATTTTATAATCCGAATTGTATTTTAGGTTTTTTCGTTATAAAATCTAAAATGTATCCTTTTCCCTTTCGAAATCCTCTCGTAACTCACCTTTTTTTTGTTGAAAAAATATCCACTTCGAATTATAGAATCTCAACTGGCTGATTACCCACCCCATATGTTATGTACTAGCGTGTTACTTCTGTGTAATGATGTGGTTCGGGGACGAACCAAGTGGAAGCTGATGGGCAGGTAACGCCGGAGGCTGATGAGAACGGGGAGTTGATGTAGCATATTTACGTATATCAAAAGTAAGTATTTATATATCGTCTCCTCAGGGACTAGTGCGATATCAATGATTGTTCGACATCGATTACCATTTTAAGTTGAAAGAGTAATTTGTTTGTTTGTTTAAAAC
>Ga0228710_1005109_pt1 | contig 20510 bp, 10 predicted proteins | sample MedpolnodulmetaG_FD_177995 | JGI IMG/M metagenome (GOLD analysis project Ga0228710, IMG submission 177995) | Root nodule microbial communities from Medicago polymorpha collected in Santa Monica, California, United States - pink nodules | ecosystem: Host-associated > Plants > Roots > Nodule... | reverse complement strand
CTTTTGATTTTTAAAAAGGTCCCTGCAAAATATTTTACTTTTGAAAATAGTCCCTGGAGGGACTATTTTCAAAAACAAAATATTTTGCAGGGACCAAAAACAACAAAAAAAATTTACAGGGACTAAAACCAAAACGAGGCATATTTGCAGGGACCAAAAACATATTTTAGCCAAGTTTTTATTAGCTTATTTGCACTTATCTTATGACGTAAACACTTGTGAAGTATTTGAAAAAGCTTATGAATATAACTTATAAGCTATGATATAGCAATAGGTTGTTTTCAACTTATTTAATTTAATAAACTCCCCAAGATGGCTTATGAAAACTACACATAAGCTGTTCCCTCTTTGTTTCCCATCACCCCAAGATTCAATTTTGACAGTGAAAAAAATATGTTGAGAATGCAGGTAGCTTTTAACCTGGATATCCAAAAGTAAATAGATTACTAAATTTAAGTGCTTTGTGGCATAACTTCTCGCATAGTTAATAAGCTCTCAATTAATTTTTTTTTTCTTTTCAAATGTCTCGATTGCAAATTGTTGTGAAGAAACAATGGTCTGTCATCTTAAATTTTGCTCAGAATATGTTACTTTCAAATTATTATTTTTGCCTAGTGTTGTATACTACTTGATGCATTTACCAATTGTGTAGGTAGGTGCACACACTGAGCTAGAACTTGAGGATAGAAAACTGAGGATTGAGGATGCTAAGAATGCTACTTTTGCTGCCATAAATGAGGGACTTGTTCCTGGAGGGGGTGCCACATATGTCCACCTTTTGGACTTGATACCTGCCATAAAAAACTCCATGGAAGATCTAGATGAGCAAATTGGTGCTGATATTGTGGCGAAGGTATGAATACAAATTTGAGTCTGCTAGCTCTATTTCACCTCTCCGAGTCTGAATATTTTTTCTTTTATGAAGTTGAACTTGTAGTGAATTTTCTACGATTATTTCCATGTATTATGTTGCCTTTTCTTTCCATGAAAAATTTGGGAGAGTTTTGACTTGTGAAATTTGCATATTTTGCGAGGTCATCGAGTTTTCTCTTTTAAATTATTGTTTGATTCCTTCTTCAAAAAAAATATTATTGTTTGATTCTAATTGAAGAAAAAACATTTACTTCGCAAAACACACCTCTTTTATTTTTGGTGGAACATTCTCTTTTCTAAAACATATCTTGAGCTATACAGTGTATGTATTTAAAATTTTAACCATGGTTTCTTACATTTTCACCGTGCTTCATTGAATGGGTCTTACTTTGCTATTTCTTTGGAACATATGTTTGGATTTTATGAATATTTATTTGCAATGATAATGCAAAATGAAAATACTAACGCTTGAGTAGGGGATTATGTGTCATTCCTCAACATATCTGCAGTTGTTTAGTCTTTTCTGTTTCTACTTTTAGCAGTATTTTCCCTCTGCTACTTTAGGGAATAACCCTTATTCTTCTTGTTGATTGTATTTTAGTTGTTCTTTAATTGATTGATATGATTCAGTTCCTTAGATAGAATAGATTCACACTTTGAGCGCGCACGCGCTTTTTGTATCATCAAATGATATTTGATCTGAAATTCAACTGATTCATACCCTGGAATATAAATTCAGTTTGGCTTAGAAGAATTATCTCAAGTTTCAAGCAAATCCAAGTACTCTAGAATCTCAAGCTGAGTGACATTAATACCAAAAATATGTAGTTATCGTTTGATCCATTTCCTGGATGGTCCACATTGTAGATGGAGAAACTACTGAACTATCTACCGTCCATGTTAAAGTTTGCATTAAGAGTTTGATATCCATTCATCCTTCCTCCTCCGTGTCAATACCGTGGTTTTAATTTCCACTTGTGCATGAAGCAATGATATAGGATTTAACTTTGATTTCAGCTCCCCTCTGGCAACTGAGGGGCATGTCAAGTCTCCTGCGTGTTTGCATCTTTCTTGTTTGCTTAGAGTTACCATATAGTCTTACCCTGTCCCTTAGGAGAAAAAAATGATCAACATTTATTGAGCTGAGATATTTGTTAGGATATTTATTTTTAAATTTTATTAATTCTAGTTTCTGGTAAAAATGTTTTGAAATTTCTCAACTATTTTCCCCTCCTTTTCTAGTAGGATTGAGACTAACTTTGTGAAAGGTATTTATTTATGAACTTGTCTCAAATACTTTTGCATATCTGTAAGCAATTGTGCATGAATCATTGCAGGCACTCGTCGAACCTGCTAAATCAATTGCAGCTAATGCTGGAGTTGATGGAGACGTTGTTGTCGAGAAGACTAGAACATTTGACTGGAGAATTGGATACAATGCCATGACTGGCACATATGAAGATCTTTTGAATGCTGGAGTAGCAGATCCTAGTCGAGTTGCAAGATGTGCTCTTCAAAGTGCAGTCTCCATTGCTGGCGTGGTTCTAACTACTCAAGCTATAATGGTTGATAAAGTAAAAAAACCCAAGCCACGTGTACCTCAGGTCCCTGGTATAACTCCCTAAAATAGAGAAAACAATTACAGTTTTGAAAACAGAGTAGGACTTATTCGATGATGAATGTCCATTGGGTTGATTAGTACTTGGGCAGCAACAAGAATGCTCTTATGAATGGAAAAGTCAGGGTTGCTGGTTCTTACTCTTGGGGTATGATGAAACCCATGTATCACGAAGCATAGGAACATTTAGAAACTTCAAAGTTACATAGGGAGTTGAATAGTGTTAGATTTCTTTCTCCATTTTATAGATGACTGTTTTGTTACATAGAAGATAGAACCTATATCTGATATTGTCAATAATAAACTCCAATTTGGATGTTTAAGTGTGTCTGAGTCATGGAATTTGCTCTTTTTTTTTTGTCTAAGCCAGCCACTAATATCTCGAGGTACTGAAATCTATTGAAGGATTTAACATCTCCCAATAGTTGCTGGTCTACACACCGGTCTATCCTTTTCCTTGAGGTCATGACATATGCTTATATAGGTATTTTTTGACTTAAGCTCTGCTTCAAAATCAGGAAAAGTTATCTTTTTCTTAGATGCATGGTCTAATTGATCAAACCTAAATGATAAATTTATAAAAGTCAAGTACAAATATGTTAAATTCACCACACAACTTGGAATTTTTGCTTTGTCAAAATCATGTGATGGATTTGTCTAAATTTTAATCTGGCCCATTTGGATGACTTGTAAGTCTTGAAATATTAATCAATTTTCTGTACTTTCATTTTATTGGATGAGTAGGTACACTTGCAACAATATTACTTTAAGAAGGCTCTCCTACTACGCTGACTTATGTCTTCATTGTCCAGTTAAGGAGAGTATATTATTCCAGATTATAGAAACTGAAATGTTGGACACAGTAATTGAGTATCAGCTATCAAATTAAATGCTTTACGGTTGCATGGGCTGTGGGGTTTTTGCTCATTTGTGGAAGTTTACACACGTCTCTTCCTGTCCTTGATATATAAACAAAGTAGAAAATGATTGAACTTAATTTTGTATGCAAAACTAGCTAATACAGACCCAATGTTTTGATTGAAGAATATAGTAGCAGCACCTGCTTCTTCCTTTACTTATGATGTCATGTGCTCTTCTCTCTAACAACCCTCACTATATCTAATCTCCTTTATTTAATCATTTTTACTTAAAAAAAACTCTGGAATTTACACATTTCAGAAACACGTTGTAGTTGATTAATCTTATTTCTAATTGAGACACTGCCCCATTCGCTCTACATGAGTAGCAATTGGTATATGTCCAAGGACAGCATATAGTTTCAACTTTCAACATGCGTTATGATTTTTTTATTTTTTTTTGGGTATGTGAATAATTGCTTGCTCCTCTCCTAATTGTATATAATATATATGTTATAAATTAGCTATGTTCTTGAATTTGTTTGAATGTAATGTGCTACGTGCTATGGTTGATCAACTGCTACCTTTCTTTATTTTAGTGGTTCAATAAATTATTAAGGAGAATTTAAACCATTTTAAGTAATATATTACTAAAAAAACAAGTAGGTGTTGAAGCTTTCTGAGTCCAGACACTGACTTCCTTTTCCATTCAAGAGCCTTTACCTGAACAATCTTTTATCTCTTTTACCTACCAAAAGTTTTGTAAAAAGTCAGTTCTTAATATTTATTTGTGAACACTACCCTTCCTTTTACTGAAATATTTTTAAACAGTTATTTGTTGAAGGTTTCCCAATCCCTACTATATATATTTTCAAACAGTAAGCTGTCAATATTTTATTCATGAATACCACTTAAAATATAAATAACTGATTTTATGCATGTCTTGATATTGAAAATTAATTCTTAAGGATATCAGCACCTTCGTAAAATTCAGTACCTTCATAAAGAAGTATTTTATTTTTGCAACCCTGTGAGAAGTAAACAAATTATTTTACAGAGTTAATCCCAAACAAGTCTTAGTTAATCACAAAAAGATAGCTTTTGGTAAAATCATTTTTCTGATTCTATGCTTTCAAACCAATAATTTGTAATAATGACAGTGTGATTTGAAATCCACTCTTAAGATTTGATTAAAATCTACTTTCACAAAATATATGATAGTTTTTAAGTTAATCTAACGTCTAAACTTATTATTTTCATCTTAGTATGGCTCCAACTGTAATGACTTTTCTAAAATAGGCTCAATATAAAAATAATCCTTATATTTTTACTTTCATAATTCTCAAACTCTCATTCAATGGGAAGAGATTCTCTCAATTTTTTCTCCTCATGTTTCCTCATATTTCTTGATCTTCACGTTTGAAATTCACTTTAATTTTCCTAAAATTTATTTATCTCTCCTTTGCAATGAATGATGAAGATTTTAATGGACCACCATGTCATACGAGAGGGGCGATTCCCCTCTTTATTTATATCCCTCTCATAGTTTTAAATGAGTTATGAGTGTACAAAAATAATTTTTCATATAAAAATATAAAGGAAGGTAATATATTAAACGTCTAAACCCCCAATTCACACTTGGAAAAGTGAACATTTGATGTATATACGCACACAGAAGAAAGATATACTATTAATTAACTTGACAATAAGAAATGAAATGATGGTGGCTTAATGTGTAAGTCAAGTATGTTAATAGAGAAAGAAATGCTTCAAAGATACAGCACTTGGCTTCAAAGTATCAATATTTCCACTCACACTAATCACCACTATATCTTCCCCGTAGGCACTTACTATAGCTAGGGAGGACCAAATGATTCATATGTGTTGAAAATACACTGTTTTGTGACCCTACATCATTATTGTTGTTCTGCATATGCTTTAGTTCCTCACCAACTGCACCTTGGCATTTACTACATATCAAGATATTGCCCGGCGGTCACACATGAGCATAATGAAACAAAAAGTTGGTTAATTTGTATATTTGTTAGTTAGACATTTTTAGTTAAATAGTAGAATGACCCACATATGTATACCTCGTACAGTGAATGCCACTAGATGCGGTGGCGTGGTTATTAATCAGTAATCACTTTTTTAACCATCATTGGCGGCCTCGTCGGTATGGAGTGATGCATTTTTGACGTATATGCAACATCATATAGTCTCTTTTATTAGGCATCCTAATTGTATAGCCTATGACTTGGTATATATTGCTATATTGGAGTTATAAGTAATTCGGGGATTAACACAAGTGTGGTCATAGAATCCATCACAAGCTTGTGTTAATGAAAATTCATCTTTAAAATAGACAAATTTTGAATGTGTTTGAGAATTGAGATACCAAAGAATTAGAGTATTATTTTTTTCACCCTTGTCATTCTCATGGGTCCTGTAAAAATTACAAAATAGCCTATCGGAATACAAAATCTGGAAATTTAAAATCATGTTCGGATTACATATTCCGGACAGCTTCGAAGTATAAAAGGAAGTTCATCCTCAATTTTACAGTTTCACTTTTTACTTTCTCTCCCTCTTATCCCAACTTCCGAACTACAAAAATCGAACCAAAATTGACGTTTTCTTGCTCAAAAGGACCGCATTTTAACCCTTGATAAACATCTAATGGAAGGTTAGTTCGATTTCTCTATGCATGCAAGTTAATTGTACCGTTTTTCTTCTTCTTCTGCACTGAAGCAATCTGGATTTTGTTTTCCGGACAAGATTGTTGCAAGATATCGGGAAGATCGGGATCTACGTGCGATGCTTTTTATACCACCGTTTGGTTTGGGTACACCAGACCAATAAATAAACCATCTGGATGCGCTGGATCTGTCAAGCGTTGTCATGGGTCTATATGGAGAGCACCGTGAGACATGTCCGTTTGAGCGAATCAGCCTTTACTCTAGATGGCTCAGATACGGATCCCGCATGGTAAGATATCTGCCGGAGCGGGTGCTTCGTCAGTTTGGGAGGGTTCATACCATCCCGAGACACCCCGTTGAGAGTGAACCTCCTGTGATTAATTTGGCGGAGATCACAAACCGCTTTCAGCATGCACTTGATCATGCGCTAACACCTGAGCAGTTGGGGGCATAATGCAGTTCATGGTGTGGAGGCAGTAGAAGGATACATCGAGTGGTTTTATCACCGGTCTCATCCACGCATGATTCTTCCTGACATGCCGGTACCGGTGCTGAGGCCACTGGAGCGTGAGGTCATTGATGCGCGTGCAATTGAGGAAGATGGAGAGCATGGGTACTTACAACTTAGCGAAAGGATGAGCCACATCAGAGACCATGTGTATGCTGTGATGTTCAGTGGTGTGGTGCCGCGAGGGTCTGAGGAATGACAACATTTGGAGGAGGTATTGAAAGAGGTGCATGATGGAAAGGTTTACCGTCGTCGGGGAGCTACTGAAGGTGGCAGGGGTGCCAGAGGTGGTGGCGGTGATACATGTGTAATTATAAGGTGTTGATTGTATTTTATTTAATGTTTATGTTTGAATATTTTGGATAATTATGTTATGTAACATTTGGATAATTATGTTTGATTAATGTTCAATGTTTGGATAATTATGTTGTGTTGTTGTTTGATTTATGTTATAAGTTGATTTTTCTGTTTGGAAAACTGGTCGAAATCATAAGCCGTTTAGTGTCGTTGCTCTAAAACAGAGGCTCAGCCAAAACAGATGGCTTCTGCCTCTGTGCTGATGCGGTTCAGATTTCATTTTCTGGACAGTTTTAACAGGATTATGTAATCCGGAAACATCATTTCCCACCCCTATTGTTGACTTTCAACGGGGTGATTTACACATTTCGGATTACATAATCCGAAAAGGGTTTAAACTGTCTGGAAAATGGAATCCGAATCCATTCATTGAACATTGGCATCAACATCCATCAGGGTGGTTTAAGTGCCAAAATAACAAGAATATGTCTGGAATTCGTTTTCCGAAAGGAGTTCAGATTATAGAATCCAGACTAAGGGTATTTTTAAAAAAAAAATAGGGTGCGAGAGAATTCCACAGAATAAAAAAATTAATACTCAAAAAATTATTGTATGCACTTTCCTCACAAAGGATACATAAATGTATGCATGCATGTATGCAATATATCATTTTTTTTACTTCAGTTCAATGTTACAAGTCACTAAACTACCAACCCAACTGCACTTACATGACATATCCCTACTACTATCTAATGAACACATAATTGATACCGTATGTTTTATAAATATACATTATCAAATTTAACATAGTCGGAACTTAAACAAATTAAGAAAAATCATAAATAATGAACGGTAAAAAATGTATCATAATAAATGACTAACTATATACGTAACCATTAAAGAATACAAAATGAGTTTTAAGCCGAAGATCTGAAATCCGATTTCTAAAAACTAGTTTCAAGGGAAGGATCTAAATGAGTTTTGTTATGAAATTAATCTTAAAGTATTGCAAGAGAGAATAATATAATATATTGTATTGTTTCACAAATGCATCTTCATATTTATAGAACACAAATAGGTAAATGAATAATCACATTACAATTCACTAGTTAGTGGGAGTTACATGTATGTGCATGTTAATTGATGGACATCTACTAATTGATACATTCCTACAATGTGTTAGGAAAAAAAAAAGGTTTGATGCAATGAAAAATGAAGGATTCAAACTCTTGCAACATATCAAATGTTTATGCGGTTATCACCACCGGAGTGATACTTACAAGATACAATTATTATTATTGTTTTTTTGGGGACTATTACTGTTATTGTTATATTTAATTATTTTTGGATAAAATTATAATTATAAAGAAAAGCGTATATATTATGTAGTAGAAAAATACAGAAAAGCATAGGAGTGAGGTGAGACAGACGGAGACGCACGTCGTGTAGATGTAGAAGTAAAAGTGAAGAAATAGGCGTGACAACTAACAAAATTGAAAATGTGCAAGTACAAAAACGGCTAATCTATCTCTTTATTTGGTAATAGAAATTGAATAAACCATCATTATCATTACAAGAAAAAGCTCTAACAACAGTAACAATAATATCTACGCTGAAAATTGCAGCTCCCTCCATCCCGCACTTGCAGCATCAACTTCAGCACCATTTCACATTATAATTCTTATTCCTTCCAACTAAACTCTATTCTCAGATCTGACTGTAATCTCTCTCTCTCTCGTGCAAATGTAGAATCTCTCTCTCTCTCTTTCAATTTTTACTTTGAATTTCAGATTTTGATTCTCTGTAATCAAATGCTTTTGCTTTTTCTGTTATTTTTTTTTACTTACTTTCTATGTTTACTTATTCATCACATTCACACTTTCTGTTTTTGGTAATTCTGTTTCTCAACTTCTCTCCGCTTTAACTACAAGCTAGAAATGGAAAATTAGGTTTTACTTTTATCTTAATTTCCCTTTCTAGTAACTTTCTTTGCTTATAAATTACACAATTCATGCTTATAACTCAATAATTCTCTTTATCCAAGATCTTCTCTGCTCATAAATCATACTCAACTTCATTCTTTATGTATTTCTCGTCGGATAATATATGTTTCAAGATTTTTGGTTTCTAATTCATATTATTGAAGCTTAATGATTTTAGTTTTTTAGTACTAAAATTGGAGTTATACTTCAATATATTAATATAATGTGATTGATTAGTCTTGAACTTGTTTGTGGAAAACTTTATTTGTAGAGCCGGAGACGGATTATTATTAGTTTATGGCTAAGTCGAGGCAAAAATCATCGAATCAGGATTCTTCATTATCGCCAACTGCAGCAAGATCAAGGGAATGGGATGGTCCATCTAGATGGGCAGACTACCTTGGAACAGAAACAAACACGGCTTCTCCATTGTCGTCTACCAGCTCCAGGAATTTCGGTCATGATGGGCAGTCTCAGGGTAGTACACCGTCCCAACCTCACAAGGGTCTTAACATGCAGTGGGTTGTGCAGCTCACTGATGTTGCCGATGGTCTTATGGCTAAGATGTATAGGTTAAATCAGCTTTTGGATTATCCAGACCCCATTAATCATGTGTTTTCGGATGGATTTTGGAAGGCTGGTGTGTTTCCCAACCATCCTAGAATCTGTGTTTTGCTCTCCAAGAAATTTCCTGAACACTTCAGCAAGTTGCAACTAGAACGTGTAAGAAGTCATGTCTGATGTGCTTTTTGTTTTGAATGTTCCTTACGGTGCCTGTGATTTTTATTATTTGGGTAAAATATGGATGCAGATAGATAAGATTGCCTGGGACTCAATGCAAGATCATGCGGAACTTCATTTACAGAGCTTGGAACCATGGGTGCAGGTGCTGTTTTTATACTCTTATTTACTTACTATTTTCCATATGTTCCTCACTCATAAACCCCAAGCAATTAATTGAAGCTATTCAGTTTTTTCATTTTGGCTGCATGCCCTTGTGTTAGATATAAAATCATTCATGTGTTTTCCCCCAATAACTTATGATTTTGGTTGGTTTGTTCATGACATGGTACCAAAGGCTGTATGATCACACAGCATAGAGTTCAAACATTATTGCACTCATTCTGTTTTTTTTAAGGGTTGATACATTCTTCTTAATAAAAGTCAAAGTTCGGAAAAAATTTGGGTGGGCCTCTGACGTGTATACACTTCAGGAAATGCATTTCGGATATAAAACCATTCATTTGCATTTACTCAATAATTGAACCTTTTGTTTAGTTGATTCATGACACCTTACTTAATAATTTTTTTTCATAGGAGGAAAGATTAGAAAGAGTGTAAGAGAAGGCTGAAGCTTTCACTGAATTCTAAAAGACTAAAACTTGTAGTTTAGATTTAAAACTGATACAACAGAAGGTGACATAGAAACCTAGAATATAAACCCCAGGGAATTTTTCACTCAACTGAACCATGTTAAGCAATGCCTTTAAATAGACTGCCCTTGGATACAGCTAAAAACCCATCACCACTTATCCTGCTAATTTCCCCCCTTCTGATAGTTGGTTTATGATATACTCCCTCCGTCCTAAATTATAAGCAAAAAAATCTCATTTTCTTTGTCCCAAAATATAAGCAAAAAACACCAACTTTTATGTTATTTCAAAAATATCATCTTTTCCAAAGTAAAATTAAATGCAAATTGCATTCAATTTGTTCTCCTTTCTATTCTCTCCATAATCATTAACCAATAAGAATTGTTTTTACATCTTTCCATGAAACTTATTCCAAGAAGAACACACAAAATTATACCTCAAACTACTATGTTTTTGTTTTCTTAATAAGTGTGAATTTGTGTTTTTTGCTTATAAATTGGGACGGAGGGAGTAATAAGATAGAAAAGACAAAAGTACTGCCAAATGCTAACAACTATACCTGTTCTTTATTTGAAGATTGTAAAGTAATCCTAATTTTGTACTTATCCATTACTTCTTTAATAGTTATTTTGTGATTTTAATCCAAAAGGAAGTCCGAACAGGTGTAATACAAACAATGAACTTATCCCCCTATTTATATAATTGATAATCTAGGCTAAGGTACAAGTTTAGTACACTTAGCACGGGCTCAGTATATAACAATCACACCTTAATAATGCAATATAAATAATACTGTTTAGAATAGAATACCCTAATTCTAACTGTTAAGGTTTCTTGTACTGCAAGCAATGATTTGTAACTCCATGCTTTATGTACCAACACAATTTACTTAGTCATTCATGAAGAAAACAACAGTTGACTTATGAAAGTTTGGTTTCATTGCTTTGCATGTGTCCTCAGTTAAATGTAACTTTAAAAAAAATGGGATTGTATGCTTCTCCTCTATCGGCTTTGGTTGACCATTGATCTTAATGAGATTGACTATAGGTTTGATTATCTTTGTAATTTATGACCTTGATCAATAGATGATCTCCATTGATATCATTTTATGTCACCTAAAATTGCCCATATATGCATATCTTTTAGATTTTCAATTCAGCTGCATGTTGCCTGAACTCACATGATAATGATTCTTTTGTGTGTAACAGCTACTTCTTGACTTGATGGTGTTTCGCGAACAAGCACTGCGACTTATATTGGATCTAAGTAGTACAGTAATTACCTTGTTGGTGAGTCTCAATATTGTTGCTCTCCTATGATGTGAGTTGCTTTGATGTTACAAGGATCTTGGGAACTGGTTTGTAATTGTACATATACATACCACTATATGATATGAACCCATTTCTCTTTCTTCACTCAAGCCAAAGGTTCAGTGGCTTTTCATCACTGACAAACATCTGCCCTAATAAGGCAGAGAACTGGGAGTTACATCAAATTTTCTTGAAAAATGATTCAAATCTTCTGAATGTTTCTGAACTACAAAGGTGTCGTCTCTATTATTATTGAAAATGTCTAGATTTTTTATGAAGCACGTGTCAACCTGGTGTTGGTTTTTATTCCTCTTAATAATAATCCATTATTTTCTTTTACTTTTAACTTTTTTTTTTCTTTCCTTTCTAAAATGGAATGGCCCATGTACACATGGGTTACTGTGCTATATATCAAATATTGAATCAGAAATGGGATGTATTGAATTCTCTACCCCTTTTTAGCCCGTTCATCTGAAGTTCTTTACTTTAGTGAAATAGCTCTAATGGGTGTCCTCACATTTGAATAAACTAATAAATAATTACTTTATCTTTGCATATCTCAAATAACTAGGCACAGTGTTTTGCAGCCCCATCAGAATTCTCTTATACTACATGCATTTATGGACCTCTTCTGCTCATTTGTACGGGTCAACCTTTTCTCTGAAAAGGCAAGCTAACTTCCTCTTTTATTTTCTTAAATTTGTTCATTTTATGAAGAATAAAATCCTTATTGAAATAATTGTTTGAACCAAATATAAATGAGTAGTAATTTGGAAACCATTATTTTCATAGCAGATGCCAAGAAAGATGTTGCTACAGACCTATAACCTTCTACATGCAATGTCAAGAAATGAGCGGGATTGCGATTTTTATCATCGGTAAGATGTTCCAATAACTTGTCTTAAATTGTTCCAGTTTCTGGTAAACAATAATTTATGGTATGCTTTTATACGCTCAAAGGCACAACATGTTGAATAATCTAGTTTTTTAAAGAAAAAATTATTCCTTTTCTTTTCGTCCAAAAAATGCTGAGGGGCATTTTGCTTGTGCAATTATGCACACATGGACTTATGTTCCTGGAGGAGGATGGGTGAGAGACAGATAGAGATTCTAATTTACCATCAGTAATTGTTTTGGTGGGAGGGTAAGAGAGGAAAGGGAAAAGGTTATGATAAAATCTCTCTGTCTGGAAGCATTTTAAAACAAGGGGAAGAGTGTTGGAAATTCCACCTTAACTGCGGTCCACCCCTAGGCTTTGTGTTGGCTGTGAGGGGGTGGATTTGGGTTGCCTTGTGTTGGCTTTGAGGGGGTGGATTTATACCCACATCGGAAGGCAATCCTCACCTCACAAGTCGGTTTTGTAAGGATGAGTTAGGCCCAACTCAAATTTCAACAGAGTTTGGGGAATATTTATTAACTCTCGAACATAACAAGGTATGAGTGTACAAAACACGAGTGACAGAGCATATAAGAACGACTTGATATAGAGAGAAACCTGGGTTTTGGTAAGCTATAATAACCACATACAATCTACACTAAATAATGAGTCAACAAAATGTACTTTAACCTCTGTAGAATGTCATCGATAGAGAGCTGGCTCAAATTTCTTTCTTGAATAGATGTTCAATTGCAGCAATATATTAGTTGAAGTGTTTAATATGGAGAAAGTAGATAGATAACAACTTCTCTACAGAAACATGGTTAGGAGGAGGGAAAGTTGCTGTTGGAATGAGAGAATCAGGGTTATAGTTTTAGATATCTATTAATTCAGGTATGAAAATATAGTACACGACAATTTCATACAAAATCTTAGGTGCTATTTATATTAGTTTATGGCAAAAACAGATGGAGCCTGGAGGGATGAGATCATTGCAGTTGAATTTTGAACTAATGGATGAGAAATGAAAATGATAAAGATGACGAAAAATAGATTTTATGCCAGCGTCTATGAGAGATTCTTTATGATAATTTTCCTCCTTACTAGTCATATTTTTTTTGGTAAAAACAAATATTCATTATTTCAATCCTTTTATGTTTTTCTCTACTTTACAGCTTGGTTCAGTTCATCGATTCTTACGATCCACCACTAAAAGGCTTACAGGAAGACCTTAATTTTGTGAGCCCTCGTATTGGAGAGGTTAGTCACATTCTTTTATGTGTCAGTATGATATAAATAATTGCAAAGTTCATATGATAAAGAAAAGGCTTAATTGCAGTTTTAGCCCTCTAACTTTCCCAAAGTTGCGATTTTGGCCCCCTAAGAAAAAAAACTACAAAACAGCCCCCTAAATTTTGCAACTGTAGCAGTTTTGGCCCCCAAGGCTGATATTGACTCGGTCTATGCCTTGGGGGGCCAAAACTGCCACAAGTGCAAAACTTAGGGGGCTGTTTTGTAGTTTTTTTTCTTAGGGGGCCAAAATCGCAACTTTGAGAAAGTTAGGGGGTTAAAACTGCAATTAAGCCTAAAGAAAATGAGTAGATTTTCTAGTCATATAACTAATTATTTTTATTCCAAATTCTGTCTTGTCATGATAAAATTTAACTTATTCTCACTTTCCTGTCTACTTTTTCCGAGTTACATTTGTTGGTGTTAAATATTGTGTAAGCACGTGATAGGGAAAACTTTTTATGGAGAGGACTGAGGCTGTGATACTTCTGTGTCTTTGCTCAGGAAAATACTAAATATTGAATAATCAAGTTATATTACTTCATTCGCTTTGGAACAGAACTGAGTATTTTTTTGTTTGTCATGGATTGTGTGATTGGTTGGAGTACAACCATCTATGCAGGAATGCCCTGTTGCTTACAAATAGTCAACTAGAAACTTTTAGTCTCTGATACATATAAAAGCATTCCTGTAACTCCAACTAACAACATAAGCTTTAGGATACTTGGTTATTAACATCGTATCAAAGCCTTTATGACTAAGTGGCCACTGTCCCTTCAGTCTTTATAATTGCAATAAATTAAATTAATTTTCAATACGTGATAAAGTGGGCTCATGAATTTATGAGACATAACAACTGAAGCTTTTGGAAGAACCGGTTTTAACATTTAACACTATATGATATATCAAGATTCAACTAAGCATCTCGAAAGAAGTCACACCGTTGGTCTGGTTTCCATCTTTGTGGTTTTTTTAAGTACCTAGACCTATCTAGATAAGATGTTATGTTGTTTTTAGGTGTCAAATGTTAAAACCTCAACACACTTTCTAAAAGAATATTACTTCTAATTTATCATTATGATTTTCATACATGATGAATCAACACAACCTGTTTTCATAATCTTTTCAAATGAATAAAAAATGTCCTGTAATGCATCACAGAAGATTTAACATCTCATCTCTGCTTCTTATGTTACACTTGTTATTCTTTTATGTAATCGTTGTGAATCTACTAACCCATAATTTAAAGCTTTTGGGTGAAGATACATGAATTAGTTTCACATTATGTCTAACACAACCCTTCACACAAGAGCCCTCAAGGCTTAAGAAGTGAATATTACACGGGACCATCTATGTTATGCTGAAATTCAACTTTTTATTAGAAGAATGGGGCAGCAAGGATTCATTATTAGACCACTTGGTCATAAACCCTCGGATACCACTTCACAAACCAACCATCTAAAAAGCTTAAGCTGTTAGTTAAAGATGCATATTGGTTTTTATATTATATATCTCATGTAATGAATGAATTTCTTAGTTAATTTTGTTTTTGGGTGAATGACTGTATTTGGCAAATTAATGCAGTGTCATTAAAGGTTTTGATATATTTTTTCAGGTATTGGAGGCTGTAGGCCCTATTATATTTCTATCAACAGACACAAAGAAACTTAGAAATGAAGGATTTATAAGTCCATATCATCCTCGGTTTCCAGACATACTCACAAATTCTGCTCATCCGCTGGTAATATTAATTTTTGTTTTTAACCGCATTGATATTAACTTCATGAATAAATAGCTGTGTACTAAAAAGATACTGAATTACTCTATTCACTCAACAATGCAGAGAGCACAAGATCTTGCAAATGTAACTGCATATCGAGAATGGGTGTTATTTGGGTATCTTGTCTGCCCTGATGAGCTGCGGCGTGTCACTAGCATCGATATTGCTTTGGTATGATCCATGTTTGTATAACTTATATTGTCTATCCATATAACAAATTGATATTTGACTTTTCCTTTCATTGTATGCAATTTATTTGAACTGTTTGTGATTGCTGAGGCAAAAACTGTAGCACAACCATTATTGACGCAAGATAGCCTTAATACAATGTTTGGCAGCATGTTATCTGAAAAATATTAAACCGTAAATATGTCCAAGCATGAATGCTAAAATTAGTAGCTAATAGAGATATGGGAGAGGGATCCATCTATGTTTCTATTTCTTATGCAGCTATGCTCTCTTTATGCATGTGCTGATTTTGAAGTGTAAATACATCATAGAAGATCACTTTACTTTCTTGTCTTGAGGTGTACATCAATATAATACATGCAAGAAAACGAAACAGAAACTAAATGAACCATAAAAGAAAATGAGAAGGAGAATATGGAATTGGAGCTCTTCAAGAGATGAGGAATCTTTTTGAGGAAGAAGCGTGTTCTGAGCTCCAAGTGAAAAAATCATTAAACTTTAGTAGAATTCTTGAAGAGAGTTAATTTGAACTTAATGTTGCTGAGAGGAAGTTGTTTTATGAGAATGGTATAGAATAGCTGAGCTTGGCTTTATCTGGGATTATATGTAATATTTCTTGGCGTTAAACCAAGTGCTCGGGTAAGCCATTCAGCGGTATGGAGGTTGATGTATACTATCAATTGTGAAATAAAGCAAATAGCAGTATAAATTTTTTGTTCTTGAGCTGTGCTTTACTTTTACCAAGTGGTTTAACTGGTGCCAGAATTCGCAAATGTTGTTTTATTCAGACGAAATTGATACTCTTTCCCACTAGTCATCCAAATATGATAATTAAGAAATGAATTTATATAGAAAATTTGTTGATGATTAATAATCCCAAGGTTCAAACTTCCTGATGATTTTGTGGATTATCATTATATAATTGTGGAACGTGGATCAAGTTTGCTTGTGGCATGTCAGGTTGTACTGAAGGAGAATTTAGTCCTCACATTATTCAGAGATGAGGTAAATTTTTGCCTGTCGGTTTTTGAGCAGTGTCTTTTATAAGCAGCAGGTGACACATTTCTAATTATCTTTGTACAGTACATACTTTTGCATGAGGAGTATCAGCTGTACGTTCTACCTCGAATATTAGAATCTAAGAAGATGGCAAAATCTGGACGGACAAAGCAAAAAGAAGCAGATATGGAATATAATGTTGCGAAGCAGGTTGAGAAAATGATAAGGTATATTGAGAATTCTTATTTAAATATAATATATTCTTATTTTATGTATTACATATACAAGTGAGGCCATTATAGTCAAATCAAGGAACTTGTCATGATTATTCAGTTGGTATTTTCAGTGGTTTTGTGACTGAAAATGAAATCTAAATTGTCTGACAGTGATTCTGAAAGCAATGATGCATTCTACACTAAGAAACAAAAACAAAATAAAAACTATGGAAATTGAATTGATTTATGCCAAGAAAGGCCGCATCAGTATTGCTGAAATCCCTCACTGACTAGATATAGCCAAAGTTGTCCTTATAAGTTATACGGCTTTGACAATGCTTACCTCTTGAGTTAGCTTCTGGGGTTTTGTTAGATCTAGTCCACAAATTGTTAGATTGACCTTTGGTCTTCCTTATACATGTATTTTTTTGTAAAATCTGTATGATATTATTACAATTGACAGTAATAATCACAGAAGCTATTGAATTTTTCAGTGAAGTGCACGAACAAGCAATATTATCTTGTGATGCCATACATCGGGAAAGGAGAATTTTACTGAAACAAGAGATTGGGAGAATGGTGCTGTTTTTTACTGACCAGCCCAGTCTACTGGCCCCCAACATTCAGGTGTCTTTCTTTGGCATTTTTTAAGCATGAAAACATGGATTATCTGACAATTGTTGCTGAAACTTTTCTCATGTTTTCACTGATAAACTTTATAGGTTCACTTGTACACAAGGACATGTTATTAGGTCTCTTCCGTGGTTTTGTTTCATTAAGAAACCAGAAATCTCTGGGAAAATTATTTAAAGGAACTCTCATTTTTTCTTTAGTTTAACAACAATTGATCGAGCAATTAGCGAATATTGTTCTAAGGGTTGTTTACGAGTAACTGCTTATTAACTTAATTATCAAGTGGCTTATTGTTCCCAAACAAATATTTTATAAATAATTATTTAATTTTGTAGTTTTTAATTTTTTTTTATTTGAACACTCTTGTCAAAATGCATGTGGTTTCTATTTCCAATTTGCTGCTGAAACTTTTGTTTGAAGCCTGATGGTGAAGACCGTTCTCCTTTTTGTGTATTGTTGTCATTACTGCCTTTTGGGTTTTATTATGGTCCTAAGGTGAACTTCAGCTAAAATTAACATTCTTACTATTTTATAAATACCACTATGAAGTCCATCATTTACTTGTCACGGAGAGTACACATTTCATTCTAATATTTTGTTAGTGCGTGGTTTGTTGTTTGTGAAGTCCAATATTTACTTGTGATAAGAAGCTTAAATAAACAAAAATGTGTGCCCAAATAAAAATGACTTACATCCACTCTTCAAAGCATTCAGAAATTATTGGTTTGAAATAAAAATTAACAATTCACATATCTAATGAAGAAATAATTGTTATATATATTGAATACCATTTAACAAAACTACTTCTTTATTCTTAACCAATTTGTTTGAGAGATAAACAAGCCTAATATTATGCACATGCTCATTCGTTTAATAAATGAACCAAACTGACTAGATTTGTGATCCCAAATAGTTTGTGAACATTTCTGTTTATTTACGGCCCATTTTCCCCAGTTGAAGTGCATATGTAGACTTACTTAAAAGGTAATGTTAGCATTGGGAGGCTGACCAAGTAATATACTTCTAGCTTTGGAGTTTGTTGTGTATTTTTGTTTTAATATATGTTTTCATGTATCTTAACTTTTCAACAACTTGTTTATGAGATGCTTTCCAGATGGTGTTTTCTGCCTTGGCTTTAGCACAATGTGAAGTGATCTGGTATTTCCAGCATGTTGGGGTTGCATCATCAAAATCTAAAACTACTCGTGTGGTGCCAGTAGACATAGTAAGCATTTATTTTCACTGGCTTTTTATGATCTAGCCGATGCTCTTCTATAATCAAATTACCGAATTAGGGCTTTCTAAAATTATTTATTAGTATGCTACTGTTTTTCGTATCCTGATTAATTTTTATTGTATTTTTCCCATGTTGGCTGTGCCTTGTGGGCTGGCACAATCAAAATTCAACGAATTGATAAAATTCTAGGGTCGAAAATGGTGGGGTATTGGGTTGGAATGTTCTAAAATGGCCAGAAAATGGAAGTTTTAGGGAGATAGGAAGGGAAACAGTTAGAGAGATGAACTACATGAGAGGAAGGGGAAAAGTGAAAAAGTGCTGTCATTGATGAAAAACTCTTATTTTGCTTTTTTTGAGTTTTCTTTTGGTATATTGTTTTAATCTGTTGATAAGGTGGTTGACCTGACTTAAATTTATGATCATGTTTACAGGACCCAAATGATCCAACCATTGGATTTCTGTTGGATGGAATGGACCATTTATGTTGCTTGGTCCGGAAATACATTGCAGGTTAGACTAAATTTATGTATATTAATTTCTCCCATGATGAGGGATATGATATTAAATTACTATTTTTAATTATCGTTAAAGTATGTTAAAAGTACATCTCTAACAAGTGATACGTTTATAAAGATATATATTTTACTTGTAAACTGCTATACTAACCATGCTTTAGGGATCGGGATATTATAAGATGTTTTTGTGTAATCCAATAGTTGTTTCATTTGATTACAGCAATTCGAGGTTACTCATTGTCTTATCTTTCATCCTGTGCCGGAAGAATCCGGTTTTTGCTGGGAACCCCTGGAATGGTGGCGCTTGATATAGATGCTAGCTTGAAAGGACTTCTTCAGCAGATCGTTCACCACCTTGAACACTTGCCAAAACCTCAGAGTGAAAATATATCTGCTATCACTTGCGATCTGTCGGTATGTAGGTCATCCATTCAGATTTTTTTTTTTTGTAAGATCTTAAACATGGAATATATATGCCTTCCAAACATATTACAATTCATTATGAAGTTTGAGATAAACATACTTGGATTGAGCTAATAATCATATCCATGTTACCACTTTTGTGTAGAAGTAATGCTATTCAATATAACTTGTGCTTGACATTTTGCTAATAAAATAATTGGTACGGTAAATATTAAAGAAGGCTAAAGTTGTGAAGTCGTGCTAGTGTGCTGATGCATGCAAAGATTGTTTGTTGATTCACTAAAGCTCTTTTTAGTGTCCGAATCTTGGTTTTTAGTTTTTCCCCATCCCGCTATCTTTATTGTTTTGTAGTTATTAACTGTGTAATGTTTCTTATCTTCAGGATTTTCGAAAGGATTGGCTATCGATTTTGCTGATGGTCACGTCTTCACGTTCATCTATAAACATTAGGCACTTGGAGAAAGCTACAGTTTCCACCGGCAAAGAAGGCTTATTATCGGAGGGGAATGCTGCTTACAATTGGTCCAGGTTTTCATCCCTGATTTTGATTTGCTTTGCTATTTTGATACTCTTGAGTAATTCATTAATCAAATATTTAAGTTGAAAGGAAAGTTCTATCGGACAACAGTCAGACCGGTGTTGTTGTATGGTACGGAGTGTTGGGCGGTTAAGAGTCAACATGAGAATCAAGTAAGTGTAGCAGAGATGAGGATGTTGCGCTGGATGAGTGGTAAGACTAGACATGATAGGATTAGGAATGACACCATTAGAGAGAGAGTGGGGGTAGCACCTATAGTAGAAAAGTTGGTAGAAAATAGGCTTAGATGGTTTGGGC
>Ga0228710_1005108_pt1 | contig 20510 bp, 12 predicted proteins | sample MedpolnodulmetaG_FD_177995 | JGI IMG/M metagenome (GOLD analysis project Ga0228710, IMG submission 177995) | Root nodule microbial communities from Medicago polymorpha collected in Santa Monica, California, United States - pink nodules | ecosystem: Host-associated > Plants > Roots > Nodule... | reverse complement strand
TCTTTCTTTGTTAAGAACATTCTCATGAAACATTTCTCACAAAATTTATTAGTAGATAACAAGTTAAAAAACAAGTATTAAATGTTTGTAATCTTTAAAACATCAAATAAGGATTTTGTCCTCAACAATTGGATGCTTATTCGTTGGAGAGAGTTGAAAAAGGACAATTGTACGAAGTGTACAACCACTACCTCCACTACTCTGTTTTGTGTCTGCAACAGAACAAGAACAAGAACTATGCCTGCACCAGTGTTCCTTCAGACTTGGAATGGATTTGAAATTGATCCTTCATAGGACAATAACCAAATCATGCATAAGATCATTGGTAATTTGATCAAGCTTCAAACGACTCTATTTGATGTGCTGACAATTTCCAACGTATCTTTCACACCTCTATATAAAGGAGTGAAGACCTGCTGTTTGGATACTCGAGACTCATACAACAATTTACAAGTGCCAAAACTCTACTGAAATTGTTTCACATCAAAAGTTCACTTAGAATTTCTTATCAAAGTTCATATCTTAGAAATTCTAGAGTCTTAAGAGTCTGTATCCGATTTGCATTGTGAACACCACTGATTGTATATCAAGTGTTCAACCTCAAACAAATTTCTTTGTAATTCTGTTTGAATAGAAGTCTCTTGCAGTTGTGCTTGAACATAGGAAGTCTCTTGATTGTGTTCTTGAGCATATGAAATCTCTTGCAGCTGTGCTTGAGTAATTTGAAGTCTCTTGCTAGTTGTAGCAGTGAGCAGTTGTAATCAGATATTACATTTTTAGTGAACTCTCCTTGGAAGTGCAAGGGGGACATGACTACTTTCGGTTTGTGGAAGGAACCTGTATAATTGCTTTGTGTCTTTCCTCTCTCTCTCTCTGTTTTTATCCGCTGCATTTAGATTCTGATTATCACATCAGAAGCTGAATTCTATCAGCTTCTGATTAGTGACTTCAGTAGGAGAAAACGAAGAAAAAGTTAACACAATTCAACCCCCCTTCTTGTGTTTTTCTCACCTTCATATGTGTCATGCATGAAATCCTTGAATGTTTATGTTTGATTGTGATTGATGTGAAGCTAACCCCCAGTGGTCTGTGGTGGACTGCCTACCTATTTGTATGAATGGATGGACGGCGTGCAAGATTGATCTTTTAGCTTGCTTGGTGAGTTGCTTGAGGATAACAGGAGCTTCCTCTGTTTATCTGTTTAGAGTCTTAGTATAAGCTCTGGTGTAGGTTGTCGGTCTGTACCTTTATTTGGATTGATTATGTTGTTGAGACTTTATCCATATGTGGATGTTTGGAGTTTATTTGATGTTGTATTTGATATTTATACTATGACTACTTGCAGATGTATGCTATTTATCCGCTGCGACGTTTATGAGAAATTTTTATATGCATGTTTTTGAGGTTTATTGGAGACGTGACGTCTATTTATTGAATATTTGTATTATTCACGTGTTTTGTCGTTTTAATAAAAACAGGGCGTTTCACACCCCCCCTATGTCTTCTTTTACTACAAATTTAGCTCTACGTCTCGTAATTTCTTATTACTAGCATTATGTCAATGTAGATGTGCTGTGAAACTATTGATCAATTAATAAAACGTGTTAAATTATTGATATTTTATATCATGTCTTTTTACGTTCATGTTTTTTTTCCGTCTTCGATTATTTCCTCTTAATAATGTATGTTGCTTTCGTTTAGAAAAGTTGGTTGAAATTATGGTTAAAACACGTATTAGGATTATATAACTAAAAAATCCTCGTAAAAACGTTCAAATTATATAATCCAAAGAAAGTATTTTCAGAAATAAATAGGGCGCGTGAGAAGTCAACATGATGAAAAAAGAATTTGTCTAAATTGGGCAACAACACATGGATGAATTTCTTCCATCAAGACCTCGATGGGTTCAATTAAAGTGCGATGAGTTAACCAAATAGCCGCATCTTTTTCTTTTACGGAAATTACTTCCGTCACTTACAAAAAAATTGCAAAACACGTCGAAATTACCTATTTACGCCAAACAATAGTTGATTGTCGTTCATGATAATTTTTAAATTCGTTAAACAAATTTAAAAAGCGGTGGAACCGATCTTAGAAGTGTCGAACAATACTTAATTACCTTTGGAGAGTTGAACGGTAGTTAAGTGTCGCTCCACAAACAGTAGTTTAAAAAAAAGAGTTTTAAGAAGTGATAAGAGTAATTTATGCCTTTTACATCTACGTGTTTGAAACTGCAATGAGTAAAATGATTTTTTTAAGAAGAGTAAAATGTATATTAATGAGTAATGTATTAAGACTGCAAACAATACTTTATTTTCAACATTCAATTTAATATCAACTATTTAATTACGTGAAATACATATGAGTTGTACTACTTTATGTAGATCACATTTTTAAAGTATGTCCACGTTGATTTACCGGATAAGAGAGTGAATTTTAGCGTGAGTAACGAAATTTAAACTTAAGTGAGGATAATTAAGGAAAATTGGTGGTGGATATATATAATTAAAAAAAAGATATAATAAAAAGAAAGGAAAAGGAAAACCTGAGTGAGGGAGTTACTCCCGCCAACACATTTCATTGCCCTCTCTTATTTTCATTTTTGGTTCCCTGTCCCTCTTTTTGAATTGAATAAATAGAATAGAAGAAAGAGTGTTGCGAAGATTCGAGAAGAAGAAGAAGAATGAGCGCGGTGAACATCACGAACGTGACGGTCCTTGACAATCCAGCTTCGTTTCTCAATCCCTTTCAGTTCGAGATTTCCTATGAGTGTTTGGCTGCTCTCAAAGATGGTATCGTTTCTCTTCTCTTTACTTTACTACTCTCTCTCTGCTAACCTAATTCATTTCTTCATTTATCTTGCTTTAGATCTTCAATTTCGTTTTCGCTCTGGTAGTTTAGGTTCATACATAGGTTTAGGGTTTTTCTTTTCAGATCTTGTTTCTGTTCCCAAATTTGACCTAATTTTGTATATTAATTAGTTAGTTAGTGCACCAATCCTCTACTTTCTTGTTTTTTAAGGGTTTAGGCTGTTCTACTCTCCCCATGCAATATAATTTAACTATATTAAGTTGATCATTCTGTAAAGTAAAATGTGGATTAGCATGTCAATTTGGGTCAAAAGTGCATACAAATTATACTCCGTTCTCTTCTCTTGTCACAGATTTGGAATGGAAGCTGATTTATGTTGGATCTGCTGAGGATGAGACTTATGACCAGTTATTGGAGAGTGTTCTTGTTGGTCCTGTCAATGTTGGAAACTATCGCTTTGTTTTACAGGCAATCATCTAATCTAATTTATCAATTCTTGCATTTTCTTCTTATAAATACATATTCAACCTCATCATCAATTCTCTTTTTCATAACAGGCAGATCCACCAGACCCATCCAAGATTCGTGAAGAAGATATCATTGGTGTTACAGTGCTTCTACTCACCTGCTCTTATTTGGGTCAAGAGTTCATTCGTGTTGGCTACTATGTCAACAATGACTATGATGACGAGCAGCTCAGAGAGGAACCTCCAACCAAAGTTTTAACAGATAGAGTTCAAAGGAACATCTTATCTGATAAACCAAGGGTCACAAAGTTCCCCATCAATTTCCACCCTGAGAACAATGAAAATGAAGAACAACCCCCTCCCTCAGACCAACTACCCGAAACTGGAGAAGAAGATCCACTTGCTGCACCGGATACCATTCCCCCAAATGAGGGGGGTTCTTAACATTTTGTTGGTATACAGGCTTTTCAATTCCCCAATCTCCATCTTTACATTACCTCTATGGATTAATTAAGATACTTTTTGTGAATCTCTTATGGATAAAGTTGATGATATGATTCATGGGTTCTATTGGAAGTCTTTGAATGACTAGGTTCAAGATGCTTGTAATGTGCGAAAACCAGTTACTATCCACAAATCTTTGCAATACAAATCCAGTTTTGTTGGATCTTGCAATTCATATTATGAGCTAAGAAGCTCTGGAGTATTTTTTAGTTTTTATATTCGGTTTGCTCGAGTTATTTCTACTTTCTAGCTAATTTTTAATAAGCTTCTCAGAACAGGTTATCAAAATCGCTTTTGTAGACCTTAATATTCTCTTTTCAATTTCCTTGTATCTCCAAATTTTGTTTTTGAATGAAAATAAATGTTGAAACTGAAATACTTTTTTTTTTTGAGATACAAATGACTCGTTGAATTTTAGGGCTAATATCATACGCTTTCTAATGATTTTTTTTTTAGTAAGACGAGCTTTCTAATGATTACCATTAATTGAATAAACATTTAATTAAATTATTATCTGTTAGTCCCCGTTTAAGTATTGAGCTCAAACAGCTTAGCCAAACTGGGTTGTACAAGTAAAGAACAGGGGAATCCACTTCTTGTTAGTAAAGCTGGACTGAACCTAGGTAGCCTTATTTTTGTGCCAAGTCTTGTATCTGACAGATAGAGCAAAAATATTCTTTTTTTTGTCGGCTTGAGCTGCTTCTTTAATGATGGCTATTGAAATCAGAGTTGTTTAGTGTTAAGACCAAACTTACACGAGTCTTGTACCAATTGAACAATTCTTCACTGTATTTGCAATCATGTTCGGATTATCTACTCCATTTCTCTCTACCTGCCGGTTTTATTCTACCTCATTGAATTAGACGGTAGATAATTCTTGATAGGAGTGAGGAATTCACTTCTCACCAACACCAGAAAGAAATGTTCCCTGTTAAGACGCTAGAGCGATGGTTAGTTTTACACACATTTGATTTGGTTAAACTATTTTATTTTATTTTTAATTTCCTCCTTTCATTGACGGCTACATAAATATCCTTTTTATATGTTAAAAATAGAAGAAAAGACGTGAATTACATGAAAAATAATAAGTGTATATGGAAGTCAAAGACCCGCATGGAGAGACAGTAGAGTTGTCGTGGTGGGAAGAAACACCAAAACATAGATAGGAACGATATATGTTTTGTTGCATGGATGTCATCATCACAGCATAGGAATTTCTTGGAAGCTCCGACTAGAGACGGCACAAGTATAATAGTAATGAAATGTTATTGGTTGAATTGTAGAGAGAGAGAGATAGAGAAAGAAAGAAAGAGAGAGAATGAAAGTGCCTAGCCCGACTCGGAAGCAATCTGTTGGAGATCGTCACATGATCTCGCCTACTCGCCACAATATGTCTCGTTCCGCACGGAGGAGGAAGAACAGTGGTCATTGGTGGTTGTCATCAATATCATGGATGAAGAAAGAGGTTGACTCATATGACATGACTCATCACACTCACCTCTCTTCTGATAGTCCCTACTACAAGGGTCTCACCGATCAATCTCTTGCTATTCCTCACGAAGAATACCAAGAGGAGGACAACAACAATGTCTCTTCATCACTGCGACCTATCCTCCTTTCATCATCCCCCCACAGTAGTCCTTACTACAAAGGTCTTACCGATTATTCTCTTGTCATTGATGCCTCTTGGGCCACTCCTCATCCCCACCACCACCATCACAACTCATCCCTTTCTTGTTATCACGACTCAAGTCCATACTACAGGGGTCTTATTGCTCTTCCTGTTCCTACTTCCCCCTCCTCTCTCTTCTCCCTCAACATCAATTTCAATACCACCCCCACCACCCAACCACCAACTCATGATTTTGTTGTCTTTTTAAGTCCAGAAGATCAATCACTCATGGTAACAGAACCAGAAGCAACTTTGGAGGAGGCGATGGTGTTGATCCATCCCGATATCCAAGGGAAGCCTTTGAGGGTTAACAATCCGCCGTCATCACAAGCAACTTTGGAGGAGATGGACGACGGTGATGATGCTGAAGGCGGGAAGCCTTTGAGGGTTAATTATGAATCAGAAACTATTCCAGAGAAAACAATTTTGTGTGACGATGTTGTGTTGTTGGTTGAAGAGCATAAGAGAAAGCCTTTGAGGGAGAGAGTGACAACAAATTCAGAGACAGTATTGTCACAACAAGAAAATGCTGACAAAACAGATTTGGGTATGGAGGAGGAGATGGAATTGGTGATGATTGAACAAGAGAAGTCATTGAGAGAGAGTCGTGCATCACAAGTTGGGAATGAGAACGTACTAATAAATACAGAGACAACAGATTTGAAAGAGGAACTCAGAGACTTTTGGTTGGGTGGTCAAAAGACTGCTTCTGAACAAACAGTGTCATTGGAATTACCTTGTGAGCATAAGTTGAAGAACACCGCTGAGGAAGGAAATATGTATGAGTATCTGTGGGCAACCAAATACCAGCCCAAGATATTGGCAGACTTCATCTGCAACAGAGATAAAGCACTTCAGCTGAAAGCATTGGTAAGAAGAATATGATGCTTCATTCATTCATTCGTTTTTTTTTCCTTCTATTTATTACAAGATCACAACTGCATGCCCAACATAGGTAATATAATTTCTTTTATAATTGCTGCGTATATAGGTTAAAGGTGGGTGTGGCTGTAATCATTTTATATTTGAAGGACCCCCAAATGTAGGAAAGAGATCCATGATACGGGCTATGCTTCGGGAGGTATTTGGCGCTGACGGAGTGCAGGTATATTCATTCATCAATCATGTCCTTGTATTTTACTATTTTTAGCATGTTTATGTCTGTGTATATTGGATATGATAGAGAAAACTAGGATGATATTTTTCCTTTGCTTCTTAATGGCAGGTCACGGAAGAATATAAAGACTTCAGCTTGAAGGTAATGCATACTTTCACTGCCATTGCATCTTCTCTTTTTTAATCAATTTGCTTGATGGATTAATGATAAACAAATTGTTCCTAAAGTTCAACTAACAAGCAAACATTATGAAAAATAGCAAGTCGTAGATCATGTCGATTTATACTCGTTCAGTTATGATTTTTCACTATACGGTAATAGCTAGAGGATTTGCAAGAAGGTGTAAAATACTCTCACACAAAACAGCTCTCTCCTGCTCCCACTATACCATATGTAATGTGGTTAAGACTTAAGAGGCTGAATTTGGGTAACTTAATTCCATTTGTTTGTTTATTAGATACTAGTTTGGTTAAGAAATTAGCCTATCCGACACAATTGGTTACCCAAGTTACTTAGTTATGTCAATGTGCATACACTTTTCTCATTTAGCATATTTCAGATTTTTCTCTCCTCACGTTTCCCTAGAGTTTGTTGATTGAGATATAAACCATATTATCTACCCAAGTTAGGAATTGTAAGTAGGCATATAAGCTCTTAACAATATAATGAAAGAAGATGACTTTAAATATTGCCTGTCTCTCCTTTGACATGGATAGGGAGAAATGGTCGAAAATCTCAAACTGCGTGTGCAGAAATCACTCCATCATGTTGAGGTAAATCTCTCAGAAGCAAAGGGATATGAAAAGAATGTGATTGTTGAGTTATTCAAGGAAACATATGGTAAGGTGATCAATAGTTCACTGCCTTGTAGCCCAGAAAACTGTCAAGGTACGCACTCTAATGCTAAAGTCAATATAGTTGTTTTGTATGGACCAATCAAGTAATTAATATGTTTTAACTGTTTATTACATATCTCAACAAACAAACAAAAAAAGCAATAATTTTGTACGAGGCGGAGAAGCTATCGTTAGAATCGGTGTTGTATATAAAGTGGCTGGTAGAAAAGTATAAAGGGTGTAATAAGCTGTTCTTTTGTTGCTCTGATGAATCAAGGCTACAACCAATCCAATCATACTGCACCACTGTCCGCCTCTCATCACCATCAACCCATCAGGTCACTCAGCATTTCCAATTACTTACCTTTCCTCTAATCATTACAATTTCAGACTCAATTCTATTTCTGTTGTTATCCTAATCACTTATAATCTCGTCATCTAGTAATTGCACTTTTGCATCAACATCTTGCATATTATATGCAATTTATTGGAGGGATACAATTGATTTTTCAGTCATTTTCCAATTAAGGGACTAATTTGAGACAAAAAAGTCCAACAATGTTTTTAATAGAAGGACATTTTGGAGAGGTTTTGTTTCATCATATTATAAATGAAGTTTTTTTTTTGTTGGTAAAACTTGATCCTATCTAATGAGGAAAAACTTGATCATATATTTAAATCATATAATATATGAAGTTGGTCCTATGAGGAAATAAAAATTTGATAGTTGTTATCACTTAAGGAGACCAAATTAACTGTAACTAGAAATATTTGATGAAGTTTTAATGTTTCTCCTATCCTTTTGAATAAACAGATTGTCAAGATTTTGGAATATATTGTACAAGAAGAAGGAATAAAATTATCACACGAGTCAATCAAGAGTATAGTTTTAAGGTCCAAAAACAATCTCCGTCAAGCCATTCGTTCATTGGAGGCCACTTACCGAAACAAGTGAGTAATCATTTACCAATACTATTCTGAATGTTAATTTTTTTATTGTTACAAAGCTAAAAGTGACAAAACAAGAAAGGACAAAGCAAAAAGAAAGAAAAACTAAGCTCTACCGAACCTTAAAACAACTTTCGATAATTCTTTTTCCGTTGTCATCTAGAAAAAAAATATAGACGATTTTATTTACTTTGTTTCAATCAAGCTGTTTTTCACAGCAAAGGTGACTGCTTTTGTGCTAACTAATATTGCTTTTATTTTATCTCTTCAATCTGTTTGTTTCACACCAAACAGGAGAGGGGAACTGGTTACCTTTCAATCAATATAGCACAGTACGTGCCTTTGCAAGGGTCACATTCATCTCTTACTAAATTAATGATAATTTAATACTCAAATGTTTTTTTTTGACACACACATGCGCGCACGCGTATATACTCATTGTTTAATCTCTAAAAGAATGGAAGTTTATTTTACTTTCACTTCCTTCTCTTATCTCCTCTATTAAAAGTACTCATCTGTCTTGATATGAGCCAAACAGATTTTCAATATTAAAGAAAAATGTATGAGTTTAAAAGGAAAAATAATACCAACAGAATGAAAAAACAACAGTTTGAATAAGCTGGTCGTGAGGAAGAAATGTGCGGTGTCTAGAAGAATGTTTAGCCAATACACTGTCACTGTGATCTCATCTAATCTTTGTATAATGCAGGAATGCCCTCAACGAAGATGATTTAGTTTTAACTGGATGGGAGGATGATATTTTGAATATTGCTAGAAATATAATCAGAGAGCAGAGTCCTAGACAGTAAGTGAATTGTGCCCTTTTGACATTAGAGTAATACTAAATAAACTGTGCCTTCGTGTTCTATCTATCTCTTGAATGCTTCCGATGTAAAAGCATTTTTTTGACATTTATTTCTTCACATAAACAGTAATGATTCGTTGTAATTGTATTCTTATAACAATACAAAATGTATTGGAAATAAGTTATGACTTGATGGCCATTTGCCTTTGTTGTAATAGGTTGTACGCCATTCGAAAAAAGCTTCAAAGTCTTATGATTCATGATGTTCCTCCTGACTTTATTTACAAGGTATTATAGCTGTCTGTCTTGTTTATTTTTAAAGGCATTCCATTCCATTCCAGTTCCAATTAATATAAGACTTGTTTACGTACGCAGTCTTTGGTTGCAAACTTGACCAGTCTAGTTGATCACTCACTATGCTCAGGGGTTACCAAACTTGGCAAGGAGTACACTGTAAATTCTCAAACTTAATTTGTTTATTCTTCTTGTGTTTGATAGATTGACTTTTAAATTAAATGCCATATGATTGTAACATTTCAGAAAGGTAGTGAAATCAAATTTGAAGGCGTGAAGCATTATGCTCAAAACAAACAAGGAGGATCTGATGAAAAGAACAATAAACTAACAAAAAAGAATGCAATGAACTACTTAAAAGTTGAAGGTAATTAAAATACCTCCTATTTTAGTATTCACAATAGTTTGTCTTACAAATGACATCAATAATGCATGTAGTTGAGAATCAATATCATATTATTGTTTAGTCTTTTCTTTTGCATTTAAATATGGTTTAATATTATTAACTGAATTTCCACAAAATGTATGAGTTAAAATCTTATTCATTGAATCCCCGTGAGTTGGGTTTCGAATCCCAGATTTTCCACTTATTCAATTTGGGGTGAATTCCTAGTCACTATATTACTTGATAATTTTTTTTTATTCATTCAACAATTTAGTTCTCATTTTTGGGATCTAGGTGAATTTAATTATTTTTCATTTATTATCACAGAATTTATAGCAAAATTCATGAGCTGGTACAAGAATTCGTCTAAAAGTAATGATCACGTGTAACTTATTGCTGGAATGGAGCATAGATAAGTTGTTGTTCTCGAAGCCACTCTGACTACGTTATCTTATACAGACATGTCTCAAATATGAAGCTACTTTGTAAATAAAACCCTCAGATATTTTGTGTTTTTGAAACAGTCAAATAAGTTGTATGAGCATATACACTGCCAGCTGATGTTCTGAATTTATGTGTTTGGATTGCCATAGCTAATTACGATATGTGAGAATACTTTCTATATTCATGCATATTGCCTTAGAGTACATAAAATAAATAAAATAAAAAAAGAGGTTGGTTATGATATGAGTAAAGCGAAGAATTTTAGTCCCGTTAAATAGATTGAGTGTTACAATTTGAAGCATAGTAGATCGAAGTGATCAAACAAGGAACTAGGGACATGTTTGGTGTGCATGATATGGTTGAAATATGATATGATAAAGAGTTTGATAATTATAAGATATGACAGTGGAAGAATAAAAAATATGATAGTGGAAGGATAAATAAGGAACTAAGGCCCGTTTGGTGCACATGCTAAGGAGACAGAATATGATAAAATTATCCTATCCTATTTGAATATCTTGTTTGGTGCACCAATAAGAAAAGATAAAATAAACCAATTACTTATCCTATCCTACTTACGTTTATTTTTATCCTTAGTTTAGGCTGGGTTATCAACTTGATAGCATAAAACAACCCGCGCTCATGTTTTCTATTTCTCAAGTATGCTCTTCGATTCCCACTATCTGCACTTCTCAATTAACGCTGGTCTTCAATTTCTAAAATGATTCTATTCCACAATTTTGCTTCTTCTTCCTGTGTCTCTTGTTCCTCGGCTTTTCAATTGATTAATTTCGTGTCTCAGTTTATCACATAATCTTTTTCTAATTTTTGTGCTTACAACCGTTATTATAATATTATCATTGGAAAATCGAATTTCATATGATTTTGAGTTCTTTTGCTTCTTATCTTTCGAATGATTCAATTTCTTTCATTTCGTTAGTTTTGTGCTTCAATAATGGCATTTTTCCAGCTTTGATTTTCCCAACTTTTTCCCCTTCCTTTTTTCTCCTTTCTTCATGTGTGCTCCAAACACATGATAACATAAGTGACTATCCTATCATTATCATATCACATCCTTATCCAACTTCTTATCATATTCTATGTCTATCCTATCATGCGTATCAAACGGGCCCTATTCAGTGCACACATGATAAAAGAGATGATAATATTTTATCCTATAACATGTTTGGTGCACACTTACACAACCATCCAAATAACATTCAAATAAATCATAGAACACAACACTAAAAAAGGCTTAATTGCTAAAACAACATCTTCGCCAACACCATCGTAAACCTTCATCATTTTCTTCAAATAAATAAATAAAAAAAGAACAAAAAATTAGTAAAAAAAGACTTCCTCCATCATCATCATCAACACCACTCCATCATCATCAACACTCTTGTAACTCAGACCCTAATATTTTGAATTTCATATGTGAAGCTAATCCGATTTCCGCCCTCTAATATCCGAAAGAAAGAAAAAATAACCAACAAAATGGTTTGAGATCAATCACTAAGGCTATGCTTGTTTCAAGGGAAAGATAGTGAGGAAGAGAGAAAGGTTGAGGAAAGAAAGACTTTCCATTGTTTGAAACTCTCCAAAAAGGTGAAGGAAAGAAAGAATATATGTGAGACCCACCTTAAAAACCTTTCCCCACACATTTGGATGGAAAGTATGAGGAAACATGTGTTTTGTTTAAAATGTCTAAAATGCCCCAACTTTTATTATTTATTTTTAATTCATTTTACTACTTTAGTTGGTGTCTCTTTATTATTTTTTCAATTCACGCCTAACTTTTTTTTAAGTAATTCACCATTTAAATTTTTGTTAGTCTCTAGGCATACATGATTTGATTGTTGTATGACGTATTTTATTCTTCCACTAAAGTACATACAATGTTTATATATACTAACATATTATTTTTGTTTAAGGGTAATTATGTCAATTTTAAAATATAGATCTTTCTTTCCTCTAACTTTCTATTCCACTTTCCCTTGTACCAAACAACCAAAACAATCCTCTCACTTTCTACTATTTTTCTTTCCTTAGACAAACTTTCCCTTCTAGTTCTTTCCTTTCACTTTCTTAGATACATCCAAACAAAGCCTAAGAGACCTTTTAATGAGTTCATGATGATTCTTAAACCCAACAATTGTGAATTTAATCAATGTATGGACTTTAAATAATGAAGTAAAAAGGGAAAAGGAAAGGAAAAAAATGCACAAAGTATGCAGAAAGGGAAAATATATTAATATAGATAGCTTTGAGTTTAATACATCGTTTTTTCAACGTTCTTAATAAGAAGTTATCTAATGAGGGCAAACATTTCATCTGTTTAGGCGTAGTTTCATAGAACGAAAATGAACTCCTTTACATGAAATTTGATTTTACACTTTATGGACAAGAGATAAACTAAGTCCTATGTTGCATGGAGGTTGTGTATCTTCTAACTTTCATCAGCCTTCCTTTGCAAGTTTCCTTCTTGAATTTGAATCTTTGACCCTAAAAAACTTCTAACTAATTGTTTGAAAGACTCCTTAAACAAAATTGATATAGCAGTTTTTAGAAGTTGTATAACTTGAATAAGAGTGTTCGAGCAACGTCCATAACTACATTTTTTTTAGAGAGAAACGTCCATAGCTACATGAAGAAGTTGTATATATATTTGTCATCAAATGTTCATTGTCATGTTATATTTTTGGGAAAATTAAATAGACCTCCCCTGAGTTTTGCTTGAATGACAGAAACCTCCCCTCTATTTCCACAAAAAACAAGAACCTCCCCTGCTATTAACTCTATTTACCTTCCGTTAAAATATAATAAGCATTGCTTGACAAATATTTTACCTCACGTAACAAACAGTGATCTAGGAACGTTTCTTCCCTAATTTTCAAGTCATGTCAATCAGAATCTCACTAGTCAACAAACTCATCGTCACCATACAAACTACAAGATTTAATCAAAATCCAATATGAATAACTCCAAACAACTCATAGCATCACTCAGAGATAACCATATACATGTTTCAGAAGTGTAGACAACATTTTCTCTTTCCCTTTGTCTAATATGCTTTTCCTGTTTTCTTTTTGTTCAATGGTATTGTTTAACATTCTGGCCAACGGTGTTAGTTGTGGAGGGGGGTGTGTGTCATTAGTTAAAACAATTAAGGGAGATGAGTGACTTTTTTTAATCTAGAGGGGGTCTATGTGTCATTTAAAGAAACTTTAGGGGAAGTCAATGTAATTTTTCCTATATTTTTATATTAGTTTATTTAAAAATAAAATAAAACAATGAATACATTTTGTCAGACGAGCAACCAATCAAACTTCAAGAATTTGGAAATTTAGTTTCTGACATTTTATCTCCTTCTTTGGTCTTTAGGTCAATCTCCCCCGGATCCTCCCACCATTAAGCATGTGTCTTCATGTTCTTGATTCAACAGTACAAATTGTAAAAAAAATATAATTCGAAGACAAGAATCTATCGAAACATGTTCTAGACAAGTTTTTTTTTTCTTTCTTTTTTTTATAGGGTGAAAGTATTCTTCCTAATACCGACGTGAATAATCTCTCTAGAAAATAGAACCCAACTTCAAAATAATTTAGAAAATGATTTGGAAAAAATTTATGCAATGTTGGCTAATGGCTAATAGTGCCTAAAGATAGATCTAAATGAGCTTGTGGAGCAGTTTTTTTTGTTTGATTGCAGAGAATGTCGTAGATAAGTTATTAAAAAAATTATATATTCTCAACTTGTATAAGTGGTCCAACTCTAAAAATGGACCAATGTTGTAGATAATTTTTTCAGTTATGTGTAAAAAATACCTGATTTTTACAAAAAGAAAAAGAAAAAAACTTGTATATCACAATTAAAATGTGTTGGAGGATCCGACTCTATGATTTCTCTAAAGTTATTTCTTATAAAATAATCTTTTATAAAATATAAAACTCCACAATTAACAAAAGAGTCTTGATTGTTATACATCCGTGTAAAAATAGAGTAATAATATTTTGGTGACAACATTTTTTCTCTTTTCTTTGTTAAAAATAATAGAGAGAGAAACGAAGAGAGTGTAAAAACATAATGAGAGAATGAGAGAAAGTTGTCGTAAAATGGTTATACAAATATAATTTATCATAAAAATAATACTAATTTAAGAAAAATGATAATTGTACAATAATTTTTCTAATTCCCTTTTGACAATTCCCTCTGATAGGCACTATGTTTCTTTTTCTACCTCTTACCTTAACTTTTTATTGTTTTTAACGAATAAAAATAGAGAAAAATGAGTTGTAAAAGTTGTTGTGTGAGAGTTGTGAAAACATGTGAAAGAAAAGTTTTGGTATATTTACATAAAATATGAAGAAAAAAACGCAAGGAAGGAGCAGTAAAAGAAGAACGGTTGAGTTATTTAAGACAGAATGTAAGAAGAGAAGAGAGAGAAAGAGAGAATGAGTGGTGGAGGTGAAGGAGAAGAAGAGAACACACTTGAGTTCACACCGACGTGGGTAGTTGCCGGAGTATGCACTCTGATTGTTGCGATTTCCCTTGCGGTGGAGCGTCTTCTTCACTATGGCGGAAAGTTCCTTAAAAGTAAAGACCAAAAGTCACTTTACGAAGCTCTACAGAAGATCAAAGAAGAGTTGATGCTTTTGGGTTTCATATCACTTCTTCTTACGGTTTCTCAAAATCGTCTTACCAAAATATGTGTTCCGCCTGCTGTATTGCGTCACATGCTTCCATGTAGTCTGGAGGACAAAAAAGAATCACAATCACATTCACATTCGCATTCCGCTTTCTCTTTTCCTGGAACAATTGCAAGACGTCTTCTCGCCGATCGCCTCCTTGCAGAATCAGAAGAACCTCTTCAAACTGGTTTCTGCGGTCGCAAGGTTTCTTTTCCTTTCCTTTCCTTCCCTTCTATCACTCTCCATTCACTCATCCATCGATCTGTTTCTTCTTCTTCTTCATTTTTTTACAGAACAAGGTTCCTTTATTATCTGTCGAAGCTCTGCATCACCTTCACATCTTCATTTTTGTTCTCGCTGTCGTCCATGTCACTTTCTCCGTTCTCACTGTTGTTTTTGGTGGCGCAAGAGTCAGTTTACTTTTTTCTTAATTCATTCATTTATACAGATCTATCTATCATTATTTATTTCTTATCTTATTGTAATAATAATATTAATAAAATAGATACGTCAGTGGAAGCATTGGGAAGATTCTATTGCAAAGGAGAATTATGATACTAACCGAGGTTATTACCTTATAACTTATTCATTCATTCATTCATTCATTGCACATGCTAATTTATCAGTATCATTGCAGTTCTCAAACCAAAGTTTACTCATGTTCAACAACATGAATTTATCAAGGGTCGCTTTTCTGGTCTTGGCAAAGACTCTGCTGTCATTGGTTGGTTGGTATGTTAATTACTACTACTTTTTCATCAATTAAACAAACTTTGTCCCCCCTCCCTCCCTTGTAATGATTTTTTATGCGCTCCTTGGATATATAATATAATTTTATTACAGATGCTCACCATCTAAGCATTGCTTCTTTTTCTACTGTGTAGCCTCACATTATTCATATTTCACGTTTAAGTGTATCTTGGCACGACAAATGATTGATTTTAGAAGTTCTAATCTAAGTGTGTCTATGCCTTGCTTTTCTTTAACTTTTCCATTTTTCCTAATCTTTTATACTTCTTTCAGCAATCCTTCTTCAAGCAATTTTATGGCTCTGTGACAAAATCAGATTATATCACATTAAGACTTGGTTTCATTACGGTAAGGTTCTATTGTACCATATTTGTTGTCAAATGATCTCTCAATTGGCTCCAACAAATGAATCATAATAACATCCTTTGCTATATTTCTTTGTTGTAGACCCACTGCAAGACAAACCCAAAGTTTAATTTTCACAAGTACATGATTCGTGCCCTTGAAGATGATTTCAAGCAAGTTGTTGGCATAAGGCAAGTGCTTCCGTAGACTAATTTTGTTAGAAATAGTTGTCGTTTCTATGCAATTCACACTTGCAGATATACATCAGTTTAGGTGGCAAGAAAAACTCTATCTTTGTTCATCTCATTGCATAAAGTTATTGATTTTTGTAACAGCAATTCTAAATATATTTTCATGGTTGCAGTTGGTATCTTTGGCTCTTTGTGGTCATCTTCTTGTTGTTAAATATCAATGGTATGCTTTGAGACACACATCTACGCTTCATGCTAATATATATTGCTTGTCATCATTTTTTTTAAGAAGTGTTATTTGAACAACCATTTGTGTGACAATTTTTGTGACAACCATAAATTTACAAAGAAAAATAGGTATTGACACGGAAACCAAAACAATAAAGAGAGAAAGTAAAAACATAATGTGAGTATGGGAGAGAAAGTTGTCACAAAAATTGTCACAAAATGCTCGTACAAATATCATTTATATTTTTTTTTTAATTATATTTCAATTCATCACTTAATTGGCTCTTACATGGGTGAAGTGATGCGTAAAGTGACAAGTCTGGCATCCAGAACCTATTTATGTTTCTTGTTATAACATTATCTGATCTAAAATGGCCACTGTTGTTGGTATTCCTATACCATTTATTATTGTTTACATATGCATTAACTCTATTGATCATTGTGTTTGTTTATAAAGTTTATTTAAACAACACACTCTACTGATCATTGTGTTTGTTTATAAAGTTTATTTAAACAACACTTTCTGGTATGATAAATTTTTGTGATTGGGTGATGAGTAAAGCATGACTGGCATGATCAATTTAGTTTTGTGTACAAGGACTTGTTGAACTAATAACTTCTTCTGCTTTTGCTTGTTATCTAAAATCATTACTTCGAATCTCACAATTAAGATGTCTGCTTTACTCTTTCAGGTTGGCATACATATTTCTGGATTGCTTTCGTTCCTGTTATTGTAAGTACCTTAATAAAACCTTTTCCTTTTTTGTTGTATATTGGATGGAATTTCTTTTTCTTTTCTCTCTAGTTTTTTCCAATTATTATTATCACCCTTGGTTATGGTTATAGAAAAGTCGTATCCTTTTTGCTAGTGTTTCCCTTTCTATCAGTTATGGTTTCTTGTTTACCTTATTTTCATAGACATGTTTTTCTACATGTACTATTTTTTCATGCAAATTGATGTGTTAGCAGACTTTATGTTCAGAATATCCTCTTTTTTTTCTTGTCCCTGCACCTTGTATCTCCTGCTTTTTTGCTTCTCAGTTTCTCATTTCCGCTCTTTCAGCTTTTACTTTCCGTGGGAACGAAGCTGGAGCATGTAATAACCCAACTAGCTCATGAAGTAGCTGAAAAGCATGCAGCCATAGAAGGTGATTTGGTTGTTCAACCATCAGATAATCACTTTTGGTTTCATCGGCCTCACATCGTTCTCTTCTTGATTCACTTTATCCTCTTCCAAAATGCTTTTGAGATAGCATTTTTTTTCTGGATATGGGTAAGCAAATTTTTTGGAACCATAACTTGCAATGTTGTCTGCCAACCATTTTACTTGTTCTTCTTTTCGTTTTTGAAAGAGCATATTGTGGGGTTGAGGGATGTTTTGAGAAGTTATATTGAATGTAATAATCTATCAGCTCGTATTCTCAGGTCACATATGGATTTGACTCCTGCATAATGGGTCAAGTTCGTTACATTGTTCCAAGGCTCGTTATTGGGTAATTGCATCACTTCTCTTGTGCGTTTATGATTTCTTTTTCTGCTTGTGCATTCTGAAGTCTCAAGTTCAACCTCATTTGTTTTTCCTCTTGTTTTTTGTCCCTCTATGTTGGGGTTATAGGGTATTTATTCAGGTACTATGTAGCTACAGCACCCTACCACTCTACGCAGTTGTTACACAGGTACCTTATGCACAGCTATTCAAACTTAAACGCAGATTAAGTTTTTGTCTTTTTTTCATTGAATTCAGTTATTCTCACACTGTAGATGGGAAGTCACTTTAAGAGGGCAATATTTAATGACCATGTGCAAGTGGGCATTGTTGGCTGGGCAGAGAAGGTAAAAAAGAAGAAAGCACTAAAAGCTGATGGCCAGCCTAGCCAAGGAAGTTCTCATGCTCATGAGGGTAGTACTGGTAGTACTACTGGAATTCAGCTTGGGTCAGTTTTCCAGAAGAGGGCATCAGCTCCCGAAGACAATACTTCTGTAACTAAACCTGAGGGGTCCAACTGAGTATGCTTATCTAGGTTAAGTTAATGTTATAAACGCAATACGATGCTTTGTAGGCTGACCTTATTTTGTAAAGTTGTATAACAAATTGTAGTTTTTCTATATCTTATTTTCTTTGCCAGCATGGTGAAGCATTGTTTTTGTAGGACATGCTGGACATGGTATAGGTATGTCGTCAAAGATGTACAAGCTTGATGCCAGCAATGCTGTGTTCATTTCTAAGATCCTAAGATCTGCCACCACACCCCCTGACTAGTTACTACACTTATCATCTATCATCTGGTTTTTGCTTTGTGCATGGCCTAATAGTAATACTTCCCCAGTCACCATATCGTAGTGATTTTGCGAAAACTACAAACTTGATGTATAGAAAGCTTCCTCCCTGTTTGTGCATTTACTTCACTTTCACTTTGTGGTAGCTCAACCCATAGGCATAATTTCAAGCTACTCCACGGTTACACCATGGAAAAATTGGCATCCCAAACAGTTAGAGTTATAATCATTAATTAGATTGCCAGATTCACTACATGGTCTGCACTTTCCTGTGCAATTTTGCATAAAAGTTTTCTTCGGGGGTAACTGAGAGAGAAGTGGAATAAGTAATAAGTAACAACTGGAAACAGTGTCGTGCAAAAATAAAATAAAATAAAATGGAAACAGTGAAGATTGTATGGTTTTGAAAATTAGAAAACTTTGAATTTCTGGTAAAAAAAAATTGAAAATCAGTCTAACTGCATAATTCAAAATCCACAATATAGAATTTTAGAATAAAAAATGGTTGCCATTCTTGAATATTAAAAAAATATCCCAAATTCTTACAAAATTATTTACTACTAAGGCCTCGTTCGTTTTGGTTTTTTTTTTTTCAAAAAAAAAATTCTATTTTTTTCTTAAAAAAATCACTTTTGTAAGTTTGTTCACAGATTCATCCTTTTTGTTTTTAGTGAATTTGGATTTGTATTGTATCGATGTAGTCCATCAATTTGAATGAATGAATATCGTTTATTTTTGTCAAAAAAAAAATGTGTTCGTTTAGGTTTTTTAGAAAAATCATTTTATCAAAAAAAAATCTAGGTCCTTTTTGTTTAAGATTTTTTCAAAAAAATTATTATTTTTTCTTTAAAAAATCACCTTTTTCAAGTGTTTGTTTAGGATTTTTAGAAAAGTCATTTTATCAAAAAAAAATCTATTTTGATCCTAAAATGAAAAGCTATTAGGATTAACTTTTCTCAAAATCTATTTTTCTTCAACAACAAAGAGGTAACACATGTACAAGTTAAAACATTTTTTTAAATGGATTTTTATGGGTTAGGCAAACAAAAAAAACTTCAATTTTTTTTATAAAATCTCTAAAAATTAATCTCTAAATTCTTTTAACACAATCTAATTTTTTTAAGTTAAAACAAACGCACCCTAAATCCTAAATCAATTGATTGTAATCTTTTCAAATAAGTAGATCTTTTAGATATAAAACAAATGAAAATGTTAAGCAGCGTGCCAGAAATTGGGTTTTTCAATTTTTTTTTATTATTGACTTATTGTAGTTGAAAAAACAATAAAATTGATAATACATTGGAAATTAACAAAAAAAGAGCAAATTGAATTTTTTCAATTAAATTAAAATCAGGAAAAGGAACGTGTAATGTAATTGCAGTAATACTATACTGGTAAAAACAAAACAAGTCTTGTATTCTCTGTAGTTGGTTCCTTTGTTTGTCTTTGAAAAAACCCTAAGCTCTGATAATCCATTTTGTTTTACAGTTGATTAAGAAGGTGAGTTGTAAGGTTTTGAATTGGAAGCATGACGATTCATTCTGTAGTGATACAGAAGCTTCTTAGCACAAATGCACACATTGGGCGTCAAGTCGCCACTCATCATTTCAAAGATTACACTTACGGCCTTCGCAACAGAATGGCAATCATCGATTCCGATAAGACTTTGATTTGTATGCGAAGTGCTATCAATTTCATCTCTTCCCTTGCTCGACATAATGGTCGCTTCATGTTCATCAACACCA
>Ga0228710_1005107_pt1 | contig 20515 bp, 5 predicted proteins | sample MedpolnodulmetaG_FD_177995 | JGI IMG/M metagenome (GOLD analysis project Ga0228710, IMG submission 177995) | Root nodule microbial communities from Medicago polymorpha collected in Santa Monica, California, United States - pink nodules | ecosystem: Host-associated > Plants > Roots > Nodule... | reverse complement strand
CAAAAAATTTATAATATATATATATATATATATATATATATATATATATATATATATATATATATACATATACACACACACACTGAAAAAACAAAGTGTTGAAATGAAGTGTCACACCTGTTAAAGAGACTCGTAACAACACCGTATGGAATTTGTTCAGCCATCCTTAAAAAAAGATTGAAAAACTTGAAGAGTTTGAGTGTTGAATCTTAGTGGTATCCATACAACAAAATAAGGACCAAGGGAGGGACAAGAAGTAATTACCTCTCTGAAAAATCTAGTGAAAATCTAAGAAAAAACCAATATTATCATCAGCCAAAGTCATAAAAATCTTGACTTGAAAGACCTGAGGTCGTCGCTGTGACGTTGCTTTGCATTAATATCATCCACGTGACCATTATACAAAGTTAAAGAATGAGTAAACAGAAGAAAAAAAGTAGGAAATAATAATAATATTAAGTATACTTTTTTCCACTGCTCTCTTTAATATTTACTTATTTATTAGGTAAAACTTATTGAGTCTCGCTATTTTATTTGAGATTTATTTCTATATGTGATACTCAAGTTAATTTTTTCAACAAGAGAATATGTATTTGAGATGAAGTTAGAAAAAGAATATTCATAACATTTCTTAAATGAAAATAATATTTAATGACGGCTAAAAATTTATATTTAACTCATCTTGTTTTTTTTAAAATTCAAACTTCATTAGAAGTGTTACAAACAGCAGCACAACTAACAATAAGGAAAGGCATATCCTACTCAGGGAATTGCAACCAGCTTGCATACTCAACAACTCTATGAGCTAGAACATTTAAGTTTCAACAAACATAATTAATAGACACCCTACTCAATTCTTTCATAAGGGCCTTACAATTTAAGACTATGAAATGAATGGTGTTATTTAGGGTGGGAGACCACATTAGGTCTCCTACCGTTAGAGACCCACTCTTATTTTTATGACAGTTTAAATGATTTTTTTTTATAGGTGAATATATTATTTTACCAAGTATAGGAGGTAAAAAAAAGTGTATAAATAATTCTTATAATAATTTCATATATGTTTTGCTTATAATAATTTCACTCTTCTTTTATTTGAGGTAATAATTTTTTTCAAAAATTATTTTGCTTATAATAATTTCACTCTTCCTTTTATTTGAGCTAATAATTTTTTTCAAAAATTATTTAATTGTGTTTTTTTCATTATGCGTATATCATCCTAACGTAATAACAAACTACACATACCCTTTAAAAAAAACTACACTTATACGCTCTAAAAAAATCACAATTTTTTTTATAAAAAAAACATACAGTTATTTTTAAATTCTATAAAAAAAATTATTTTATTTTTTAACTCTACACATTTAATTCTATTAAGAAAACCACGCATCTATAAAAAAAATTCACATAACTTAATTGAATAAATTTATTTTATTTTTTTGAAAAATCATTTAGTTTTGTCTTTTGTTTATTACTTACATTTGATGCTTACGCTTTAACAATTTATTATCCATCCAAATTTCTCCAACATATAATTATTAATTAATAATACCAAGTTAATGGGTTACATGACCTGCAAATCAAAGTCATTCAAAAGATTCCAAATACATTCAATGGTTCACATCTATTTTGCAAACAAACAAACAAAAAAAATTCGAGTCTCCTACGGTAGGAGACCTAAAGAGGTCTCCCACCGTAGCCTTTACCTTATAATACTTCATGAATTATGATAGTGAGATCAAAAAACAAGTAACAGGACAAACATTTGAAATTTCACTTTTATTAGATATTGTTTTGATACGCCAAAGAGTTTCACATTAGTTGAAAATTGAGATCAATCGTAATTTATATTAAACATCATTACTCTTCAATCTAACGAAACAACTTTATAAAAAGACAAAAATGCGAGGTTCATACTCAAAGAAGACAATTCAATATAGCATGGTGTAAAATACTTGAAGGATGGAAAGATATTTATAGGTACTATTCTCACTAAAAGTTGGATAAAGTTAAGAATTTAAGGGGTAGATTTGCAAACAACTATGATTTGCTATGAATAATTTTAGCACAAAATCCTACCTACAATTTAAGGCAAATAAGTTTTGTTATGTTTCTTTAAGAATCAATGGTATATATATAGAGTAAGGTTTTTTATGTCATGTGTCGCTACCACGTTTATTCAATATTTTTATTATTTTTCTATTTTTTAAAATGAATATTTTATTTGACAAAAATATCTCAACAAACTTTGATCCTATCCACTAATCAATAGTATATATATAAAGTAAGGTTTTGTATGCCACGTGTCACTTCCACGTTTATTCTCAATATTTTTATTATTTTTAATTTTTTAAAATCAATATTTTATTTGTCATAAATATCTCAACAAATTTTGATTTTATCCACTAAATATTTTATTGACTTCCCTAATATATTATGTAGCGTAAATCTCTCAACAAACTATATATAATACTTTCAATCATATCCATTAAATATTTTACTTTGTTTGTTAAATAAATTTTGGTTTAATGAATTATCGCCTACTTCAATTTCAGCATTATTTGTTTCAATAAATATAATTTTTTTTATCTGTTTTCGAATTTAAAAATTTGTTAATAAAAATGAAGGAAAGTATGTTACTTTTTAAAAAAACTGATTTTTTTATTTCAAATATTTCTTTGAATTTTCAACATATCCACTAAAAATTCTTACTACCAAAAACTATTTATGAAAGTTAATGACCAATATGATTTTTGAATGTCAAACATGCTATGTTTATTTTTTAATGTTAATTAATAGTAATTTTTTTTATAAATTATTGGTTGTCAAAATCATTTTCAATCAAATTTGTTACAAACAGGGTTTATGGGTTGTTTGTTACAACTTTTAAAAAAGATCACTTTAAAGAGAATTATTTCTCTTTGTTATTGTTTTTTTTTAAAAACCATGATCTAAAAAACATATAAAAGCAATTTCAAATTAAAAGATATTAAGATTATGTGTCTTATGGGAGGGGGAGAAAATAAGTATCAAAAGATGAAAGTAATTTTGTAACAAAAAATTCATTTTATATATTTGTATCAAATTAAATTAATTTTTTTCAAAGAAGTGATTGTTATTTTGAAAATTAAACACAAAATCAATTATAGAATAATCTCTAAATTATAGAATGTCAAAATCAATTTTCTAATCTATAAAAAATGAGTCATATATTTAATTTACATTTACTAAAAATAATTTTATAATGTTCATGTATTGTTATCTCACAGTGGGTCTATTTGATGCAATAGAACTACCTCCCTATGAATTTTTATTTTGTAGGTATTCCAATAAAAAATGACAACTGTTTATGCACATGTTCACTCTTATATTAGCATTTATGTTTTATTTTTAGATAATTCATTTTTCTATCTGTATAAACATCTCAACAAATAATACATATCTACTTTAATTTTATAGTCCAAATATTTTATTTGTTTGTTTTTATAACTTTTTAATTTAATTTTAACGTAATTCATTTTGTTAACCTCCTATATTGTCATGGAAAAACCTCTCTCTCTCTCTCCCTCTCCCTCTCCCTCTCTCCCTCTCTCTCTCCCCCCACTTATATTATTCTCACATCTTTTTTACGGGTTTTATTCATGTTATAATATATTTTATTATTTCTTCCATATAAAAATTATTATTCTTTTTATCTTGCATTCTTTTTCTCCAACTCTCTTCAACCATTTTATTTGTTGGGGTTTTTTGATGCTTTATAATATTTATATTTTTCTTCAAAAATATTTTTCTAATGTCTATGTTATTTTTTTATCTCAATATTTTTTATTTTTGTATAATTATTTCTTTTTTCTACGGAGAGAAAGAGTGAAAGGTACTCATTAAGTCGTTTATTTATTAGTATATTTTGAGTTTATTTTACTATGTTTTGTGGCATATAAGAAAAAAATGATGTTGAACATTTTCATATGTCGAGCAACAATAGAAAAAGTTAAATTTATCAATGTTTCTTTCATTTGCTCTTCTTGAATGTTTATTTATATATTATGAAAACTTTGTTGCAGCTATTTTGAATGTCAAAGAAACGAAACATTTATCAATTTTGAATTAATTATATATCGTAAGGTTTGTATTATTCTTTGGACTTTATCGATACCATTTTTTTCTCTTTATACTTTGAGATTATTTTTTTAATGAAGTGTTACTTTACTATGATCAGGGATGATAATAGATGTCCTCATGTATACTTAGTAGTTAACTCTCTCTATTTAATAATAATGATATTTATGTCATTCTCACATTCGTATGAATATCCGGTAGACGAGTATTGGTAGATATTAAAGTATTTGCAATTGTTTGCAAATATCAATGTATAAAATTATTTTTTTATACAAAAACATGCATTATTATAAAATAATTGAAATTATGTACAATTTATTCTTTAAATTTTATTATTGATAATTGCGGCATTAATGTTCATTTTACAATTGTTTCATGTGAGATTTGGACAATGTCTCTTGAAGTTACAAAGTCAAGTTTTTACCACCGAGCAGACACCTCTTAGATTTATTCATTTTACTTTTATAAGCCAAAAATATTATACCACACGCTTTCACTTTGACAATAAATTACTAATCAAACAAAAATCATTAATTAGGAAGTTCATTGTTTTTAATTTCATGACAAGAAGATTTTTATTTAAGCAATACGACAATTTTATAATTTTGCTAATTTAATAACGGGTACGGATTCCTACGTGTCTGGGTATTTAAAAAATATTTATTTTATTTTATGTATTGATAATTTTACTAAATCCAATTAATTTCATCCGCTTATTCATCTTTTAATTTATATGTACTTAAAATATGTTTTTTATTCTATTTATGTGTACCTATTAAGATATTGTACTGTAATGGTATGTGTGTTCAATTTTATTTACAGATACCATGGATGCCAAATTTTACTCATCCTTAATTATATGTCTAACCCGGATAAAGCCGGGTAAATATACTAGTTGGTTTATGTAACAAACAATCACTATCTAGTGTCTTTTTTTTGGTAGTGAATCACTATCTAGTGTCTAATGCAAGTGGTTTGTGCGTTGAATATATGAATGTTGTAGATTTCAGAGTACAGTACCAAATACAAATACAATTGTTACAAACAAACTAAACAATTTCCCTTAAAATAATTGAACTTTTAAACAATACTATCAACTCTAATCATTTCGACATCAAATTAGATGTTTAGACTATTCGTTAATTTAACATGTTAGGTCACAAATAGTAGCTAATAAATGATTTTTACATAAAAGTTACTTAAACCTAAAACAAAATGAAAACCTAAAATGTAGTAGATGGAAAACGAACTCTATATATAAGGACAAAGCACCAACTAGTATAAAAGTAAAATCATTTTTCGAAAGAATAAGAAACAAAAGAAGACAAACAGTAGTAAAACAAAGATTCATAGATCTTCTTATTATTTCATCATTCAAATACGACATTACAGACCAACGAGACACACCCATAATAATAGTGGTTCCACACGACTTGCAAACAAACAAAATACGAAGAAAAAAAGACCACAATATTAAACACGACACCGACAGCAACGCGGTCTCACATCCCCTACGGAAACAAACACCGAAAGTCACGTCCCGCGAAAAAGTGATACCAAGCCAATCACCGTCCGCCACGTGCACAGCACACTTATTTTATTTTAATTTTATATAGCGAGGACCAAACCGGGTACGGATTTACCGACCCGATCAGAAACGCTACTTTCCCAAACACAAGGAAAACCACCGGAATTGGTCGCCGGCACAATCTCACCGGAGTCTTTCCCGGCGAAGTGTGTGACGGTAAGGGAAGTGTTGAAATACTCCCTAACCTGAGTGACTATCCCATCCACAACAGTCAGCGCGTGAACCCAGGAAATAGCGCGTGAGGTATCACAGCCTTCAACAATAACGGTGGAGCCAAAAGAGATAACAGTCTGAGGAACGAAACGGAAAGTATCAACGGCGGTGGTATCGCCGGTGAGCGTGCGCATCAAAAACTGATGAGAGGGTGGACCGTGAAACCACCACTCGAGATCAGGGGCGAGGATTCGAACCACGGTGTCGGAGTCTCGAGAGTTTAAGGAGTCATATAGTGTGAGAACCAGCTTTTGATTGCTGGAATCAGTGTCTTCGGAGTTAACCTGAGAGTTAGCCAGATCGAGAAAAAGGTGATTTTCTAGAAAATTCTGAGTTTGGGATTTGGATTGGGTAATGGAATGTTGGAAATGATACTTTGTGGTTGAAATGGTGTGGGGTTTTTATAGGGAGGTGTTTCTGATTGTGTGTGGGTGGGTTTAGGGTGGAACTTTCTTGTGTGATGACGTGGTGGTTTTTGATTCGGGGGGTGATGAACTTTTGGAGTTTGATCTTTTGATGTGATACACGTTTATAGCTGGAACACGAAAGTGATGGTGCAAATTGACAACAATAACTCCACTTTTTTTGACCTTTCAACACTCGTTTCGTTTACTAGTTTCCTTAAAACAAGAACACGCTAGTTTACTGTGACAGAAAAAATATAGAGAGGATAGGTCCCTCCAAAAATAAATGTTGAGATAGGTCTTACATGAGGCAATACCGTAATAGTATATGTTATTGGTTTTTTTTGCTAGTAGATGACTAATAATATAATGTAGTACATTTCCTCTATAATTATTATAGAGAAAGAGAAATGGTATTTGAACAATCATTTTCTAACAATTTTTATGACAATTTTAATTTTTATACTTACATTATGTTCTCCTTTTTTTTATCTCAATTACTTTAGTTTTTGTGTTAAAATTTACATCTTTTTGTGTATCTTAGGTTTTTTTTTTTTGTGTATCTTAGTTGTTTCACACATGGTTCCATAAAATAGTTTTTTAAATAACATTCTTATTATTATACTCCTTTTGCTGCAAATTATAAGCAAAATTGACTTTTTAGATTCATTTAATTAATTATGTATGTGGTCCACATACATCATTAATTAAATAAACATAAAAAGTCAAATTTGCTTATAATTGACAACGAAAGGAGTATCACAATATTGACAAGTTCCAAGAGTATTAAATTCACCTGCACCCATTGATTTGAACCTTTATTCTCAATAAAGGAGTGGGGAATTATGGAGCTTTGTCATCATAGTTGTTCATACTTTTTTTTGTTGTACAAGTTCATTTACTAGGGTAATCATTTTTTGCCCTAGTCTTCAATCTTTTGATCTTGTGCTTCATTGCATTGCAAGTTTTATTTTGTAACTATTTGCATTTATGAATCAACTTATTTTGCATTGCCTCATTGTTATTTATTTATGAAAAAATTGAATTTTTATTTTGTAACCATGTATGCCACCACTTATTTTTTACATTGTATTTTTTGCGCTAGTCTTCAATCTTTTGATGATACTCCATATGTGATGATTGATTTTGATTTCGTAAAAAAGTATTTTAATTTTTTCTATTTAACATACAAATATTCTAAAATTATCATTTAATCAATATCTTTAAATAATAACATAAAAAGAGGAAAGATAATATATGTAAGGTTGTCTGTTATTTCCATTGAAAGGACCCATACCCGTAAATGATGGTTAGATGAGTTCTTTATTTGTTGAGGGGAAAAGTTAGTTGAGATTTTGTTCAATATTAATTAATATAAAACGTATTCAATGTGTGTAATTTTGTTTTTGATCTACCTTCTCACGCTAACTCGTTTAGCTCAACTTACTTTGGTAGGTGGAAGAAACTCCCCTTAGAAAATCAGAAAATATGATTCAGTTAGCCTTGAGGACATTGGTTAGGTAGGGTTTTGTCATAAAATAAAATAAAAAAGACATTAGTGAAGTAGATACGTAACTGTGTTTAGAAAATTATACTTTTCAATCACGCCCAATTCTTGTACTTATTATGTCATTACCAATTGCGTATTTGAATAGGTGCATGTTAAGATAAGCTCATACAATTGTTTTCAGGTTTGCTGGCTCAAAAAAATTTGCATTACCGAAAGTTTACACATATACGTATACCTTATACTTTAAAGATATTTAACTTAATATAAGAAATGAAGATCGTAAATGATAAAAAAAAAATGAGTAACATGCTGGGTTTTGCGTCTGCGGTCCGCATCGTCTCCACAATATACCACAAACGTCAAACAGCACTAAGAAAACAAGTAGCTCGTGTTATCTTGTGTGTGCCATGCGTGCGTTTTTTTTTAGAAAGGAATGGCACCGACTATGACCAAAGGTATTATTATAACTTTTAGAAAAAGTTTTATCATATTATATTATTATGATCGTTGACAACACCTTAATACACCTTCTAATATAATGTTGCTTATGATTTTAGGGGTATGTCTATACCTCACTTAGTCTCTTGTAGAAACGATATCCAACGCCACCTGTCGTCACTACACACCCCTAAAGAAAAAACACCCCCTCAGAAAATTCACAGTCCTAAACACCAATGCTGAGCCACATAGAAAAACTCATATCAAAGAGATCAATCAGCTTCCATCACCTCGCGACCTCTGATCCACCGAAAGAAACCATAAAAAGCCCAAAACCAATCTTGATCCAAAGAACTGACTCCCGATCTCGAATAAAAAATGATCTGTCCACCAGACTTTAAAACCAAATCAGCAAGGCATCCCTCACCCTTGGTATATCAGAGAAACACCAAATCACGCCAAACAAAATTGCAGCTAGGCACCGACTCCCGATCTCGAAGAAAAAGTTATCGGCCCACCGAAAACCAGCACACAAAAAGTATGACAACTGACTTGATATGCAGTGGTGCAAACAACAAACAGATCAAAAGAGAGAGGCTCAACGCTACGGGACCTGCTTCCTCCGAAACACCCTAAAACACCATAACAACCCAAAAAATGCAAACAAGAGCTAGTGACGACGAACAAGGACCCGAGTAACAGAGGCAGCCTCCAAAAGAAATCCCCCCTCAACAAACACCCACCTCCTCGCCTAAAAAACTCCCATCCACCCCTTAAATAGCTCCCGTCCGCAAACCGTTCCAACACCCAATCAGAGTCCAAAAACTCCTTCCACACCCCTTAAACACCCATCCAAAAAATTCACATATTAACGTTTATCATAAAAAAAAATCATATAGCTTTGATTTTTATTTCACCCAAAACATTATGAAATAAAATTTCATGTACTCGTCATAATTTTTATTTTAATGAAAATCATAAAGGTTTAAACTTTAAGATCAACCACAATGGTGGACGCTTCACCTATTTAGCATCGGGCTAAATAGGTACCCTCATTGATGATTGATATTTATTGATGTTTATAGAGAATGGTGTCTATACAAGGACTTTCTCTCTCTTCATTTTTTGTGTGAATTTCATTTAATATTTTCTAATAAAATAAATGAGTGTTTTAAAAATGTAATAATATAGAATTATCAATGGAAGTTATTAGTAATTTTTGTTGTGGTGCTGGGTTGAAGGAATTGAGTGCTTATTAAATATTGAGATTAAAAAATTATAAAATAAATTAGGTGTATATGTTGGACCCACTTAAACATCTAAATAGCGAAATAAGAAAGTCTATTATGGTCACAAACATAAATGATTAATGTTTAGGCACACATACATCAAAAAAAAATTTCTAATGGTAAAAAGAAAATTGTTAATAAAATAATTTAATATTTTAAAAAAAAGACTTTTTAAACACTATTCATTTATGTTTATGTTTGTATCCGTATAAGAATGCCCTAGTAGGGAAACTCCATTATGGATATCTAAGTTTACTAATTACTCATACTAGTATTTGTTTATGAGCTAAACATCTGTTAAAGTTATGAATGAATTGGAACAGGTAATTATAAAATTAAAGAAATAAAAAAAAAACACGAGCTAGCTAGTCATCCCATAATGGACACTTGTCTCTGTCTGATATTGGACTCCAGTCTCCAAAGCACTACTACTATTGAATATTGATAATTGAGTTGAGAGCAAGTGCATGATGTCCAATGTGCTATTTTATCAGTATGTGTGTTGTGTTGTGTCGGGTTGTGATCAATGTTAGGGACCAAATAAGCACTACCCCAGATGGAACTCTCAACTCTCCATACTACAATTTCCACAAATGCAACTGATAGTATCATTCACCTATGGAAAACAATAGTATACTCAATTCTCAATACGTCAATATGTATACCATACTGGACACAGCACATAAATATCACTATCTATGTCAGTAGTGTAGTACTGTGCCTAGCTTAGCTATATATGGTTTCACTTGCAAAGTGAAAATATGGTTTCACTTTGGATGAACTTCCTAAAAAATACACCCACAGAATTTTAAACAGAGGTATGCAATGCAACTGCTATTGAAACATGACCACAAATTGACCGTAATTATTGCAATATAAAATATTGTGATGTGATTACAACCATTATTGCAACATCAATTAATTAAAATTATTTTTTCCCTTCTTTAAATTAGTTTTCTTCAAGAAAAAATAGTTAGATGTAGCTTCTTTTATTAAATTAGTTTTATTTTATTAAAAAAAACTTAAATTGTAACTCGCAACTTAATCAAAATAGGACAAAAAACAAATAATACGACAATGACTTGTCAATGAGGTTCAATAATATGTCTACATTCTAATGAACCATGCAGCCGCCACTTTGTACTACTTAGAACATTTTACAATGGAATTCTCTTATTTGGGTGTCTAAAACACACTGCTCATTTGTAATTTTGTAGATAATAATTGGTATTAAATCTAATGATATGCAGTTCACTCTTAATCAAGATTTGATTGTAGAAGAAGTCATTCATGCTATAAACCAAATGAAGTGTTTAAAAAACCTGGTTAACCTTAATGATTTCAAGTTTATTTCTCTTTGCAAGTGTAATCCTTAAAATCATCACAAAAACAATTGCAAATTGAATCAAAAAGATCCTTCTAAGATCATTAGTTATAATCAGAGCACTTTTATCCCAGGAAGACTTATTTTATATAATTTCCTAATTGCCCTTGATATTTTTCATTACATGAAACATAATTGTAAGGGTAAAAAAAGGATTCATTGGTATTAAGACCGACATGGCAAAAGTCTATGATAGGGTTGAGTGGATTTTCCTGGAAGAAAAAAAAACTCTTCTCTATGGATTTCCCTATAAAGCTTACTAACACAATTATTCGATGTGTAACTTTTGTTTCCTTTTTTTTTATTAACGTAAATCATATCAAAGTTTTAATCATCGAAAAGGGATGAGACTAGGCGACCTCACTCTCCTTATCTTTTATTATTTGTGTTGAAGTTCTCTCATATCTTATTTCAAAGGCTCGTAGGAGGCCAATGATATTAATTAATAATATTCTGAAAGAATGTCAAAATACTTCTCGGTAGCTAATTAATATCGACAAATCCCAAATGATCTTTAGCAAAAAAGTTCCAATTGAGTCTAAAAATCTTGTCCATGAGTGGTTACCCATAAAGACTTCTTCGAGGAGTGGTTATAACACACTTCTCCGAACACAATATCTCTAAATTGGTTAAAATTAAAATGGATCTCTCTAAACCATCAGGACCTCACATAAATTTAATGTAACTCGTTTAAAAATCAACCGATTAAAGAGTGTGTTGCTAGCGTAGTTAGTTTTCTAAATATCTGAGGCTTCCTACAATCATTTGTAGATCTAAAAATCAAGTTTTCAATTATGTGCAAGATAGAGTTTGGAAAAAGTTTAAGGGGTTGAAAGAAGAAAAGAAAAACCGTGCATTTGCTGGTCGGGGTACTCTTATTAAGACAATGGCTCAAACCATACCAACATATATCATGAGTTGTTTCCTTTTGCCAAAAGGATTATGCAAACATATGGAATATATGGTTTGTAACTTATACATTCTTTATTTTTAAATTTGTTAATGAGGTTCAATAATATGTCTACATTATTAGGAACACCGCGACCACCACTTTGCATTATTGTTGTATCAATAGAATCAAATCTCCTAAAAAATTTAGAAAATTCATTCTCTAATATATATACCAAAAATTACTTACATATGAATAGAAGACAAGCGGACAACAAGTTGCGTGCTGGACTTTTTTTATCAGTGACAATTAAATTTGCTACTTAGAGTTTACATACACACAACCATTATACAATGAGTATGGCTCCACTATACTCTCCAATAAGTTTAAGACATCTGATTCTACTCACTGCCCATGCCTAAGAAACTTTAAGGGATGCTGATTCAAGCATATCAGCCAAGCCGGGATACATAAGAAACCAAAACAGAGTAAATGGATGTGCCTACTCTATCCAATCTTGAAGTATCTATTAAAATAAGCAACACCTAAAGCTGTTTACATTTGATTCGAGTAACACGTGCAATAGCCTTAGCAAAAATACTAAAACCACAAATGCTGAGACAACAGCATACATGACCAGCACGTGTCTTTCCATGTTCCAAAGAAAACACAAATTTTAAAATTTTAAGATAATAATTTTATATTTATTTTCTTAGCCAATGTTATGAGGATACACACTAACATTTTCCTATTTTATTTAATAATAACTACATTCAAATTCAAAAGAGTTTAAAACAAAAACATTTTTTCTACCTTATCTTTGAAAAATTATGGGTAATTTCCCCGACAAGCAATAAAAATCAGCCACACAAGCATATTTGTAATTGGGGTCAAAATTAACTTGTGTGTACCAATTATAAATTACCAATTTTCATGGAATGTTTGATAAATCACTCACAATTCTTCAAAGGCAACTTAAGTTTCATGTGTGAGTATTGTCGCTAGACCCGTTACATAAAAAAAATTAGCTCTAGAGTCTATACAGCATAAAATAAAGCTATACTATTTTAATTAGTACCCAGGAAAACTACATAAAAAGAGTTTTGTTAACTGCATATGTAAATAACTTTTGTATATTGAGACACAGTAATGTAAATATTGCATTTTTTTTTTATTAAATGTAAATATTGCATTAAAATCAATAGTTCTAGTAAAAACCTACCTAATTGTATGGTTCCATAAGTAGTTTCAGGGGCGGTTTCTGTCGCCGGACGGTCGCCCGAGCTCGATAGATCATTTTTACACATTTACAAAAAAAAAAATTTGGACAAAATCTGAAAATTCTCACACGCAAATAGGTCTCGGAAAAGACATTCACCTCCTAATTTTATTTAGCACACTATTGACGGGGGGTTAATTGTTCAAATTGACCCTGTAATATACATTATGTCTGAAAAATGACTCTGTAAAATACAAAACATATATTCTAACATTGGAACCTGAATTTCTTCTTATTTTTGACCACCCTATAATATACACGTAGTCTAAAAATGTGACCTACATGTTTGAATTTTTTCACTATTTTTTTCATACATATTTAGCACGTAAAAAAATAGCTTTACACAAAAAATTAAATTTCTTCGACCATGGATAAATTAATTATGAATTTTTATTCCCTCATAATTATGAATTTCTTAAACAATTTATAATTAATTTGTATCTCGTTTAAAAACTACAAAATTTCATTGTGAAGGTTCTTATCATGTTCTAGTCATGCATACAAAATTAGGGAACTAAATTTGACTTGTGAGTATACGCTTACGCGGAACAAAATTTCAATTTTGCACGTTTTGGTTGAAAAATCAAAATAAATTTAAACAACTTTGAAATGCTATGAAACTTTACATATCCTTTTTTATGTATTTTTATAGATGTCTCTGCAAATAATGAGCTCAAAAAACTATGTATGTTCTAGGTAAAGAGAGAGGGATTGCTCGGTTTATTCTATTCTAAGTTCCAACATATAAGTCATTTTACTTTAAAAATATCATTTTTATAGGTCGAGATTTCAGTTGTTTTGTTTTTTGACGTACACTTTAAAAATTCATAATTAATTTGTCGTTTGTCGAAAATTTATAATTTTTTTGTGTAAAGTCATATTTTAACGTTCTTACAGGGCTACTTTTTTGGACTTCGTGTATATTACAGGGTTATAAATAATAAAAATTCAATGTCTCGGTTGCTTAAGAAATCATGAAAAAAATTAAATCTCTCGGCTGCTTTTTTGGACTTCGCGTATATTACAGGGTTATAAATAATAAAAATTTCGAATTACATGGTCAATTTTCAAACTTCACGTATATTACATGGTCAATTTCAATTAATAACCCTATTTTAAATTGTACTTTTGTTGACAAAATGATAAACCTTTTTTATTTCGATTTATGACTGTTTATATATTATGTCACCTGTGAATTTGCGATAAATTTTTTGCCCGAGCTCCATAAATTTCCTGGCTCCGCCACCGAGTAGTTTCATACTTGATCCTTTTATTATAAGGTTAAATCATGTACTTGAGGCCTCTGCCAAACATGATGGAAACAGCAGGTAAATTATGGTTGCCTTTGAAATTTAGACTTATATTATGATATAACAAGCACTTGTGTGTGTTAGAACTAATATAACTTGTGATGGATTTTATAAGCTGTTTAACATATTTGTATATATCATCTAGGATAAATTATGAAAATAGTGTCACATTCACAGGTCACAACCATTAATATATCTACTCTCAAAGAGTTTCAGTAGAAGGAACAGACGTTAAGATTGTAAAACTAAGTTCATATATGTCATTTTAATATGTATTTCATATGATTTTCTTGTAAAAAGAAACTCACACACACACAAGATTTCCTACTCACACAGACTTGTAAGCAATTAAATAGAAAGAGTGGTGGATTCAATAACTAAAATCCGCATCCTAACAAAAATGGTTTACATAGAAATTTAAGGGATCATCTCAAACAATGGTAGTTATACATAACAATCAAGAAGAATCATTTCCCTCTTTTCCTTTCAAAGACCAAGGAGCTTCTTTTTGCATTAACAATGCTATTGGTGGATTCATTGTTCCATCTTTACCTCGTTCAAGAGAAGAATTTGAGGCAGATTTGGTTGATAATACATCTTCTCCAGCCAAAGATGAAACCGAAGATTGATCACGAGTATCAATTTCTTTCACGGATAACTTATCTTCCAAGAGATCATAACTATTCCCAGTTCTAGCTTCTTGAGCAAGAGAGCACCAACAACAGCATAACCAAAGTGTGCAATCAGAAAGTGCTGGTTTTCCAAAGCAGAATTCATAGGTAGGCAAATTGAACCTCTTTCTCATTTGAATCCTCCAAAATCCACCATAAAGTAAACCACAAAAACTAAGAATGATTCCAAAAGCTACTAGTGCTTGTCTAACATTGTCATCATCAATGTTAACAGAAGCCAATACAAATATCGAAAAAGGAGCCATACAAAACAGCATAAAAGTAGCAATATGAACATACATGTTCCCAAATCCAAGTCTCTCCATGTTCCATCCAAACACACAAAAAGTGCAGAAAAGTGAGAGATATGATAAAGATATATCATTCCAAATGTCAAGTATTCCTGCACTCCATTTCGGTCTATTTTCTATAATTCCTCCTTGTTGATCTTTACATGCAAATGCATATTTTTTCTCAAACGGTTTCTCTCTAACTTGAACCTGTGATTCTTCATCCATCTCACAATCATAGTCCTTACCAAGTGGACTAAGAATAATGTACAATCCAGCTATTGCCGGTGCTGCAATTGCAACGGATATGGTAATTCCAAGTCCAATGGCTGGTCTCTCAGATCTTTTATATCCTAAATTTAGACTACAAACTGCATATTGAGCAAAACAGTTAACATGAAGGAGAATAACAACTACCATCATATGTGCCCGTTCATGAGGCTTATACGTACCATTTTTGCAGTAAATCATCCTAAGTGTAGAGATATCATTTGGTCTCCATCTACACAAAAGAACAAGATGGTGGAACCTCTTTGGATGATTATACAAACACATTAGTGTAAAGAGAGCATTTAGTAATTGGTTACTTATTTCAAACCATGTATTCCTCTCAGACTTTGTTTTTAGCACATTATTCAACATTCCTGTCATGACAAAGAATAGAATCGCGCCCGATACAGCGACACAGATTCCCCACACGAAAAGGGCCATGTTCATTGGGTTTTTGATCCATTCCTTACACATTTTCTTGACTGAATTCCATTCAAGTTTCTGAGAAAACATTGTACTGATTCGCGACTTTAAGCTATCGGAACGCGGAGAAGGCACAGACTGTGAAATCTGGTCTTTTTCAATAACAAGCTCATTGACTTTGGCAGATGCAGAACCAAATTTGAGAAACTTTCTTTGAGGATTTTCATTGCTTGGAAATGTTTTTTGAGTAGTTGAAATATCTATAGAAGCAAATTCCTTCACTTGACTCCCATTAGATTCTTCAATTTCATCTCGGTGATTTATAGTACCATTTTCAACTGAAATCATTCTGATACTTAACTTTGAGCTTTCACAATCAGAATCGGAACCATATCACTAATGGTATCGGTGTAGAAAAAATCACTACAAAGACATAACATTATGATCTATAGTAAGTTTTCAAATCCATAATAACATAAAAAGTTTCCAGTATGAGGAAAAAAATATCCAAGTTCCAAGCAAATTAAGATCAAGAAACAGAAGTTACATAACTAATTACTTGTATCAGGAAACGTGATAGTAAACATTAAACAACCTTAATTATAAACATAATATTACTAAAAACAAACAATTTCTAAAACCATAATGAAGAAACTAACCGAAAAATGAATGATCATATAATAGAACATCACAATTTCTCAAATCTTAGTGACGTTGTAACCTCAAATGACAAAATTCAAATTTCAGGAACATAGTTGTAGAATGATCATTAGTACCACAATTAATTAATTAACAGTAATTTTTTATTCTTTTTTAAATGCAGAAGATATAGTAAAGTGAGTGAGGCATACGTCATAGCTATTAACCGACTTATCACAAAAAAAATAATTCTATATGATAAAGTTTATGAACAAGGTAGTAATTCAAAGGAACGAAAAAAAAACATGACATACGTAATTTTTGGAGAAACAAGGATGGTTACTCCTCGTATAGGTGGTGTAGCAGATAGCAATGAGAGATGGATTAAGATTTTTTGTTCTTTGACGTAAAAATATGATCGGAAGAAGAAAAAGAAAAAGTGAAATGAAAGTAAAAGAAGAAAGGATTGAAAAAAGAGAGGTGCTATATCCAGCGACAAATATTGTCCGGAAGGCTTGCCAATGAAAAAATAACCAATACAAAAGCGGTGCTAAAGAAGCCAAGTCAACAGTATAAATACAAGTCGTGATTAATTCTTGAGATTACCATTCGCTGTAAATAGCATTTTTGTTCAAGATATTGGATTGTATTTGTGGGTGGAAAACAAGTTTTCTCCTTTATTTCCATTTCCATGCGCCACTCTTCTTCTCCTGCCACGCACGTCTTCAATCATTACCGGCTTGAAATTAGGCCTTGCAAAGTTTAATATTTTGATCTAAAGTTTAAGATTTAAATTTCAACTAATATCATCTGTCATGCTTTTATATTTTGAGTCTGGTTTTTTATAATATATACTTTTTATTGGTTTGTTTAGAAGGATTTTAATTTCTATGCTTTTTGTAAATGTTTTACATATGAATCCAATCAATTCATGTCATAGTTATATTTTAGGAGTTAACTTAAAAAAGTGACACTACTTATGTGTAAAAAAATTTACACCATCAATGCATAACAATTAACCTCATGTCTATAATATGATACATTTAAATAAACTAATAAGTTAATAGGTCGATAATAAATTGTGTTTTATTATCTAACGGGATATTTAGAGAGTATAAGTTCAAAGAACGATCTACTTTTATTATAGTTTATATTAATACATTTACATAAAAATTGGTGTAAGGTGATATGCTAACAAAAATGAAAATGTTTAACATAATACAAAATATTCTTGTAAAAAAAACAAAATACAAAATATAATATAATAAAATAAGAATAGTTATTATAAAAGAAAAATCAGTTAGCATGTCGGTCTGATAACCTAAAGTTTTCATTGTAAAGATTAAAAAAAAAAGAAAAAAAGAAAAAGTAGTCACTTGGACATCAAATATATACTCGACTATAATAAACTCTGTCGACTTGATCTTTTTTTACCCCTAAGATTACACATGATAATCGTAAGGTTTTTTTACACGTACCCACAATAATAGTTAGTTAATTTAATTAATGACATAACTTTAGTAATATTGAAATCAAACAAGTATTGCCGGTTTATTAAAAAAAAATAAGTACTGCTAGCTGTGCCGCGGCGATGAATTTTAATTGAGAAATGATATTTAAACATCCATTTTATGACAATTTTTTCACAACTTTCTTTCTCATATTCAAATTATTTTTACTTTATCTATTGCTTTCTTTTTCGCGCAAATACCTACTTTTTTCTTTGTAAATCATAGTTGTCACAAAAGTTGTGAACTAAATAGTTTTGATTTAACATTTTCGTCGGAATGGAATCTTCACAAAAGTGACAAAACGAAGTCGAAAATGAAAGCCACTACGTATTGTCGGCGAATGAAAAAAACAAACTAGGATATGCTTTTTTATTTTTTGAAAGAACTAGGATATGCTTGTATTTAATTTACTTTTAATTGTAATAAAGTTTGAAGTTTCGCCAAAAAACAGTAAACATGATAAAAACTTTGAGAACATAGAAACAATTTGACAATTTTATGACAAAAAATAAAAATAAAGTTCTTAATCTGGATTGAGTAAACCATCAACTTAATTGTTTGGAGTCCAAATTGATGTTTTATTCAATCAAGATTATGGTTAAGTTTCACGACGAACGAGGATTAAATGCATAATCCTTTTTTTTTTTTACGATAATGTATAATCCGGTCATTGGGCACAATGCCAATCATTAACATAACATATGATAATAAACAAATTTGTGATTGTTTGTGAATGAATTAGTATCCGCATATAATTCAAGAAAAAAGCGTATGTGTCTGTATATTAACATTATAACCGGGCTAGCATAAACAAGGTGTAAACAAGAAATTATAGTAGTTTTCATTCATACTCGAGCAACCTCATCGAAACTCATTTCTTGAATTCAATCCAACCGATTCAATTGAAACCATAACAAGTACACTCTAAAATACATGTATAGGCAGAACAACAGAACACACAATCACAGAAAAGAAAATCAAATATTATGTCCAACCAATATTTTGATTACAGCTTATGTGAGATCATCCTCCTCAAGCTCTTTGGCTTTCAGCTTTTCCTTCACCCTCAAAAGAAGTGTTGTCTTCCAAGAGTCCTGCACAAGCAATCAGGTAATGTTGATGAACTACTGACACTAAGCATGTGTTTGGAAGCTTACAATATCACGGTGAATAGTCACATTTGGTAAGAAGCTACAACTACTAGCGTTTCAAAATCACAGTGAAAAGAGATCAAATCGTGTGGCAGCGGTGGGTCACCGCACAAACAAACAGGCACTAAAGCTACTTATCAAATTGAAAAAAAGGGGAGAGGAGGGGGGGGAATCAGCACCAAGGTCAGAACAACAAGCACACACTACACGGTATTTCAGAAGCAATAATTTGTTAGTAATTTAAATTTCATGCAATTTATGTTTTAACAAAAGATATAGGGCTATCTTTACAGGAAAAGAACCAATGTATAAGTCAAGAGCACACGACATCCTGTCCAAGGACCATAAGTGCTCAAGAACACTCTTAAAAACCCCAGAAGGATGACAAAACTGTTTATCATCCAGGTTCAAAGCACAATGTAATACTGATAATAAAAGAAAAAAGGGAAAACTGGTCCATTGAAGGTACTGCCATAGTTAAGTCCATGGAAGGGTTGGTCCATTGTGAGTTTATTGTAGGCAATCTTACCATGCATTTACATTGCAGGAAACTAATTTGACTGCTTGAACCCAGGACTATCTAGTCATACAACATTTGTAAGTTCCACAGAAATTGTAACACCAATATAAGAAACAAATTGTATGTTTCCTTGATTTTCTTTCACCTATTGAAGAGCAAACAGAGGAGCGCCATGGTGCAGTAGTTGGGGTTGCTGTCGTGTAACTAGAAAGTCATGAGTTCATGGCATGAAATCAAGATCTTACAACTACAAAGACTGCCTACAATAAACCTACAACCGATCCAACCCTTACCTAGAACAGCCATAAAATAAGCTTTGTATCAGCAGCCATCTAAAAACACCAGATAACATCAGAACTTCAAATCTGGCTCCTCTAAAGTGAACTCTCACATTAGAGCCTTTTCTTTTGACCATGAAGTTGAAAGGTTTAATAGGACAGAAGACAACAAATGCTCTTCTAAGCATAACTGTGCCAACATGGATCAAACCTCGCCAATTTTGGCGACTTATTACTTAACACTCCAAACAAGACTACTTGAAATCAAACGAATAAAGCATATTGACCAAGTAACAGAACATACAAATGTTTACACAAGATTATGTCTATTCTGTTGCA
>Ga0228710_1005105_pt1 | contig 20517 bp, 9 predicted proteins | sample MedpolnodulmetaG_FD_177995 | JGI IMG/M metagenome (GOLD analysis project Ga0228710, IMG submission 177995) | Root nodule microbial communities from Medicago polymorpha collected in Santa Monica, California, United States - pink nodules | ecosystem: Host-associated > Plants > Roots > Nodule... | reverse complement strand
TATGTACTGTATAATTACTTAAAAACTCTTTAAATTAATAATTATTAATTTATCGATAAATTAATAACTCTCTAAATTAATAAATTTCTCCGGTCCTGACATTATTAATTTATAGAGTTTCTACTGTGTATATATAGAGAGAGAAGGAGATAGATAGAGAGAGCCTTTCCTTGTAAATATTAAAATTTAAATAAATAAATTATGTTAAAATAAAATTAGAAAGTAATAAAAGCAAATAAATAAAATATTTGGACGATAAAATCAAAGTAGATATGAATTATTTGTTAAGATGTTCATGCTAGGTAGGAAAATGAGTTTTGTAAAAATAAAACATAAATGTTAATATGAGAGTGAAAATGTGCATAAACAATTGGCATTCTTCATTGGATTACCTAAAAAAGATAAACTTATACAAGATAATTTTATTGCATCAAATAGACCCAGTGTAAGATGAAAGCACGTGAACATCATAAACTTATTTTCACTAAATGTAAATTAAATATATGACTCGTTTTTTATAGATTAAAAAATGATTTTTACATTCAATAATTTAGATATTATTGTTTAGAGACTTTATGAAAAAGCATAATCAATTTTTTGATTATTTGTCGTAATAACAATCACTTCTTTAGAAAACGATTGGAAAAATGTGAAAATGCTATGGAGAAATATTATTGTTCATTTGCCACCCAAGTTTGCTTTCTTCAACATTATTCCATGGAAATATTAATGTGAAAATGCTACGATTCAAACCGATACCAATAATAACCTAGAAAAAATCGCACCCTCCAACATGAACCCTAACCCAGATAAAACATTAAACCTTCGAAACCCTAACCCACCAACCATTATTCCATGGAAATGCCTTCAGAATGGCACAAATGGTTTAGATCTAACCAAAACACCACCTCAGAACATACAAAAGCAAACCAGAACCTTTGCTCAAGCCCTATCAAATCTTTGTGATATACCCACCTCTCAGCTTCCCCAATCGGTCTTAAAAGGTGATAATAACTTTGCTATACCAATTCCTGAGGAGGAATATGTTGTTAGTATTGAGGCATGCAAGCATAATCTGCATGTTAGAGTCATTTGGCCATAGGGTTCCACCCATTTCACTGTTTTTGAATTACGATCAAAGCTATCAGCTATGTGGAAGAACCTTAACAAGTGGGGTATTCAATCCTAAGGTGTATGCACTCAACACACAATCTAGCATTTTTTTTATATCGTTAAAGTGAGTTACAATCCTCTATATTTTTTCAAAAATCAAAATAGAAAATTAGTGTCATTTGTATAAAGTGATAGACACAAAAATCTTTGAAAAGAAAAATTATAATTGTTGAATCTATTATTTACTTTTGTGTCTATTTCTATTCAAATGAGTCTTTTATTCCCTTTGAATGAGGGCAGCATTTAGCATGGGGAAATTGGCATATTTCCCTATCTTAGGTCAATTTAACAATGACCATTGATTTAAAGTTAATAAATACCAATGGATAGGATTGCTCTCAAATATTTACTATAACTTGGATGGATATTAATAATAAGGGTTCATTGTTTAAATTGACCATGTAAAATACATGATCTAGATATTGAATTTTTCATGATTTTTTTCAGCCATCTTTAGGATGTTAAAACATGGCTTTACATACACACACACACACACACAAAAAAAAAAAAAAGATTTTCCCGACTAGGACGGATTTATTATGAATTTTTATTCATCATAATTATGAATTTCTTAAACAATTCATAATTAATTCGTATATCGTTTAAAAACTTCAAAATTTCATGGTGAAGGTTCTTATGATGTTCTAACCATGAGTATACGCTTGCTCGGAACAAAATTGCAATTTCGCACGTTTTGATTGAAAAATTGAAACATCTTTGAAATGCTATGAAATTTTGCATATCCTTTTTATGTATTTCTATAGATGTCCTTGCAAATAATCAGCTCAAAATTTGATTTTTAGGTTGGGGTTTTCATTATTTTGTTTTTTGAGTTTTTGACGCTTTAAAAATTTATATTAATTCTTCCTTATTTGAAAATTTCTAATTTTTTAGTAATGTAATATTTTAACGTCCTAACATGCCTGAAAAAATTCAACCTCTAAATAGCTTTTTTGGACTCCAACTATATTATAAGGTCAAAAATAATAAGAATCTCAAATTACAGGATTAGAATATGTGTTATTTATCTTACATGATCATTTTTCAGACTTCACATATATTACATGGTCAATTTCAATAATTAACCCTAATAATAAAAATCCAATGTACTATTTTTTGAAATTGTACAAATCACCTAGTTTTGATAGATTTATAGATTTGGAACAAGTAGAAAACTGGTTGTTTTAGTTTTCGTTACAAAATTGTTTTTTTTTTATCAAAATAAATATTTCATTTTTCTTTGTAATTTAAAAAAAAATCAAAAAATGTTGATAGTTAATTATTAAATCCATATTTACTCATTTATTTGAGTTTAAATTCAGGATTTCTAACTCATTTAATATTTAACTCAAACTTGTTAAACATTCAATAATGATGAATTTTTTTCACTCAACTAATAATGATGACTTTTTTTTTTTGTACAAAAGAGGGCCAAAGCCCAAACAGAAAGAAAACTAAGAAATTAAACGGATGTTCCTAGGCATGCAAGCCCCGTAAATATCATCAAACAAAAAACTTTGAAGCTCACTAGGGGGATTCTCCAGAATATGAAAATCTAAAATCCATCGAAATGCAAAAATTAGCAAGCCAATCTGCACTTATGTTGCCTTCACGCCAAATATGAGTAATTTTGACAGTCCAACTCAAACTCAAAAGTTGTCTAATATAACCAAGGTAGGAGTCGTTCCACCAAAATTACAATTTCCAGTAATCATGTCAACCAAGATCTTTGAGTTACTCTCCACTATAAGATGAGTGGTATTCTCCCTCCACGCCAAGTCCAAACCTAGGTACATGCCCCACATTTCAGCATGAAAAGCATCACACATTCCAGTCTTCTTGAAGTAGCCTTTGATCCATCTGCCATCAGAGTCTTGAAGAAGCCCTCCACACCCTGCAAAAGTACCAGATCCCTTCCAAGCACCATCAATATAATGATGACTTTAATAAGTATATTACCAATATCATGAATTTTGATGATGTACGTTTAATATTTTTTATGAAAGATATTTATTTCTACAGAAAATGAACCAAGTGATATTGCTTATTTTCAAAGAACGTGTTTTATTAATAACAATTTGGGGTTCGAACCCCGGCCACCATAAAAAAACAGGAATGTTATTTCATTTCATTTTGAAAAATTCATATTATTTAAAGGGTAATGTAACAAATGCCTCATGCACCGGTTAAGGAAGTCAAAAGAGAAAATTTTAAGTAAAAAGGGATATATTTTTAAGCATTTAATGCATTGATTAAACAACTTTAACTGCAAATATTACCCTTTTTGGATCATTATTTAAGCATTTAATGCAAATATTACTATATTTGACTTCTTAACCAGTGCTCTGAAACAACGGTTACTCTTATTTGTTTGTGGTGGCCGGGGTTTGAACCCTGACCTTTCATATATTGTGATGCATTGTCCCTACCCTTATTTAAATATAAAAATAGTATTTTTTTTTGAATTTTTTATTTTTTTAAAAATGATTTTAAATTTCAATTTGGAAGGGAGTGTTTTCATGTGAAAACAATTATTGAGAATGGAGCTGGGAATAGGTATTATATTTTTAAACGAGTGTAAGAAAAATAAGATGTATCTCCCGTAAAGAAATAAAGCAAAATAATTAGGGTGAAATTGTGATTTAGAAGTAGGGGTATAAGTTGAAATAAAAATAACAGAGAGTAAAGTTGATAACAGGTAAGACAAAATTGGTCTAAGTTGAAATATTGATTTTTGCTTTACTTTTGATTGCATTGTTCAATTGGCTTCGTTGCTTCCACACATAAGAATGCATGTGATTTTTGCATTGTAAAATATTATTTGCACAAATATTCGTTTTTGTTTTGCTCTATTAGTTACAAACTTTGCTTTACTTGCATTGAGATGAAAGTTTCTATGAATCCCCTTATAAAGTTCAAATATTAAAAGCTAGTATTTGAGATCTTGAAGCCAAATCATCCAAACATTTGAATCAAATTTCTTTGATTAAATGCATTGGTACAAATTTTACTAGGAAAAGGTAATGTTTCTCTCAATCACGACTCTTCAACCACAATTGCTTCATCCCGAAGAAACCAAAAACATGAAAATTCACCCCAAAAACTGACATAAACATGCACCTCAATACTTTTTTTTTATTTTTATGGCCGATACGAACTTTAAACCTTACATATATTACATTGTCCTTACTAACTAAGTTAAACTTACGGATACATACCTCATAATAATTTCATAACAATCAAATGTAAATTATTATATCACCTCATTTTGTTAGTCTTTTCTTTTCTATCTTATGAATAAAGAGTAATAAAAAATTCAAAATGCATTCTTTCAAAAACAAAAAAAAAAATCAAAATGCATGATGATGCATCAATGGACCCTTGTAAGTTGTAACAACTTTCAATTTCCAAATGTACTTTCTCATCTACATAGTTTGGACAGATTCACATTTTCTGATAAATAGAAAAAGCTAATTAAACCCAAAATGTAAACACCAAAAAGTTATTAAAAGGTTCTAATTAAAAACTAAACAAGAAACGGTTCTGATAATCTCTTGTCTCTTGTACAAATGAGAGAATGAGAGAAAGCCGCTTAAGTCAAAACTGAACCGAAACTGAACCAAGTCAAACCCGGTCTAAGCCGGATATTGAAGCCCTAACTCCACATTCCATGAGCCAACACCACAATCCTTCAATACAACTCTTCTTTTCTTCACAGGAACCACATGATAAACACGTGAAACCGGTTCAAGCCCAAGAGTCAGCTCCAAACCAACCTTTTCCTCTCCACACTCACCGGTTCGATCAGCCGGCTTCATTTTCCGGTCCAACTCCGGTTCATCTCTAAATAAGATCATCGAAGTTTCACTCTCACTATCTTTACTCTCTCCATCCACCACCGCAACCGCCTCAGACTGGTGGCTAATCGACGACTCATGACTCGCTGACCGGTTCATCACCTCTTCAACCGGTTCAACCGAACCAGTCGGCTCAGTTGAACCGGATTCAAATCCCTTGTTATCATTACTACTCTTTTCCTCTTGTATTTTCGGCTTGGCTAAACTCGACCGCTTACGCGACCGAGTCTTAACTCGTTGTTGAGTTAACTCGGTAGACGCGGCCGAGTTTTCCTCCTTCGACACATGGCGGATGTCATAGGCTTTGAGTGGTGGGCCCCTCCCGTTAGCAGCTGCTTCCGAAGTTATTGGTGTGATCGGTGCACCTTTTAAAACGGCTTCCACCGCGGCTTGACATAGCTGCCAGCTTCCGGACCATAATAAACCGACTGAACCGTAAATTGGGTTCACTATTCGACCACATGCTTCGTACAACAACGAACGAAAAATTGCTGCAAAATAAAAAACAAAAAATATCAATAACTTGTTTCTTAATTATAAAAGTTGTCAAAAAAAAAAAACTAGTGATATAAGAAAATTTCGACATCAGGTATATCAGATATATCAACTTTTGTTGGTCCAACTTTTTCTTACATAGATATATGTGTGTCTAATTGCATGTATGGATAAACGAGATTTAACAAAATTATATAAGTAATTTTGTTAAAGCCACCGTCAATCTAAACATGCAGTAAAAATTGTAAAATAGTTATTAGTGTCACTTTTTACGAACCTGGACGAAGATGTTCGGGACCGGCGTTAACAAGGTTCATGAGACCGGCACGACCGTAGAATTTTGCAAGAAACACGGTGGCATTAGCTTGTGATTCAGGGCTTTTGATCCATTGCAAACAAGGTCTTATGCTACAGTTTTCACTGCAACCTTTTCTTAGTACTCTACAACCGTTACAACTCATCCGCATTTTTAATGAATGAAAATTTTCAAAGACCCAATTGAGAAAATAAGAGATTTAGAGTTTAGAGAAGAAAAATTAGACTTTGATGAAGGCTAAGATTGTGTCTATGAAAAATATGGGAAAGAAGGGTATATATTTGTATTTGATGTGTGTTGAGAGAGAAAGAGAGAGAAAGCCAATGGATTTTCAGGTACTAGATTGTGGGGAACGCAGTTGTTTCTTAACAATAGTTTTTATTTTGTTTTATAGTACTACTTTTGTGTATGTGTTGTATTGTTGTGTTACTATAAAAACCATGGTTTTTCCACATTCAGGGAGGTTGGGGTTTGTACAAGTAAACAACCAAATTTGTGGAACAAGATAAATAATAACCACTCTCATGATAAGTGCGTGTGATTAACTTCCAATCATAGGACACTTATCCCTTTGTTATTGGGATGGTAGATGACGTGGAGTGACCTTCAAGAGCCAGCTATTTAGCACTACAACATTACTGTGTCGTGGCTTGCAAGTTGTAACTTGCATAGAAGAAGAGGAGATTCACAGTCAATTCACATTGATTCAAATAAAATTGTAAAATTAATTAAGAAGTAAAAAAAATTAGAAAATTTTGTAGAAAAATGAATCTTGTAAAACAAAATTTTGTTGAATTTAACCAATCAATTGAGTTCAAGTGGTAAATGAGTTTTAAGACATATTATTTGAAAAGACTCAAATTCAATTCTTATGTGAAACAATTTTTTATTAGACTATTTTTACATCAGATCGAACTTCAGATTACTATAATCATTTTCTCCTGAGAAACGGAGGTGTTAACGTCAAAAAAAAAATGTTGAATTTGTTTAAATATCTTTTTGTACAAAGTATTTCCTTCGTCTTAAATATTTATTATATTTGCAAAAAAAAATTGTTCAAAATCATTGTTATCTTTTATTTTTAATGCAACTTTAATCGTTTATGTTTAATTGTACTATCTTATTAATATATGTGCATCACTCTTAAAGTTGTAATGTTTTTTTGTTGAGTTGTCTAGTGGTTAAAATTTTACCTATTAAAGATGAATAAATAGAGGATTTAGAGTTCGAACTTTAACTCATACATATATCATACAATATCTTTATCAATTGAATTAAACTCGCGAAACTTTTTACTTGTTGATGTATTTTCATTATTGTAAATATGAAATTAATATCTATTACATAAATAGTTGTTGAAATTACATACTCCTCTAAAATCAATTATAGATCTTACCGATGAAATCAAACATACACGTATTCTATTTGAATCTTTAAATTGGCTTAGCTTTTACATCCATTTCAAATTTAACCATGATTGTGTTCTTGCCTTTATCACTATAGAAATCACCCTTTAAAAATTACCATATTATGGAATCTATAACACAAGAGAGAAACTAGGAAAAAAGTTGAAAGTGAAATGAAAGAAAATAAGAGAGGTGGGTGTCAGAAAGTACATGCAAATGGGTACAAAAATTAAGAAAAGAAGAGTAAGGCGCGTGGCAAACACGATCAGGTGACAGAGTGCGGTCGAATCGCCACATATTATGGTGTGTCTTTATTCAAAAGCGGTTTTGGAATATTATTTGAAAAAACAAATGGTGTAAAAGCTCCTGGTTTTTGGGAATTAGATGGAAAGTGGTTTTTAGGACAAAACAGGTAACTGGTTTCTGGTTTCTGGTTTTCATTTTTTGGGACTGTGGGCGCTGAAAGATAGAAAGAGAAAAAGTGTCAAAGCCAATGGTTTTAGTTTTGGATAGATTGTGTGGCGTGTAGATGCTGTAAGTGCTAATAGATTAGTTTTTGTTTCTAATCAACTGTTAGGAGAATAATTAGTTAATTAATTTTGTCAATAGTTTAATCTTGTGGGACAAATATGGACATGCTCAACTTGCATTTGTTTTAGTAGATCAAATTTTGGCACTACATTCATCTAATTGACACATGTTATGTGTCATACACATTTTCCCAACATAACTGATCGCATTTTACAAATTCTTAATTGTTACGGTCTCCGTTCCGAAATATAAGCAAAAAAAACTTATTTTCTTTATTCTACAATATTTACAAAAATGACAAATTTTATTCTATCTAATCTTATTTTGTTTTTAAAAATCATCTTTTTCAATAAAATTTTTTGTTTATTCTCATGAAATTAAATGCAAATTACATTTAATTTTCTCTCTTTTCCATTTTTTTCCTAACCAATAGTCAATGAAAATTGTTTTTACATTTTCCCATGAAACTTATTCCATAAAAACACAAAAAACTATGCTACAAATTCTCATGCTTTATTCTTAATAAGTGTGATTTTTTTTTTAAAAAAAAAAACTATGAGAATCTCTTTAAAAAAAATAGAATTTTTTTTTGGGAGTAATTGCCTTTTTATTTTACACATTCATGAAAAAATTTATTAAAAAATATGAAGGTTAGACATTAATTGACTAAAAAATAGAGATTGAAATTGTTTGAGGGACTAAAAGTCTAACAAAAAATCTAGAGGGACTAAAATAAAAAGGTTGGTATATTTATAGGGATTAAAACATATTTAACCATAAATTTTAAACGATTGTCTATACAGGCTACAATTAGTTCGAGGACGCAAGTGAGATCATAAATGAATATTTTATAACAATAGAACCAAGACAACGTAGCTACATTGAAGAAAAAATGAGGGGTTATCGTTAAGTAAGGGGAGAACCGAAAAGAAAGAACGAATGGGAGCAACCAATTTATAACTCCTGACGATAGTAACTTAGTGATCAGTGATGGCGGTGTAGGAGACGCCGGAAGACGACAACAACTCAAGACAATTTTCTAACATGTGTCAGTCATTATTGGGAAACAAAATTGGAGCTAACCTAGGTCGTGAGCTATACAAGGTTTGCGTGACACAAGGGTTGAAGAGAATAGACATATGGCATAAGGGTACAAAAGGGACCTCTTATTTGATACATGCAAGGTATAGTATAATAGACAGTTGGTTAAACATCTTTTGGTCTTGCTAAATGAGAATACATATTTAGGGGGTGTGGATCCAGTTTTGGGCCCTAAAGCAGCAAGAAAGAATACATTTGAGCCTTATAGTCTAAGCCCAATTAGTAAAATACTAATTTTATTTAAGAAGGGTGAGAAGAAAACCTCAATGAAATGTGCAATAGAATGGTTGAGAGAAAATACAGGCTTGTCCAACATAAACAATCTAGTGTTTCTGAAATAAGGCATGTGTGACCAACCTTCAGGGATTAGTATCGAAGCAGTGAATGACAAAAATAACCTTAGATGGGGAGTAATATATATATCAAGTGCAAATGAATGGAGTCTAAGAGGGAACCATCACTCGGTAATCAAAAATCTAAATTGAATATCCACAAGAGGTCACTTCTATCGATGGGGATATCGAGTTTTGTTAATATTGTTGATGTGGTGAGTGGGGTTGGGGGGTAAGGAGGAGGTGAAGGAAGGAGGTGAAATTACAAAGTGTATAGGCTAAGAATGGAGATGTATGGTATGAAGGAGGCTCTAATACAGTTGAAGGGAATAGTAAGGAATGCTTATATTGTCGCAAAAGGAGGCATAGACAAAGTGCAGAGGCATTTGTCTTGAGGTGGACTTGCCAAAATTAAGGATGGAGGGGTCGATACTAAGGACACACTTTAGGGCTTCTTTTACTTGATCACACATGACCACCAGCTACAAAAACTTTGAGGTTGAGCTTATTGATGAAGGCAAAACAATGCAGTGAAAGAGGCTCAACATGGTCAAAAGTCAATTCGACATTTTGGAACAAAAAATGCTAAGAAATAGTTCATACAAAAGAAATTGAAATTTCAATCAAAGGGTTAGTGGAGGGAACTGAAAATTTTATGTTGAGTTTGAAGTTGGGGGATGGAAAGGGAAAGGAAGTTAGGGAGAGAGATAAAGTTATCCAATGATAGTTTGTTATTTTAATATAAGATGTCTAGGGAGTAGGGCGAAGATAAACAACCTAAAAGATTTGGTAAGAATAAAAAAAGTTTGTTTTTTGGACAAGTCAAGAAACAAAAGTTGAAATTGTGTCGAAAAATCCTTGTAGAATCTTATGAGGGGACTCTACATGTGGTTGAGCATTCCTTCTATTAGTTGAGAACAATGGTAGATTATTTTCACTTTGGAATAAGGTAAGTTCAAATTTCCTTTTCTAATGATTGATATGTAGGAGTTCACCTTGAATTGAGAGGGGAGAGAAATAGGTGTTGTGTAGTTGGACGGGGTTTGTGTTGAAGGAAAGATTAAGGGAGGGGGTTTGAAGTTAATTGCAAAGTAGTGGAATATACAATAATATGGGGATTTAGAGACAAAATTTGGGGATCTGATGCAGGAGATAAAGACGATAGATTTTAGAGGTGAGATGCAGGTTACGGAAAATCAAACTTTAAGAGAGAATACCTAAGTTCTCCGATTTGTGGCATCTTTTGAAGAGCAAGGATTCAACTTTTTGTAGAGTTCAAGAGAAAAATGGTTGTAGGAATGGAACATGAATATCAAACAAAATAGCAGCTCTGACTTTGGGAGCAAGTTCGGTATAAAGACCTATTAAGATTAGAGAATTAGTTACCAAATCTATGAAAAATAACTTTAAAATAACTTGTTATGAGATGCCTACTCTACATGAGATTGATTTTCCATTGATAAGAAATGTAGAGAACATGCATCTTTTTACACCTTTCTCCATAGAGGAAATTGAGTTTGCCATCAGATAATGTGATGGAAACAAGAGTTCAAGCCTAGACCATTTCAACTTCACCTTTAGTCTATCCTTTTATAAAGGAGATATTATAGTTATGTTGTACCAATTTCATGGAAACAAGACCCTTTTAAAAGGGTTGTCGTCTTACTATTTGGCTTTGAGGACTTCCGTCTGATATTACTTCTTATTTGCCTTTATAAAATTGTTGCAAAGGTAGTAAGAAAAGTGGTAGAACTGAGTACATTCAAATTATTCCTTTTGGGTATCAATGTCACAATAGCATCTCACCTAAAATATGTTCACGACATAGTATGTATAGGGACTTTGAAGGCGATTTGAGGACTTTTGAAATAACTTATAGGCTGAAGGTGACTTTAGAGAATAGGTTCTTGATGAGAGTTAATGTCAATGATTCTTTCTTGTATTCAAATACTTAGGATTACAAGTTTGAGCAAACCTGAGAAGAAAGTCAATGATGAGATCAATGATTTGAAATATATTGAAATTGTGTGGTAACAAGTATGTGATTTTGGGTGGGAGAATTGATCCACTAAACCCTGTTTTAAGCTTTACACTGATATCTCTCTCTCTCTCTCTCTCTCTCTCTCTCTCTCTCTCTCTCTCTCTCTCTCTCTCTACATAATAATTTCAGTAAGTGTGTGGAATGAAGTGATGTAGATTCAAAGCAATTTTATTTGAGAAAGGTTAAGAGGGGAAAAGAAAATTCATTGGGGTAGGTCGGGAAAAGAGTTTTCATTCTAAAAAGGACGTGGATCTTTGAGTGATAAATCTGTGTGTTATTAACTTAAGTGTCTCAGTGAAATGGTGGTATAGGCTTCTAGAAAAAGAACAAGCTTAGTGGGTAGATACTATAACAATTAGATATGGGGAGGATGTGGAGGGGAACCCAAACTTGGAGGAAGTTAGAACACAAAACAACGCCTATTTGCATGTGGTGGAGTCGTGGAGGAATATTTGTTCTTTGGGAGGGGAAAATCCACAAACTTCAAATTGGTTCTCACAAGCAACATCAAGGAAGGTGGAAAGCGAGATGAGCACTCTTTTAGCATGATAAGTAGGTCAATTGTGTTTCTCTTAAAGATAATTACCCTCGATTATATTGAGTTTTGTCCTAACAACAATTGAAAGTGATTGAGTTAGATGGTTGGATGAAGGGAGTTTGGCAATGGGAACTACATATAAGATGCACACCCTTTATGAATCTCTTTTCACTACAAGAAATGTTGCAATTAGCCAGGGTGCGGAATCCTTGTGAAATTGCATAAATCCCTGGGAAATAGCAATTTGCTAGGGTTTTCGTGAGGAGCAGAAACAATGACAAATGCACTCCTAGCAAATTGTAAAGCCAGAGCTTTAGCTCCTAGCAAATTTGTGTGGGACACTCTCCTGTCAGAACCCCTCTTTTAACTCTTGACAAAAACCCTAGCAGTGTCCCTAACAATTTGCTTGACTCAACAACCTGCTTTTCTGACGCATTGTCACATGTCAAATATGTTGTAGTCTGACCCAAAATATGACAAAAGCTATGTGAGGGGTATTCCCCTAGGAAATTGCATAATAATCTTTTTTTAAAAAATGATTTTTAATTGTTGTTTAAAAAACGTTAATTTAAACAATTATTTCAAAAAAACAATAATTAATTGTATTAAAAATAATTTTAATAATTAATAAAAAGTTATTAAAAAAATATTAAATACGATTTTAAATTGTTATTTTTAATTTCATTATTTTAAAATCATTCAAAATAATTTAAAAAACGTAATTAAATGGTTTTTTTAAATTTAATTGCTTTAAAAAAAGTAGTTAAAAACAGGGGGATTTTTTAGATTTAAAGGCAAATAAAATGTTGTAGGGCTGAGCAACATTTCTCCACCCGACCGAAAACGGAATAAACCAATAAAAATAATGAACATTTGGGTGGGTCGGTTCAGGCCACAGGTTAAAAAAAACAACGAAAATAGGGTTGACACGAATAACAATGGTCGGTTTCGGTTTTGTAATTTATCATCCATTGGTAACCATAATCGACCGATAAAAGAAAAAGGTAGAATTTATACATGCACAACTAGCACTCGATGTATAAAAGACTACCTCAATTAGTCAATTATAGTTCCCACATGCCTAGTTTATCTTGTTTGAAAAATAACATTATTAATTACTTCTATATTACTTATACACATTTCTCAATAAAAAGCATTCCTTGAATTGAGGCTATCTAGACAAAAGTTGCAGTGGTGCACGTTCTCACTTTATTGGTCTTCCAATATTATTATAATTATATTATTAAAAATGGTAATAAAATTGATGAACATTTCTCAATCCTTATATTTTAACATTTTCTTGCCTATTGCAATTACTTATCGGATACCCTTTTTTCTGTCCAAAATTATTTTAATGTGTCTAAATGAATGATAATCGAACACCACTTTCAAGAAGAAGAAGAAGTATATTTTGCGGTCTTGATTCATCATGGTGAAGTCTTTGTTGTTTCTATATGCTTGCTTCCTTTCCTTTACTCACAGTTCCCCTTCTTCCTCTTTAAGCTCTCTTTGAGTTATTGATGCATACATCAAAAGGATCTTCTTCTCAAATTGTTCTGTTCAGCTAAGCTATAAACCGAATATAACCACTCGTCATACCCGCCATCCGTTCAACCCGTCACCCGCACAAACCGCCGGAAGAAATGGGTGAAGTTTTAGTCTCCTCGATTTCATGTGGCTATGTGTAATACCCAAGGCTGACGAGGGCGGGGAGTGGCCGCCGGTGTCCAAGGCATGACAATGAGCGGCTCCTGACAACTTCTAGAGGAACCGAATCACATCGGAATGAGAGGGATCCGGAGGCTGTGTAGGTATGGGACTACATGGTTGAAGGAATACTTATAAGAATTGTTTGGTACTACCTATATCAACAAGATGCATCTTCTTTGGGTAGCCCATTCCATAAGAACTCCACAGTTAAGCGTGCTTGCCTTGGAGTAGTCTTTGGATGGGTGACCTGCCGGGAAGTTTTTCCGGTAAGCGTGCGAGTGAGGACAAAACACGCTGAAAAGACTCGTGTTGGTTTGTAGGGTCAGTCGACAATGCTTAAAATTGTCTGGGATGTTACACTAAGCACTTTTCGAACCGAATCCGTCCGATGCTCAACCCTATTCTTAGCTCAAATATTGCATACAACAAAGGTATAAAAACTACCACAGAAATAAAAAGATAGGTAAACAAGTATGATCAAGGGAAAAACAAACCTAAAAAGACAGAAGATTCAAAAACGATAAAACATTTGATGAACCGAGTAGTGTCAATTCCCCTCGATAAATTTTTCCTCTTAGTAAAGAAGGACGGTTGAGCAGGACCAAGGGCCACCCATGCAACATGAATCTGATCATTACTATTGACAAATGGATCATCGTACTGGAACATCATAAAGGTCGAGGCTCCACACCATCATCTCTCATAGTGTTAACACAGACATCAGAACGGGTTGTAGGCTGAGGAGTCATGACGTGTACTTGTACTTAAAGTTCTTATTCAATTCCTGATAAGGTTTGAATAACTTGAAAGGTTGAAGGAAAGAAAGAAGCCCACGATGGTTCAAACCCTTGACGATATCCTTGTGAAACTGAAACTTAAAGAATGTCTCTGACTTAGTAATGACGGAGCATCATATGATATTTTAGGTTATGTTCTTTGTAGTTTTCTTTGTATTTTAAGACGAATAAGATGGAATTTAGAGGAGTTATGAATGGTTTGAGGAACATATTGTATTGTTTTCATCCGAGTTAGTGTAATTCACTTGTATCCTAAATAATGAAACTTCATAGGTGTTTTGTGTGTTGGAAAAATAAGGCGAGGAATAAAAAGATTAGGCTTGGTATGTAGTTAGTTTGGCATTTCGTAATTTGGTCAATTTGGAAGGAGAGAAATGATAGAATTTTTAATAACCGTACAAAGGAGGTGGATGAAATTGTGGAGACTATAAAGATGGTATCTTGGTGGTGGGGTTTAAGTCGTCGTAAGATTGTGGCATTCTTATATTACGGTGGATGCTGAAATCCTGGGGATTGCCTATCTAGGTACAAAGTGGAGAGTTCTTGCCATATGGGTTCATTTTGTTTGTTATGGTTCTGTGGTGATTTTTTTCTTATTTTTGTGTGTGCAATGATTGGGTTTATGTCAATGACCTCAATCTGTGGTGGGGTTTGTTTTGTTATAGTGGTGTTTGTGTATGTTTTTAGAGCCACTTCGTTTTTCTGTTGTGTATTGTGGTTGTCTTGCTGTTCCATCATGTTTGTACTGAGAGGCGGAGCTAGGTGGGTCTGGGGAGGGCCATGAGCTCCTCAAAGTCCCAAAAATTTCATTTATATATATATATATATATATAGGGAGCGTATCCGGTGAGAACCAATATCTAATATGAGAAATAAGAACTATTAATAACAATCATTAGATATATTGAACGACTCAGATTAAAAAACTTCACTTAAACCATCATGTGGCCTTTTCCGCACTCAATCACCTATTTCTCTTTATCGTCCTGAAAAAAGGTGTTTTGATAAAAACAGTATCGATTGAGAAGGCGGCAGTGAAACCATTTATGGTAGGGTTTTTGAACAAGACCGAATGAGACAAAAAAAAATTAGAACATACAAAGATCAATGAGACAGAACAAAAGAACATACAGAGATCATCTTGTCCAATAGATGAAACATCCCTTCAGCGACCGTCAAACCGAAAGGGTGTGATTGTGTGAGGCCAGATCCATCATCCATGGCACCAATAGAGATCTCTCAGATTTGCGTTCATTGTATAATTGTATGATTTATCTAAGACCAAAAGGATCTACAATGTGTGATTTTATTATTATCAAAGACCAAAAAGATATGTTCTATTTTGTTTAATGGAGTTTTAAGAATTTGAAATCTAGAAATTAAAAGGAAATAGAAATTGTTTCCTTCATGGGTCATTGATTCACCCTCTTCGATTATCTTGGCTTATCTTGAGCAGGCTATTTTACTAAATCTTTTTAGTTGTTAAAAAATAATAATTGTGGGTGCAGTTAATTCTCAGTAAGGTAACTTTATAATTTTTTAAGGCAAAATAATCTTTGACCAATTCGAAACAAAAATAAATAAAAACAAAGCTCCAATAATCGAAATCCACATACCATATACTTCTCCAATTTGAGTTTTTCTCACGTATCGAATGAATTCAAGGACATATCCAAGAAATTTTCGTGGATTTCTAACAATTAGAATGGTTGGTCGTGGGTTTTATTTGAAGGCCCACTCAACCTTAAACTAATACTTAATAAATTATTTTCGATCACTAATTTGGCTAAGACAAAGTGCACGTTGGAATAGAGACTGAGTTTGTCAAAATTATAATGACACCGTAATTTTTTAGAAGCATTAAATGTAGCTTTACCAAAATCACGGTAACACATTAATTCTACCGTCAATTATAACACACACTGGTAAAAGAAAAATTATACTTATGTTTGGAAGTTGGAATCATTTTTTTTTGTCACAACAAGAGATTTTGATAAGAGAAGGATAGGGGGTAGTACTTTCGAGCAGTACCATCTCCAGAAGTTAAGAGAAGAAGGGAATTTTTAATTATTATTTCTTACTTTCCTTCATTACATCAAGAGACTATATAGAGTCAAAACCCTATCCTAGCTTATCAGATCCATGACACTTGTCACAAGGTCCATCAAATGCAATAACAAACTCTTTCTAGAATGTAAGAAATACAATAATTCTTTTATCATTTAGTCCCATTAGGGAATCCTATGTAGTCACGTGCCCAAACTGACTCTCTCTTGTCTCTTTTGGGCCTGGTGCTCTTGTTTTCAATCCCTTCAGCTGGCCCAATATTAGGATCTGGTTCCTTTCCTAACTGCACTTCCATATTAGATTTTGAAACAAGGGTTTGCAGTTTGCTCAATATGAGTCTCGTAAAAAGAGGTCAAATGTGGACATTTACCCTTTGGACTCTTTTTTAGAGGTTCATATTAGATGGATACTTGAAATAAAAGATATCGAGATTATAATGAAAATGTCTCCTAATTTTTTTTTATAAAGTTTAAGCAATAAATAATCTTTAGATCTATTAACTTTTTTTTTTTTTTCAATACTTATGCATGCATATTAAGTATTGAACTATTGAGTTATGCATATTAAGTTTTAAATACCCATAGTAGACCACCGGACCGGACTATAATAGAAGCTTGCACGTGACATATCTACTTCATTGAATTTTAAACTATATATTTTTTACTGAGCTAAGTAGGGGCATGAAGATGTTGGAAGGTCTTTGATGTGTGAAAAAAACTATATTTTTTTACAAACCATTATATCAATGGTAAAATAAAGTATTTGTATATTGTGCATCCTAAAAGGCAACTTCTAAAAGTTTGCCTTGCATAAATATAACATCTTTATTAATAATGTAATTTGTAAAACATTGCAGAGATAATTTAGAGGGCTATTATCTTGAAATGAAAAGATTGTGTGTCACACTCATTGACTATATGACAAAAGCTCTAAAGGTCCAACCAAATGGATTGGTAGATTTATTTGAAGAGATAGATCAGTCAATAAGGATGAATTACTATCCTCCATGTCCCCAACCAGAACAAGTGATTGGACTCAATCCTCACTCTGATGGTGTTGCCCTTACCATCCTTCTTGAAGTAAATGAAATTCAAGGACTTCAAATAAAAAAAGATGGAATGTGGATTCCTATCAAATCCCCTTCTAATGCTTTTGTGGTCAATATTGGAGATATGTTGGAGGTAACTAACACAATTACTCACAAATCGTTTTATCATTTGGATTTAGATAGTTTTCAACAAAGTATACTAAAACTTTGAGTTTAATTTTGATATAGTCTTTTCTTTTTTTTAATAGCACTTTTTTGATATAGTCTTAGTGTAAAAAAATTTACTCTATAATAATATTAAGCATTTATTATATGTGATTGATAGACACTTTAAGCAATTTTATTTTTCAATGACTAAGGATTTTATTAAAAATGTCTAAACTGATCATCACAGCAAGAACAACTAAATCCTACTTTTATATTAAGACTATTTTAAGAATATTGTTAATTAATATTTTAAATTTTGTGTGGCAGATACTAAGCAATGGAACTTACCAGAGCATCGAACATAGAGCAACAGTAAATTCAAAGAAGGAGAGAATCTCTGTTGCTGCATTTCACAGTCCTCATAGGGGTGATATAGGTCCAGCACCCAGTCTTGTTACTCCTAAAAGTCCTGCATTATTTAAAACCATTTCTATTGCAGATTACGTCAATGGATATCTCTCAAGCAAGATAAATGGGAAATCATACTTAGATGTTGTTAGGATCCAAAATTCGTGAATAATATTGTAAGTCCATGGCTTTAAATATACTGTTATATATTTTATGAAATAATAGGACTTAGGCTTTGGTCCTTGTAAAGAATTATACTTGGTTTTCATCACTTTAAAATTTGTAGTAATTGTGTATGGTTCCTTTAATACACGTGAATTTTGCTTATGTTTTTTTTGTCATACTAACTTGTGTTTTAAAGGCACATGTTAATAGTGACGGATCTAGAATTTTTGAATAGTAGGGACAATATTTTACATGTATAATATTAAAAATACAATATTGGTTTCAATAGTATAAATATACATAATGATATTGTTAAAAAATATAAATTGTAAGAGAAGAGAAGAGAAGAGATGTCAGAGAAGAGAGAAACTGAGTGCAGCGGCCTCCCTAGGGCAACCTTAGGGCGTCCGTGCCGGAGTAAATCTCCGGCTGAGAGGAACACTGGGGGGATAGGGGGCCAGCCAGGGAGACAGAAATTGGGGGGATGGGGGAAATTGGTCTGTGGCTAAGTCAAGGAAGCGGAAAGCGACGCAACCGGAAGCGGGAACACGAGACATGTCAAGGGATTCAGAGCGACACGACGACGCGGGAAGTGGGCTGCAGGTTCGGCAATCTTGGGACGGTTCTAGGGTTCAACTTCGGTCTTCATACAAGCAGGCAGTAGCGACTCAACCTTCAGGTTACTCAGGAAAACACAATTCAACTGATGCGCGTTTTGACATGGATGGTAAGGTTTCTGACTATGTAGTTTCTGATCAGCAGGGCAACGTTACTTCAAGGAATGGACGCAAGGTTTCCTATTTTTTTTACCAATATACCAGAATGTCTTCCTACTTTTCGTCTGCGACAACAATTCGAGGTTTGCGGTATTCTGACAGACATTACCATCGCTCGAAAAAGAAATGCACGGGGGCAGATTTATGGCTTCGTCCGTTTTTCAAACGTCAAAAATGCAAGTAAGTTATCCAACACTTTAAACAATGTCTGGTTTGGGTATCTTAGGGTGTGGGCACGTGAAGCACGGTTCGATAGATTTGCTGTTAATGATAACAAACCTCTGACTGTTTCCAAAAATGTTAAACGTAAGAATGATGGTGAGGGAGGGAAGAAGGAGGTGGAGAGGGTTAAAGGGGAGGGAGAAAAGATTGTGAGGAAGGGTGAGGGAGAGGAGAAAATGGGAGGGGGCCGAAGAGGTGAGGGAGAAAAAATGTTGAGGATTGGGCAAGTGGAGGTGAAGGTGAGTGAAGAGGATGAGGTTCGTAAGAAGGGGGTACATGTTTTATCACCGGTGTTGAAGGGGAGGAAAGGGAGGCCGAAGGTTACACCTAGGGAGAAGGTAGTTGTTTTGAATATTGATGAGGATGGGTTGGTGTCTAGGTCGGTAGAAAAAGAGAGAGAAGGACACAAGTCGGCTCCAAGAGTGCAGCTGGTTCAGGTTGGAGAAGGGAAAAATATTGTGTATCACTCTAGACAAGAAGACATGCACTGGGCCGGTTCCGGAGTTGTGGCAACGGTCGGAGTGGCTTTTCAAATAATATTTGTTTCATCTAAACTTGATTTGGTTATCTTATGTTTGGATTATTTGGCGAGACATGAATGAAAGAGTTTTTCAACAAAAGAGGGACTCATTACAACATCTTCTTGAGAAAGTTAAGCTTCAAACTTTCAAGTGACCGAAGGCAAATATCATCATGATATTGCTTTTAACTACCATATATGGTGGCTTAATCCCTTTTTATGTTTCAGAGTTATTACTTAGTTCCATTTTAGTGTTTTTTAGCGAACCTATTTTGTGGCTTTTTTGCTTTGTTTTCTTAAATTAATTACTTATGTAAGTGCTACTTTTCTCTCCTAGTTCTCTTCTGGCACTTCTTCTGTGGGAAAGACTAAGTTGTTTGATTAATATATTTCATTTTAACTTCTTAAAAAAACAAAGATAATAATATTTTTAAAATAATAATAATATAGTCATTGTGTCTATCTCTCTCAAAATAAAAATATCTATTAACCAGGTAATTGAACTAAAGCGGTTAAGAAGCTCCTCTTAAGATGAATGGTTCGAAAAACCCAAGTTTGAGACTTCACTTACTTTTCGACCAAACTCTAAATTATTAGGGTCTCATTTTCTTAAGAATCGATTCGTTAACAAAAAAAAAATCCGTTAAATGGAGAGGATCTCAATATATCGAGCCTTAAATTTAAATATAAGGTCAATACTCAATATTTCAAATTAAATACATATGCTTTTAAATTTTTTGTGTGAATTAGGTATCTGACATTTAACATTTATTGTCATTAAAAAAAGGTATATGACATGTAGTTATGTTTAAATAAAAGATCAAATGTATGTAGTCTATTTTTTTTTTTTTTTTTTTTAGCCTTATT
>Ga0228710_1005104_pt1 | contig 20521 bp, 12 predicted proteins | sample MedpolnodulmetaG_FD_177995 | JGI IMG/M metagenome (GOLD analysis project Ga0228710, IMG submission 177995) | Root nodule microbial communities from Medicago polymorpha collected in Santa Monica, California, United States - pink nodules | ecosystem: Host-associated > Plants > Roots > Nodule... | reverse complement strand
TCTTTTTCAAAGGGGTGTTTCGAACCTTTTTCCCCTTTTCTCTTAAAATTAAATGTTCGGTCGTGAAATAAAATAGTGAGTCAAACGCTAATCAAATAGCCTTGATCTCCGAAAAATGGCGCGACAATTATCATCAAGTGAGAGAGCATGGTTCGTAGGTTGGCATAATAGTTAAATGTGTGTGCTCCAACCACTAGGCTACTAAACAAAAAAAAACTTCGTTGTTGCCTCTAAGTTGGCCTACACTATTAAAAAATTTTTGGGTTCGTCCCTGGTTAACATGACCTTATCTTTATTCAACTATCTCTAAACTAAATGCGTGGAATATATGAGCTATCGAGTTTTAGCATGGGCAAATTGTCAAATTTCCCCATCTTAGATCAATTTTGTTTTACTTGTTATGAGTTATACTCCCTATTCTTTTATATTCCAATTCATACCCTGGCTCAAAATTATAATTTGAACCCAATTAATTTGTTTATTTCCTTATGGGAGGGAGATACAATTTTTTTTTTACTGCTAGTCTTTTCCAGCCCCATCCTCAATATTTTTTTTAATATGAAAACATAGACCCAAATAACATTACTAACATTTTCAGATTTCAGATTTCATTTCCTTGATCCCCCCGAAAAAGAAAGATTTCAATTATTTGTCCTTCAGATTTTAGTGAAAAACGTTCTTTTAAAAATAAATAATATCACTTGGTTTTTTTTCTTTACATGAGTATGACTTGGTTCATAAAAAAGATTAAATCTACATGGTCAAAATTCATATTATTGGTAAAATAGTTATTAAGGTCATCATTATTAATACTAAATTTACCTTGTTTTTGAAATAATAATTATAAAAATAAAATCAAGAAGTTCACGACATTGGTCAAAAAGAAGTTCATGGCAAATTCTACCGCAAGCAAAAGGAAATGAACAAGTTCAAGTGTTCTGCTTTTGTAAAAAAAATAAAATATCATGTTTACGCCAAACAAAAACTCAAATAAATGATATATTTTTTTTGAAAAAGCCAAAATGAAATATATTAAACAACTGAACGGAGAGTTAGGTAATTCAATTTGTTTGAGTTAACTATCAAAGTAGTTAGAGATTATAAGTTCAAACCGGATAAATGAGTAAATATTAATTTAAATACTAATATTTATCGAGTTTTTCTAAATAATAAAGAAAAATGAAATATTTATTTTAATTAAAAAAAACAATTTGGTAACAGAAAGTAAAACAACACTGTTTTCTACAGATTCCAGATCTATAAATCAATCAAAACTAGATGATTTGTACAATTTCAAATAATGAACATTAATTTTTAAAAATTAAAATCCATTCAAGTTCTAGGTAAACATTTGAGAGCAATCATATCCATTGATCTTTATTAATATTAAATCAATGACCCTTGTTAAATTGACCTAAGATGGAGAAATATGTCAATTTCCCATGCTAAACGTCGCCTTGAGCTATGTCAAGGCTAGCACCTTTAACTCATTAAGACCTAAACATAGTGTAATCATCATTTGATAAGAAAAAACATGAAGTGGAAATATTCCCCAATGCCTTTTCGCGAGAAACAAACACTCCCCTCCTCATCAAGCATTCCCATTTTTTGGCATTGCCCTCTTTATTTTCCTACTATCATTGCCGTATTATTCTAAAACAACTCATTTTCTATGGATTGGCCAATCAAAAACAAACAAATGCACAGTCTCTCTCCTCATACATCCTCTGTGATGTGGTTCTATATGGTCTCTATCATATCATGGACTTCGACTGAGAATTCAACCAGTGATGTAACTAATTACGTGAACCTGTTACAATGTGTACGTTGCACCATAACACACTGAATAATCAAAGGATCCTATAGATGAGAACATATTTTTTTCGACTCAATAGGCAAATACTACATAGGAACAAGAAATCATGTGTAGTAGAGCAGCGTTAGCATATTTATTGATCTGTAACTAGCAATTAATATTGTCATTTACTACCTGGCATTCATGCAAAAACCAACTACCAACTGATGTATATAGATTTTGTCATTGTCAACATCAAAAACATCATACATGTCCTTATTTTTGCCATTAAAAATATGTCATTATTTGTACCAGAAGAAAAAGATGACATTATATACCCCTTAAAAGAAATATGACATTATATATATAAACACGTCCTTATTAATTTTTTCTACAAATTTCTTAATCATTCGAAAAAGAACTTAAGAAGTTGTTACGATATTTTAAAAGTTCCATTAAAAAATAATTATTCGAAAGTTTGCAAAAATAGTTTTTAATTGCCCCTGTAAGTTTAACTCAGCTGGTTGATAAAGACAATGTATAATATATGCAAAGTCTGAGGTTCGAACCTTAGACACCACAAAAAAAAGTTTTTAAACGGAATCAATTTTTTTTATCAATTTAACATTTATCATTAAAATAGTTCTAGTAAGATATTTATTTTCACAATCCACTTAAAATGTGAAGTTTAAGTTAATTGTGCAGTTGTTCTTGGTCTGACGTGGATGACCCCAGAGCTTCACTTGTGATCCAACAATGATATCATATATGACTATTCGACAATAGTTTGATCGGCTTCTTATATCGAAAGTTTTTCTCACAGTGATGGTCATGTTGTGTGTCACATCGGTGCTTGTAACAACGGCGGTACAAGTACAAGAGTAAAAGTTCAAAATATCATAAAATCTCAAAGAGTGCAACCCTTAATAGTTTGTTACATTGTACATGATTGAATCTAAATATAAACCCAAACGTCAACGACATAATCGATATCCGACTTATTCATGACACATGACATATATAACACGAATGTCATACATTAAAAGCACCAAATTACAACTTTATAGCAACACCCAAGAATTAACATTAACACACATGCAAACACCATAAAAAACATATTATTCAAATTATCGACAGAGATGGTCTAACACATAAATTATCCTAATTTGCCTTCTCTAAAACAGTATACAAAAACACAATTTAGTTCCTTCAAAATAAACACAATTTAGTGGTCTTGCAACCTAAAGATCATATAGCATTCCTATTTAATATACCTAAACCCTCACCCATTATATTCTCTGACAAACCTCTTTGTACCTTAACTCTTGTAGCGGAGCTAGAATTATTATAAAGGGGGTGCAAATCCCCTCTAGTGAAATTTTCAATGGAGAGAGTACAATGAACATCAATAACATTCAATTACTTTAATGCTAAAAACCCCGCATGGAATAATGGAAAATAAATGACTTAGATGTCACTGGACTCTCCAGTCACAGGAGAGAACTTGCTCCCATTATAAAGCATGGGCAAAATTTTATTGCAACACATTCAAGAGTTTACGTAAGAAATTGCAAGCAAATAATTAAAAAATCTAAAGAAATTGCATAATTTATAGGAGTTTAAATGAGAAATTCAGAGGGATTTACATAAGAAATTGCAAAAAATTTAGGCTTCAGCCCGGGCGAGTGTCCGGGGTCGCCGAACGGTGAAACTGCCTATGGTTTAGTTTGAGTGTTTTTGAGGGAAGTAAAAGGAAGGGAGCATTTTAATTGTGTTTGGTTCAATTATTATGAGAGGAGAGGAAGGAAGGGGAGTCAAATCCCTCCCAACATCATTTTTTACTCCCCTCGAAATTGAATTTTTTCCGAGGAGAGTGGCGAGAGGGAGGATAAAAAAATCATTTAGTATATCGACAAAATTACCCTTTTTTTTGTTAAAATACTAATTTGTCCTTATTATTTATCTTTATTTTTTTTACCTATAATAACTGTGTTGCTTCTCTTAAATAACAGTGTCGTTGTTAAAATTCTTTTTCCTTGCTATTGCCTACTATTATATACAATTTGTTCCTACATTGTTATAAATTTTGTACATTGCAACCGTATTGTGAATTAAAGTTTTTGGTAAGATTTGGTTGTATATTATATTTTAATTTTTTTATAATTTTTTTTCTTCATATTACACTTAATTGAATTTATATATATAATTTAATATTTTTTTAAAAATATTTTATTATGTTAGATGGACCGTCAAGATCGAAAAATTGCTATCTATATATCATTTTGAATTGCGGATCTAAATTATAAGACTCTTATAATATTATAATATTATAATAAGGATAAAAAAATAATTTAGTTTTTAAATCCCTCACCTACTTCAAAAGTAATTTAGTTTTAAAATCCCTCACTTCTTGTGAACTAGACATACATGATACATGTAATAAAAATCTATCCCCTTTCCCTCCCCTCTCTCCTTTGAACCAAACATACATATATTAACAACCTTCCCCCTTTCTTTCCATTAAAACTCCTCCCCTCCTCTCCCATCTTTTTGAACCAAGCATACCTTAATAGTTGACTCAATTCTTAACACAAATTGTCTTAACAGAATATGACTCTAAAGTTTTGGTTCTTAAGAGTTTGACAAAATACAATAAAAATAAGAATACTAAAAAGTGTATTTTCAAAACTATGTTCAAAATAAATTCAAATTATAAGCCTTACTAACCGAAGAATGATTTTGATCGACGAAAAGTGACAATACAATGATATTTCTCAAATTTTGTAGGACACAACAACGAACGTAATTTGAACACAAATGAGAATTAACACTTTTAAGATTTTTTTAGAGTTTGAAATAATTTAAGCTCAAAATTTGGATTTCTGTTTTTTGTTAATGAATGTTGATGTAAGTTCCTTTTGTACGCATGTGTTTAGTTTCTTAAAATACATGATTCTAAATTTGAATCTAGATTCAAATTTCGTGAAAGGTGGAACAAATTTTATTTTTCAATTTTGACTGTTTGAAATAGATTTTTGAAACCGGTAAATTGATTTCTTCGACTTAAATAAAATCTTTCGACGCGTCTTGATAATACATATATGACTTAAATTGATTTCTAAAATTTAAAATTTGATTTATGTTTATAAAAATATATTTATTTATTCCAGGTCTTGTTAACGAGTGTCATAAGGGCGCTCTTTAAGGATTCATAATAAAGAAATTACTATTCTTTTAAAAAAAGTCAAAACTCCAATTTCCAACGCATTAATTTCATAAACTTTGACAAAAACTTACTAAAAAATGTCATAAGGACACTTTTTTTTATTTGGTGGTGACCGGGGTCTGAACCTCGAACCTTGCATATATTGCATTGTTCCTATCAACCGAGTTAATCTCACGAGGACATATTAATGTATAAATTTTGAAACATTTAACAATTAACACAAGTAACTCAAAAAGGGTTGAAATTGGAGTGTTACACTCCACCTCTTAACCCATAGAGAAATTTTGACATCATAATATGTCTAAGGTGAGGTAAATTAGTTAATGATAAGATTTCTTCATGTTCTCCCAGAGTTCCTACATATCTCGTTGGTTTGGCGATCCTCCTCGAATTACCTTGACTCTTTAAACGAACGTGTATATTAAATAGATAAGTCTTATATCATTCAAAATATGTAGATATTTTGTATTTCCTGAGATAAATTTATCCATTTTTATTAAGTATATTTATTTACATATTTTTTTATTTATAAATTTTAAATTAGTAGATATATTTTTTTCTTCAAAAAATTGTTTTTTTTAACAAAAATCATATAAAGATATTGACAGCGTGTCAAACCAAAGTTCGTTGGGCTAACCCGGACCGCCTCGATTTTTATATGAGCCAAATGTGTAGGGCGAAAAAAACGTGTGCATTTTAGGCTAGTTTTTTAAGATTCGGTCCAGCCCAAAATGCGAACTAATGAACCATTATCGCTGTTCATTTTTGGCAGCTCTAACTCTAACTGATCTTCTCCATTTTTTTTACCTTTTTTTTCCTTTTCATTTTGTCTATTATATTGATTGATTGATGTCCAATTATTGAATATATCAAAACTATAACAATGGAAAGGGAAAATAGAAATATCCTAACTCATGGTATATAGTACTGTATTAAATTCAACATTTCCTTCAAAAAAAAAAAAATTAAATTCAACATAAAAATATTTTGAAGTATCAAGAAAATAATTGTATAATCTAACAATCGTTTTCTATTTGTCTGTAGCTATAATTTTTCCTCATCTCTCTCTTTGAAAACTCTCTTTTCGCAACAGAGTGCTATACTTTTGGCAGAGGGGTGGCTCACTTCGAAAGCAGTGACAAGGACACATGCATGTTCATCCACTCAACGGTCAAGATTCTCTCTATATCCCATCATTATAATCAATATCCACCGTTCGATTCATCTCTATCATTCTCTCTTTTAACCTAGTTCTATAACCCTAACCATGGTTAGTTAAATAATTCTTCACTCCACCATTTTCACATCTCTCTTTCTCTCTCTAAAAAGCAAGTTATTTTATTCTTTCTCTCACTCTCTGAACTCATCTCTTATTCTGGTTTGTGTTCTATAATGTAATGTTATTATTGTCTCTGCAAAAGCTTAGATTTTCATAGATCTATCATCTATCTAAGTTCAATTTTGCATCTTTCAGAAATCCCATTTCATAATCACCACCATCACAATTTTTTATTTTTTTTTGTCTGCAACTGTATTTTCTCGAGAAAATTTGCGTTAATTTGGCAACTAACATGCAGATCCACACTGAAAAATGTAATTTTTACAATTTTTATTAGTACCTTTTTGGCCCTTTAAATTATTTTCACTTTTTTTTCCTTCTAGATCTTTCATCATGTTCTAGATTTAAGTAAAGATCCGTTTTTTCCACTTTATTCAAAAGGGTATCTCTGTGTTTGTTTAGATCTTGGTTAATTCCACGTGTTTTCTATCTTTGTTTTAATTGTTGGGAGAGAATGAAATTTTCCACAAAAGTTGTGAAATTTGGATCCCTTGAGTGAGTGAGATAGGAAAAAACATGAATTATTTTCCAGACGAGGTAATAGAACATGTTTTTGACTATGTGGTGTCACATAGTGACAGAAATTCTTTGTCTTTGGTATGTAAGAGTTGGTATAGAATAGAGAGATTTACAAGACAAAGAGTTTTCATAGGAAACTGTTACTCTATTAGTCCTGAGAGGTTGGTGGAGAGGTTTCCTGATCTGAAATCCTTAACTTTGAAGGGAAAGCCTCATTTTGCTGATTTTAGTTTGGTTCCTCATGGTTGGGGTGGTTTTGTTTATCCATGGATTGAAGCACTTGCTAAGAATAAGGTTGGTTTGGAGGAACTTAGGTTGAAGAGGATGGTGGTGTCAGATGAGAGCCTTGAGCTACTTTCTCGTTCTTTTGTGAATTTTAAGTCTTTAGTTCTTGTTAGCTGTGAAGGGTTCACCACTGATGGCCTTGCTGCTGTTGCTGCTAATTGCAGGTGAGAAATGATAAATCTTGTGTTGTTAGCGTTTCTAATTATGACTGTTTTTATGTTAAGTATTTTTAAGAATTTGTTTTTGGTTTTATTGACTTTTTTTTCATATGGTGTTTGGGATTTATCTGTACTATTTTGATTTGATGGTTTTATTTTTATGATAGCTGTACGGTTCAAAGTATATTGCAGTTATGTTCTGATTAATGTTGTTTTTATCTTATTGTACTATCTGAATTTCTATTTTTTGATGGATATTTGTTTGCTTGTGATTTCTGTGACATCCAGTTAGAGAATACAAGTACAATTTTAGTTCAGCAAAATGGTGACTTTGAACTTAACTTTTACCCTATGTCTAGTTTTGTGGCCATTTGTAATGTTCTCCATTTAGAATGAAATAAAAAAGTACTATTTTTAAGACACCTAATACATGTACTTTTTTGCTTATATTACATTTCAGCGGGAGCATCTTTGATGTTTGATTGATATTTCTTCAATTTTGTTATCATGTTGTGAATGATTTTTGACTTTGCAGTTTTAATTGTAAAAATTTGCTACTCAGGGTTATCTTGTTTGTATATGATATATGTGGGGTCAAGGATAATTGTGTTGAGAAATGTTTTGTTTTGCTGATTGAGAGTTTCCTGTAGCATGTTAAGAATGTGTTCTTGATTTCCCATATTGTATGGTTTGTGCTTTTGTTGAAATGTAGGTCTCTTAGAGAGCTAGACCTGCAAGAGAATGAAGTTGAAGATCACAAAGGACAGTGGCTAAGTTGCTTTCCAGAGAGCTGCACATCACTTGTCTCTCTTAATTTTGCTTGCCTTAAAGGAGATATTAATTTGGGAGCACTTGAGAGACTTGTGGCAAGATCTCCTAACCTTAAGAGTCTAAGGTTAAACAGATCTGTGCCTGTCGATGCACTGCAAAGGATACTAATGCGTGCGCCTCAACTAATGGATCTGGGTATTGGATCATTTTTCCATGATCTCAATTCAGATGCCTATGCTAAGTTTAAGGCCACCATTCTTAAGTGCAAGTCAATAACCAGTTTGTCAGGGTTTTTAGAAGTGGCTCCTTTTAGCCTTGCAGCTATTTATCCAATTTGCCAGAACTTAACATCCTTGAACTTGAGCTATGCAGCAGGCATTCTGGGCATTGAGCTGATAAAACTTATTCGCCACTGTGGGAAACTACAGCGCTTATGGGTAACTATATCAAGCTTAAAGTCTTTTCCTTTTACTTGTTACAGCATCCATTCATTTTTAGTTGTCGTTTACTTGTTTTACTTGTTCTAGGTTATTAACACATACCAATTAAACATAAATTTGTGACTCTTGATTTGATGAAATTATCATTTTTATCATATAATAATCTTAATAATTGATTGTTTCAATCCACTTATTGCTCTCTCCAGTAAATACTCAAGGGTATTATTGACAACAATAATTGATGTTGCAGATAATGGATCGCATTGGAGACTTGGGCCTAGGTGTTGTAGCTAGCACATGTAAAGAATTGCAAGAATTAAGGGTTTTCCCATCAGCTCCATTTGGAAACCAAGCAGCTGTTACCGAAAAAGGACTTGTAGCGATATCAATGGGATGTCCTAAGCTTCACTCATTACTCTACTTCTGTCACCAGATGACCAATGCTGCCCTCATAACAGTGGCCAAAAACTGCCCAAATTTTATCCGATTTAGGTTATGTATCCTCGATGCAACAAAACCTGACCCTGACACAATGCAGCCACTTGATGAAGGTTTTGGGGCGATTGTGCAGTCATGCAAGCGACTGAGGCGGCTCTCACTCTCGGGTCAGTTGACCGACCAGGTTTTCCTTTACATCGGAATGTACGCTGAGCAGCTTGAAATGTTGTCTATTGCATTTGCTGGTGAGAGTGACAAGGGAATGCTCTATGTATTGAACGGATGCAAAAAGATTCGCAAGCTTGAGATTAGAGACTGTCCTTTCGGAGATACGGCACTTCTAACAGACATAGGGAAGTATGAAACAATGCGATCCCTTTGGATGTCGTCATGCGAGGTGACTGTAGAAGCATGCAAGACATTAGCTAAGAAGATGCCGAGGTTGAATGTGGAGATCTTCAGTGAAAGTGAACAGGCAGATTGTTATGTGGAAGATGGGCAGAGAGTGGAGAAGATGTATTTGTATCGTACAGTGGCCGGGAAAAGGGAAGATGCGCCAGACTATGTATGGACTCTGTAGGTTCATTTTAGGTTCAGTTTTATTTAATTTTTCTTATTATTAAGCTGTTTGTACTTTGTTTTAGGCTGACTGATTAATGCAATTTTAGTCCCTCCGGATATTTAGTGGTTTGTACTTTGTTGTATTCTTGCACTTTGCTAGTTTTTATACATAAATATTAGACGCCACTTCACTTCATTAATATGTTAATACGTTCTTTTTATCCATGATGATGCAAGAGCTCTCTAATGCAATTCTATCGTCTCCCTTCATCCTGTTTGTTGAGCTGAAGCATATGATGAGACAAGCTGGCTTACTTTGAAGTCACAGTTGAAGCACAAACTCAGTTGCTTTTGCAAAACAAGTAGTGAAGTCTTCTGAGTGAATGCTCAAGAATCCACCTTTACAAACAATTTTGAGTGGATTGTGCGAAATATGCCTCTTTTATTGAGAGATTCTGTGTAGTAATTGTATTCAACATCATCTCTGGCAACTCTATTTTGGGAATACCAAATATCAACTCTGAAAGTATGGACGGTTTCATAATTGAGCTAACTTTTTGTACATTAAGTAAGACTGTTGGATCACATAAAGTAATGAAAACTTGCTTTCTTGAGTAGTTAATATGAGTGTAAGTTAACTTAATGCTGTTGTGATAACTTACGAGGACTTTCAAGATGTTCTAGGACCCTCAAGATTTTTTAGGACAACACGAGAGAGTGATTACAAGAAGCAAATCTAATAGACTCCAAGAAAAAGCAGGATTGTCCATGAAGATAATCCCATCCAAAGTGCATTCCAAGGTATCAGCTACCCTGTTGGCCTCTTTTTAAATAGTGCGAATTCTAACACGCCAATTCTCCTGAAGCAGACGCCGAATCTTTCCAATCAGACTCCTACCATTCATGCTTCAAATATCTCCCCCTCCGAGACTTTTAACCACCACCAACAAATCCATATGCTATTCCACAATAGTCTAACTTCTAGCCCGAGCTATATAAGCACCCACTGAACCGATATTTTTAGTGAATCCTCCCAACTATTTCCCATATTCATTTCATCACACTTCCACAACCAGCAACCCTGCTCAATATATGTAAAGCACCATTGGTGTTAATGCAAATCTTGCCCTCTTCGGTGGCAGCCACCTCGCCTGAACACATACACGAGATTTTACATCACCAAACCAATACTCGCCTTATCCTTCACGAGTTCGTGTAGCTTCCACACACTGCAATATCAAGATAAACTTGCCTTTATTCCTCCATATAAAGGTGATAACACACAGCACGCTATGCGAGCCCTCCGTCCAAGTACACATTAGCACCCATGTTCTTGATAATCCACTCATAAAGTTACCTGAGTAGAAATCCAACCTACCATGAAGAGGAACCAAATGATTCCAATCAAAACTTGCCACTCTACGATCTCAAAGGACATGCAACCTAGTCTCCTCCACTCCCACACATTGATCACTAGAAGTTGTTCCATGATTACCTGCTGCACAACTTGTTTGTAGGAGCCTTCCATGCATCAATTGTCAAACAAAACTTGTCTCTCTCCGGGACATCTAGCTCTAACACACACTTCCAACGCAGGTTCGAAGAGCTCAAATGATGACCTCGAAGCATATTGTAGGCATTCGATACTTAAAAATTACCAAGCCTATTACCCGGCCACGCTCTAACATCCACACCATCATCACTACGGTGGAGGGACTAAAATAAGCCTCTCCACCAGAGCCGACAGTAACAAGTTCAACAAAGTGTTCACCTTCCATTTACAATCAATATCAACGAAATCAGGCACTTTCCAATGGATCATGCCGTGATGAATTTTCTCCATGCTATCAGCTAAGCAAGTTGAGTCTCCCAACCACCTGTCATTACAAGCCTTGACCGAGCACCCATCACCATTAGCCCACTCTTCAAAAAGACTGATATAAGACCGAGTAGCTACATTTAACAATAATGGAAGCATTATCAATCATCCCACATCCATATTTACCTTTCAAAACACTGCACCACAAGCTACATTTACCGTCCTTCATCTCCCAACCCATCTTCATTAAACAAGCACTATTCATAATAGGCGGACACCCAATAGCTAAAAGACCATGCAAATTATGCAACAACACTGTGTCCCACTTAACCAAATGAAGCTTCCTCTTGACCAAATGAAGTTACGCTGTAAATGTTGAACATCAAACAAGATGCTTTGAGTTATAGAAGTAATCATCATACAACAAACAGACATTGCCTCGATGACCAACTTTGCAAGTGTCACTCTTCATGCTAAGGACAAGTTCTTTGCCCACATTTTAAACTAGTTTTTGGATGATAGTTGAAGTTTACCATTTTTATGCTTCTAAATCTCTTGTGGCGATCACATTTTGATATATATTTCACATGAAATTGACGATCATTCATCTCTCTCCATATACATCTTCTATTCTAATCCACTTTTATAAGTTTGTCCTAGCATCTTCTTATTCTTGTTTGCGTTGGTGCATAGCTGCAGTGGTTTTCGTCTATAATTCCTTTGAAAATTTAAAATCAATCCATGGAAAGTTCCTAGCTTCACATAACAGTGGCCAATTATCCTACTATTAATTTAGTATAAAAACTGACATATATCACATAAAGGTAAAACATGCTTGAATAGTATAAATCTTGATAAACATGTGTTTAGATTTTTCAATAAAAACTCAACAAGTTTTGGACTACAAAGGAATAGTAGTTTTTTTTTTTTTTGGTTTCTAATAAAATCGATATAGAAAATCAATATAATGTCTTGCTGATAAATTTGATATATAAAATAACCAATATTTATTTAATATATAAATGATTATCATAAATTGATGTACCGTCGATCAAAACTCATCTGAATTATACTATACTCGTTGCTCTCCTGACCTTTTCACTTTGTTGACAACAAAATGAAAAGGTCAAGAAAGTAAAAAGTATTGTTGATGAAGTCTACTACCCTCCTGAATTATCACACGTACTCATTTTTTAGTAGATAATTGAAGGGAGAGGATCCGAAGGTTATCCAAGTGATCTAGTCAGGAAGAAAAAAAATGGTGTTTACAGAAGATATCAAGGTTTATTAAAAATTTAGGTTGCAATTCCACACAGCAACTGTTGTTTACAGTTTCCAATAGATAATAAGCGTCCATACACGTAGATTCACAAAGACCACCACACCACAAAAACTATGAACAACCCAAAAAAGGGCAAGGGTAAAAAACCAAGAGTTACAAGAATGACCAACACTACTGACCCATATCCCGCACAAATCAAGCAGGACATTACATTTGAGCAACATTTATCCAGAGAGCTATAACCAACCAAGTGCACCAAACTGAAGAAGACACAGCTTTCAATGTCATCATCAAAAACACTCCTCTAGCAGACAACAGCAGCAAAGCGCTGTCAAGCTGCACATATAAACGAACAAAGAAATCATATTCTTGAATCTACTTCACGAAGGTTTAAAAAGGATAAAAAATATAAAAATGAAGCTAAAAAGATTTCACGTGACTTTTATTTAATTAAAAGTTGATGGCTGAAATAAAACAACTCCATAGAATATTCTTGTTTGATTTAATCACACATCAGAGAAACAAACTGATTATGCACATTTAAGGAAAGCTTGTAATGACACACAATATTTTTCCCTACACTTTGTAGATTGTTTGTTACACCAATTGTTAATCAGAGTTGCCGAATCAAAGCTTGTCATAAATTTGAACAAATGACTCCAATATAAATTCTCAATTAAACTAATAGAACGGAATTTGCATAACTTTTAAAAAAGAAGAGCCAGTCTCATCTAGAAAACCAACATTTTAGCTATATTTGACCCTTCATTTTTTTGATATAATTGTTCAGGTCACCCAAATCTGAAGTGAAACATGAAATTGCTGAAGAACGACAATAGATGAAGCTGACTTCATCGATGAATAAAGAGAATTTGACTCTACTCGTTCTACTCTTTATCACATTTCTTACAGAAACTAGATATTTGCTTGAAGAATGATAGAGACTTGGGCATAATTATGTGGTGCCCAAGTCCCACATCAAGTCGTATGGAATGCTCAATGGTATATTTAATTGGCCTATTTCTTCCCCCTTGATAGCTAGCGTTTAAGGAAGAGTTGCCAAAATGCTTAGATACTTATCAATTGATACTAAAGCTAGTTCCCATTGGTTTTAAAATGGCTACCTAGTACCTACGAAGGGGATGACCGGAAAGGCCGAGTAAAGTGCTGTAGAGTACCCGCCACCAGGACGTCGGGCCGTTGCTCTCATGGGTGGTGCTATGACAGAGACTTGGGCATTATGGGGGAGCCCCAATTCTACATCAATTAGTATGGGATGCTTGGTGGTGTATTTAAGTGGCTTGATTCTTCCCCCTTGATAACTAGCTTTAAGGAAGGATTCCCCAAGTGCTTAGATACTAGTCAATTGGGGATTGTCTTGATTTTGGATGGTAAAGGGGAACCTAAGTGGGCTTTGGTGGAGACAAGACCTACTGCAGTCATACTCCATTTTTGGGCTAAAAAATACCACTAACAACAGAGTATATGATCTACGCATAAGTCCTCATGTTTCACCAATTACTTTGTCACTCCGTTTCAAATTATGGAAACCTAGTGGACACTAATGTAATCATTCACTTTGAGGACAAGGTGAAACTTTTCGCGGGAGTATTGATAGACACTTGGTTGTGCTGAAAGAGGATAGGGTGATTTTGGTACAAACTAGTCACATGGCAAGTTAGGAGAAGAATATGTCATGATTAAAAATAGTGGGAAGGAGGAGAGAAGGGTAGGCACAAGGTTGGGAGTCATTTGGTTAGGGAGGTTACCAACCCTAAGTCTGTAGGTTTTCTTCTTTCTTTTCTTTGTAGGTCTGAGCTTAATCTCATACTGGAAGGGGTTGTACTCCATATTTCATGAGTAGAAATTATGGTACCAACCAAAGCATTCCCAGAAGCTGTAGGTTTACTTGACATTAATAAAATCAAGAAAAATAAAATTCTGAGCAACATGAGATACAGTAAAAGGTAGCACATGGTAGTCTGAAGTAATGTTACTTATCAAATTTTGTAGTATTTATCTAGAGAATCTCAAATTTTACTCAATCAAAGATTTGTGAAGTGGACCTCTAAAAGTTATTATTCCTTGGTGATGGGAGGTGAACGTGAGGGGATATATCTACGGTTTACCTGTAGTACAGAACGGCTGACATTGATCCAGCCAGTGAGTTTTATTTTACGCTAATCTACAAGGCTACAAATTAACTTGTTTCCTATACAGTTAGAAATAAGAGTTTAGTCATGATTGATGTTAACATGAATAAAGCTACTTCAAGTGGTCTAGGAAGCTGTTTTTGCCTCGCTAATGCAGACTCCAGTTAACAATTATATGGTGACATGTACTTTATCCACTGCTGTTTTCCCAAAATAACAATGGTTACACATTCAGAACTTCCCGCACAGTTCTTAAGTTAGGAATGAGTCGATAGCTTAAGTTAATTTACCCAATTGATGGTATATATTTAACATGTTTCATTTCATGTTGGCATCCATTCCAACGCGAGTAATGTAAAATTGGAAGTAGTTTTTGAATTTTAATTCAGGTTTAATTTTGAATATAGGATTTTTAATTCAAGATTATTTGCTATTTGGAGATTTTATTCTATCTCATTCGAATAAACAGAAGATTATCTTATTATGATGTTTGGTTATATTAGGTCTGTAAATAAACCATTATTAAACCATCGACACCAGTTTAAACATTTTCTATCTTTTCTGCATAATTATAACATCGAGATTTTATTTACTATATAGTCTCTGAAACTGTAGCCAGAGGAGTAATCTTGGATTATTGTTTTGCACCGGATCGTATATCAGGGACTGATTTTTTATCCAGTTTTCTGGCCACGATTTTCGTGCCCTTGACAAATTTCCTAACAGAAGCACCTTCCCATAAAACAAAAGGAAGGTACTCTGCAACTGGGTTAAGTGCCCTTTGTTTCCCTGCTGCAAAATTTTGCAGCAATCAAATATCGGATGCGACCCCACATACTACTACCGTTTTGTGTGTTCTTCAGACACCCCTTGGGACATTGCTTCTTTCTACATGAATGACTAGTGGGTCTCAGTTTGAAAGAACTCAAACTCATGTTTGTCATGGTGGTTTGGCTAAAATGTATGTTTGAGCTCTTTCAAACTGAAATATAAGCACTGTGGTCAGTGGAATCCTACTACATCCACTTGAACGTTATATGAATGTTAATAGTTAATTGCCATCAGAGTGTTGACCAGCCCATGACTATCAGATCAGTGTTGGTCATTGACCAGTTGTTGATCTCCCCCCCAAAATTTCATTCGTCCATGTTTTTGGGCCTCTTGGTCTTGGGTATGGTTATGGATTGGTTTTTGGGTTATCTTCTCTAACTTTAACTTCTAAACCTCTTACAAAGTGCATTTTAGCAATCTCCATGTTAGAGAAAATTGTGTTATCCCTTAAGCTTTCAATTCCTGATATCTATGCTTCATTCTTCATCATTTTTATTTAACCAAACAACAGAAAGAATGTCCTTGTCATTTATTGTAAGCTCTTGCTTTGAGTTCCTTACTTGCTACAAGTGTTATTAACAGCAGATATGTAACGTGTGATACTATCTCAGTGCAACAGCATCTATTTCAGCCACATCCGCAATAGTGGCACTACACCAAACAGCTCCGCTATTGCACGTCCCGTGGTGCCACTTTGCGTCGCCACTATTGAGTGTTACTGATTACATTGTTGCTACCTTCTATTAGTTACATGCTATTATCCTTGACTTCACATGTTTCTTGGGTAGTCTATCATTACCATCCTGGAAGCTGATAATAGGAGAACTTTCTCCAAACTAGAAGCTCGCCATCCTATTTTTCTTATTCATTACTTAGGATTTGAGAAAATTGTGTTAGCTCTAAATTTTTTTAATTACTGCAAAATTACTTTGCTCAGTTTCTCTTTACTTTTCCTTGGCCAACAAACAAAATAGAATTCCCTGTCTTTTCTTATTAGCTCTAGCTTTTCGTTTCCTCAATTGCTACCGTCAATGGTTTTTTGACGAGCTACCTTCTATATTATATCATGATCTTTGACTTCACATTGTATCTAAGGCATTTAAAATTAACAAACTTTGTGATGGGTATGAAGTTAGCTTTGTTCTTTCTGTTTGTTTCATTTCTTTGTATCCTACATGCCTAACGTTTTAATGGATCAATTCAATCGACCATAAACTTAAAATTCTATGCAATGCAAGTCAATATACATGTCCATATAATTCAACCCAAGTTTACACAAACCAATTTTCAATCAAGTTAACTCGATTTCGGTAGCCAAAGCCATAAACTCTACAATTTTATCCTATAAATTAATTTCACAAATATTTATATCTAAATCAAACCAAAATTCCTTAAACCTAGCAAATGTCTCATCACATCTCCTATTTCTATGAAATATAATAATATTCCATGGCAATTAAACAAAATCAATATACAGAAATAATTCCCTAAATAAATCAAATTGGGGAATGAAAAAAAAGAAAAAGAAGATAAATATAATTGAATTGAATGGTAAGAAAAAACATACCAGCCTTGGAAGAAAGAAGCACAACCGGAGCCGTGATCATTATCATGACAATGATGCTGAACATGGTGGCAATGATAATTCGGAGGAGGATATCCATCATTGAAATAACCCTGGTAGCTTTGATATTGAGGAGGATGTTGCGGCGGGTAGGTTGCATAACCAGGTGGAGGTGGAGGAGGGTAGCCTTCATAGGAAGGTGGCGGTGGTGCAGATGGGTAACCCGGTGGCGGTTGTGTTATAGGGTAGCCATGTGGTGGTGGATACGGAGTCCCGTATGGCGGAGGGTATGGGTCTTGCGGTGCTCTCTGGTAGTTGCTCATTTTTGTGGGATTAGGGATTCCCTGTGTGGGTTGGAGAATAGGTATAAAATTTTGAATTGGAGGTTGTCGAATTAAGATCGAATGGTTTAGATTTAAAGTTGATAATTTTTCCTTATAAGAAAATCAAAATGTGTTTTTTTAGCTGTTTGATTGAGATCGGACGATCATAAATTGTTGATGTCCGTTGTATGATATTAAAAAAAATGTTTGTTTCCATGTGATCCAAATGTAGTCCAAAGTCACAATAAAAAGAAACATTTTCCCTTTGTTGAGTACTCGACATTGCCAAAATTTTGCTATGAATCCATGTGATCAAGTCATCAGTGAAAAAGGAGCTCTCTGGCTGCATCAAAACATTTTTCCAAACCTGTTTTCCAGCAATGCAGTTACGCAAAACATGCATTTAGGGGACAAAACAAGATGTCTTCTACTGCTTTCAAAAAGATTGTTTCTTTTAGTTTTCGGTGTGAAATGGTCAGATGCAAATATAAAAGCACCAGCGAGCTCACATCCATCCACACCATTATATGTTCTGCGTGGTTAGTGAATTATGGTTGTAAACCGCCTCGTGTTTTGCCGATTTTAGCCTATCTTCATCAATTATTTGACCTTCAATCTGAATAGTGTGCCGTCCATTTTTAAGGACAAATTGGACCGATCATAGGTCCCGTCCCTTTTTCCATTTTGATTGCCTTTTCGTCAAAAAAAGTTTCTCTCACAATAAGTGAGAAAAAAAAGTTCGAACCCCGCGTCATCCCTACATATTACAACGCATAGACCAACTGAGATATATTTATATGATACTTTTCAAATTATACAACCAATTATTATTGTAGTAAATAAATGTCATTCTATTTAATTGAGTAAAAAAACATTCTATTAATGCTCTATGTTTATTATTTTTTTTAAAAATAATTTCAATATCATAAATTAAAGTTTAGGTTAAAATATGTATTTGGTCGTTGCAAATATGCGACTTTAGATCTATGTTTCTGTATTTGGTCATTGAAGAATTTTTTTAGAGGGACTAAAACGAAAAGTTTCATATTTATAGGGAACAAAAACATATTTAACCCATAAATAAATGTCTCTATGCAATATATCTTGTCTCACATGCTAAATATTCAAGTGCCCATAATGAGTTTTTAAAATGCTTAATTATGTTTCAAGAAGTTGCGATTTTGACCCCAACAAAATAAAATACAAAACCGCCCCCTAAGTATTGCCCCTTTTGCAGTTTTGGCCCCAGGCCAATTTTGACCAAGTCAATGTACACGTGGACGCCACGTGTGTAATTTTTTTAATTATTAAAATAATTTTTTTTTAATTAAAAAATATTTATTTTTTATTTTTTTAATAATTTAAAATTTTTTAAAAATTACACCACGTCAGCTTTGACTTTGTCAAAATTGACATGGGGCCAAAACTGTAAAACGGACAATACTTAGGGGACGGTTTTATATTTTATTTTGTTAAGGGGCCAAAATCGCAACTTTTTGAAACATAGGGAACAAAAACTACTATTAAGCTTTTTTAAAATTATCTTTGGAATTGCATTTACATAATGATGGTTATGAAAATTAACTTTGAGGTTGCATTTATATAATGATGATATAGTTTTTATTCAACGTGATGAATTCTATAGAACAAATAGAGATAATTTAAAACCATGTTCTCATTTAAAAGAAAATAAAAATCAGACATGTCAAATGATATTACCATTGTGAGCATGTTGCGGCCTGCCTTTGAAGTTGTATATGCAACTGCTCCATATTGTTGACCCCGATTTAAACCAGAAGTTGAACCAATATTAATAACTGATCCCTTTTGCTTTGCATCACACATACGTTTACATACATATTTTGGCACCAACCAACAACCAGTTAAGTTTGTTTTGAAAACATTATCCCATTCATCTTCAGACAAATTCAAGGGAGAATTAACACTTCCTACACAAACAAAACATGACAAGCTTGTTGGAGGTTTGCTAGAAAATACTTTATACAGTCATATTGATAAGAGACATTTGAGTCAATAAAAGCGAATTTATTTAGTTTAAATTTTGAACCAAATACATAACATTTGTTAATCCAAATGTCTTTTATAAATAGGACCAGAGAGTGAAAAATAATTTGCTTAGTTGAAAATTATCTTTATTATCATACCTCTTATACCAGCATTGTTAATCAAAGTATCAATATGGCCAAAGGCATCCCATGCCTTCTGCACAGACTTATCGATGGTGCTGGCATCTGCAGAGACGTCGAGTTCAACGGCCACCGCATGCAGGGTTCCATATAGACTATTTATTTGGTGGCAGAGGGAGTGAAGACGGTCGAGGCAGAACTCACGGCCGAGGCCGGAGGAAGCGCCAGTTACCAACACGACTTTGTCGTCAAGCTTGTGCCATAGCTCAAGGTGTCCTGAGAGTTGAGCTGCCATTGACTTGTGAATAGAATTGAAATCAACAATGTAAGGCAAAGAGATGTTTAGTTATTTATACTATACAATACAAATAAATAAAGGTGGACACACCAAATTTTGATGTGAATTTTTTGTATAGATAAACTGCAATTGATTATTAGTGGCAGCTTCCTCATGTTTTATTTTTTATGTTTGGATTGCAATTGATTATTAGTAGCAGCTTCCTCGTGTTTTATTTTTTATGTTTGGGAGATGAATATTTCTGTGGTCACAACTTTATATATAATTCATTTAGATAGTCACTCAAACTTGAAAAAGGTGCCATAAAAAACAATTTAATAAAATGTATTTTTGTCACAATTAAATCAAATGTGCTTAAATAATTTTGATTTAGGCTTTGTAACTAGCGATGTAAATGGATATCCATGGATGCGGATAGTGTGATATCCATGTCCACTCCGTTGGATAAATATGAAATCCGTACCCTATCCATATCCGCGCGGATATCTGTTTAGCAGGTAATCCACGGATTTTGAGGTATCTGCGGGTTTATATATATATATATATATATATATATATATATATGTGACATA
>Ga0228710_1005103_pt1 | contig 20531 bp, 9 predicted proteins | sample MedpolnodulmetaG_FD_177995 | JGI IMG/M metagenome (GOLD analysis project Ga0228710, IMG submission 177995) | Root nodule microbial communities from Medicago polymorpha collected in Santa Monica, California, United States - pink nodules | ecosystem: Host-associated > Plants > Roots > Nodule... | reverse complement strand
GATTTTTTATTTTTTTTTTTTTTTACTGTACCTTTAACTATTTATTACTCTATCTTCTTTCAATTCTTTAATTTATGTTTCTTATACTATAGGTGAAGGATATTTTTGTTAAATAAATCATAATTTCTCTTTTTCATACAACATTAAATATATTTTTTAATTTGTGTTAAATGTTTGAAACGACTTATAATTTGGACAGAGGGAGCAATTGTATACGATATTCTCTCTGGTTAAAAAACAAGAGTCTTGCTAACATTTTCAAGAAACCATTGAAAATTTTTATCTTAAAAACCATGCATTTAATTCTTTAAACATTATTTTTGAGGAAAAATTTCTTTAATATTTCGAAATTATTTTGTTCAATGTAAAAATTTATTTTTAGTTTTTTAACACGTACCTGTATAACACATATTAACATTTGCCTAAAAAATCTCCGTGAACATAGTTCAGTTGACAGGGACATGCATTATTATATGCAGGTGCTGAGGTTCGAACCCCTGACACCCGACTTATTCATCTTGAAAAAGATAAATTCTAGTCACTAAACTACTTGGAAAAAAAAACATTTGCCTAAAAATAGTACTAGTAGTTTCCTCAAAAATAAAATACTAGTAATTTAAGATAGTTAATTAATGAATGAATAAATGTAACAACTATATATACAAAATTATTCTTATTACTTTTTTTTTTGTTTTGACAAAAATAAATGATATTCATTCATTCAAATTGGTGGAGTACATCGATACAATACAAATCCAAATTCGCTAAAAACAAAAAGGATGAAATTGTGAACAAACTCACAACATCCATGTTAATAGCATAAAACGGCAAAATACCTATGCCTACAAATATGACTAATATAACTATATTAAAGTCTCCGGAACATTCATGACTCCGGATCTGCAACGTTGACGCCGCCAAAGTCATTGTCATTGATCGGATCTGCACTTGCTCAAAGCTAATCTTTCAACTTGAATCAAATAAACACCGCATTAAGGCGGAAAATCAAAAACACTCTGCACAAAGACGGGAAATCAAAACAAACAAAGTCGTTCAGAGACGACAAAATCACAAAAACAAACAAAAGAAAACAGAAAATATGTGAAATCACTTATTCAATCAGGATATAAGGAAAAATAACTCGAAGGGTGATTTTTGGGTCAAAATTGACCCTAAATCACCCCTCTGACAAGAAGAAGAAGAAGAAAGGGGTGACGGCTAGGGTTTGAGAAGGAGAGAAGAGTTAACAAAAAAATTAAAGATTGTTTTCCTAAGTTGTTTTGTTAAGTCATATAAATTGACTATCAACAATTTTGGAGTGGAACACCTTATGCAAAAAAGGTTCGATTGTCGTTGTTAATATATTCCATTTTTTTTGAAGGAATATATTCCATTTTTGTTTCTTTAAAAAAAATATAATAACTATATTTCCCTAAAAAAGGGAAATGCTCACATATGTCTATGTTTAGTCATCAGAGATTAGTTTTTTTTAGAGGAATTGTAACATATGTCCATGATAAAAAAAAAGTGAAATGCTAACACATGCACACTAAGGTGAAGGTTTTTTTTTGGTGGTCAGGTTCGAACTCCAGACCTTGCATATATTATACATTGTTCATACGAACTGAGTTAAGTTCACGAGGACAAGGTTAAAATCTTTTCAAACGTTTGATAATTAATTTTTTTTACATTAAATACTTGCTATAGTATGAAATAACCTTAACATATACTACTCAAACGACACATGTTAGTATGACGGAAGAGAATAATCTTTTACTAATTTCATGTATCTGGATTATAATATAAGCTAAATACATTATCAATTCAATGAATTTGAAGAAAAAAAAAATCTCCTTTTATATTTAATAACAGAGAGTAATACAATAAAAAATTTAAAACAACCAATAATAGTTAGTGATATTAATTCTGAAACTCAAGAAGTAAATACGAAGAATTTGCTATGGAATCACCATTGAAAATTGTACAGTTCATTACAAAGTGTCTCTTTCATATGAACCCAGCTGTTAAGTTGCAGTCTAAACACTTTCCAAAAAATTGACTTACTAATACTAACCCACAAGCTTTTAAGTCCATAGTTCCCTTCTTTTGAGGACACAATCCGCTAATTTTCAAGGTGACGAAATTTGCATGTGAACTTTGTTCTTTTTCACCACCCACAATTATTTCCATAACATGTTCACTGCTTCTACTCTTGCATTCATTTCAACTCTGTTCTCTCCATCCATATAGACTTTCATTCTTAATACTGGTCAGAAAATTTCCTTAACTCTATTTATTTTCCTCATTTTTTATTTACAGACGCTCATCAGATTAGGTATGTCTGTCAGACACGCGTTAGTGTTCGACATTGACACTGACATGACACTTATGACTGGTGTCTGTGTTTGTCCTTCATAGTATTTGTTAAATTTATGCACTCTATGTCTTTAATGGTTACAGCGTTAATCTTGTATAGTGATTAAAATTTCTTAGCATCATTTCCATAATTTGAAGATTTTCTCCTCTTTTGATTTGATATGCACTTTTATTATATTGCTAATTGGAGGTGTTGTGATTACCTTGTGAAATGAAATTAATTACTACTAATTATGTTAGCAAATTATATAAAGTAACTAAATTCTTGAGTAGTATTTGTTTGAGAATTTATATATATGATTTGATTAGCTATTATATTATCAATTAACCGAATAAGGAAATGCAGGTAAAGGAGTTATAACTAGAAGGAGCATAAAATATGGCAGGGAATAAATACAACGGTGATTCCAATCATCATCATCATATACCACCAGGACGTGTAGAAAGGCTATTAAGGGAGAGAGAGTTGAGGAAAAGTGGAATTAGGGGAATTCAATCAAGTAATAATAATCAAATGGGTGATGTATATTTAGAACATGATCAACATAAAGATGATGTTGTATCATCATCATCAATAGTAACTCAGAGGCAACATGAAGATCATGATGTTGTTGGGAAATATAAACAAAGGCTTTTGGTTGTGGCAAATAGATTGCCTGTGTCGGCTAATAGGACAGGTGAGGATTCTTGGTCTTTGGAGATCAGTGCAGGTGGCCTCGTCAGTGCTCTCCTAGGTATGCATGTATCACTGTCAATTATGCTTTTATTATTTTATTTTATTTTTTAAATTAAATGTATAATCGGCGTGTCACGGACTAATCGTCTCGAGACAACTAAGATTCATTTAAGGTATCAACTGGGGCGGGTCTATCCATATGAATGAGTGTGGCTATCGTCACACCGAAATATTACCCAATTATTAATTCTATATAATATATTTTGTTTGTATTTCATGATTCCTTACTTGACTTAATGGTACACGTTTCTTTAACGAACCGTGCACTTAGGCTTTTTACAATAAAAAATGAGAGTTAGAAAGAGAATATTTCTTTAACGAACCGTGCGCTCAGACTCTTTACAATAAAAAAATGAGGGTTAGAAAGAGAATATTTCTATCATATATTTGTTTATTTATGTTGGATATACTAATATTAGGATGATCATGGCTGATGGCTCAAGAACAGTTTTACATTTTCCTCCATCTAATACACTAAGAAATTAGGATAACAATTGCAATCGAAGAAATTAGGATGATTTTCGTGCAATTGTATGTAGTTTTGGTGATTTTGGTTTGAATGTGACCATGCAAGGTTTTCAAAACTGTAACCCGAAACTGGTCTTGTTGTGTTCTTTTAATCCCAGATCGCAACGGTAGTTAACTACCGTTGGCCTGAGCGGTAGTTAACTACCGCTGAGGCAATTTAGTATTTTTCATGTGTTATTATAAACTTATTGAAGTCAGAAAAACAATTTTCATACACTAGTGCGACCCAAACCCACCCAGTATTTAGGTCCAGAAACTACTATCTTTTTACAATTAAGTATGAAATTATTAGTTTTTAATTTTATTTTAGTAACTAATAGTGCTTATGACTACTATTAACTAATATTCCTTCCCATTCTTATATGGTCTATTATTAATTTATGGTACATGTTAATATACTTCTTATACCGGTTGGTGTGTATGACAATTTGATGTTTTTAGTTGATAAACACCATAAGTCTCAAAATATTAGGGCTTTTTGTGCCGTTTTTGATTGAGACATTTGTACATTCTTTCATAATCTCTAGACATGCGCTGGGTGTGAATAGTATTATTAAGCTTCATTGTTGGCATTTTCTTTCTGATTGATAGACAAAATGACAAATAAACATTAAACATCACACATACAAATATAGGGGTCAGAGTTCGAACCCCGATCATAACATTTGACTTAACAATTTCGACATTTTTTGCCAATTGAACTAGAACTTGTGAACTTTTGGCATTTTCTTAAAAAAAAGATTTAATTTATTTATTTTTAAGTAATTTCTTTAAGATACATGTTTCTTTTGGAAGGGTTTAAAATACATACAACAATCTCTCAAGAAAATAATACAACAACAACCAAACCTTATCCCACTAAATAGGTCGGCAAGGGTTTAAGATACATGTTTTATACTTACTCTTTAATTTCTTAAAAGAACCAAAAGGTACAAAACCTAAAAAACAAATTAATGAAAAAGTAATCATTTATTAAATCAGGGGTTGGAAATATTGTAATTTCTAAGGGTCTATCGGAGAGTTCGGAGGGATGAGAAAGAGAGGGTTTTGAAAAAAAGGAAGGAAGAAGTGGAAGAAAGGGGTTTGTTTGTTTTTTTTTTTCATGCTACAAAATTCTCTCAAACTGGGGAACTCGAGGAGTTTAGAGGGTTTAAATAAATTCTTCAAATCCAATCTCCTAAATAGACCTAAAAGAAATTTTTTTCTAACCAAGCAATTGAGCTCAAGTGGTTAATGAGCTCCACCAAGGACGAACTGTTCAGGAGAACCTGAGTTCGATTCTTGGGTGGAACAATTCTTGGCCAAACTTTACTTACCACTCAACCAAACTCCAGATTATCTAGGCTCATTTCCCCTAAGAACCAGAGTGTTAACACAGAAAAGACCTAAAAGAAATGTTTTAAACCCTGGACAACCAACTTATTCGTCTTATGAGATGAATATCTAATCATTAGACTACTTAAAAAAACAAATGTTTCCTTAACTTGTAAACAAAAAATAGTCCTTAGCTTATATACCCAAAAACAATATTCATTAGCTTTTGTCATTTTTAATGTCATTTATCTCTTTAGTATGATATATCTCATCAATTTTCTGTTATTTTTGAATGACATCAATTTTCTATTTTATAATTAAGTAACCAACGAGTGTTGGTCTCAATAGGCTAATTTCCTATAAGAGGAGTGTTATGTACACTCTTTAAGATTCATTTTTTTAATGAATGAAATCATTGTAGATCTCACATTTTGCAAATGGGTCTTATTCAGAGTGGTAGAACCCACATGAATTTCACCTATTAAGAGAATAAAAGTTAAAAGAGAGTATTAAAAATAAAATGTTCTTAGCATTTCTCTCGACAAATGTTCCAACTGTATCCACATTAATGTGGATAGTGCATCAAATAGGATTACCCTAGTGGAGGGAACCTATGAGAAATAAACCATTGGAAATATATAAATGATATGGTTTACCGTTTACAAACTTTTATAACTTCATATCAAAAGAAGTAGTTGCGTTATAGTGTCCTATATGTTATTAGCTTGTTATACAATTTTTGGTATATAGTGAAGTCAAATAGTTTTGGTAAATAGGATCAAAATAAACTCCTTTCATAGTGCCCGATATCGTTTATATTGTAGTTAAATTGTTCTTATTGCAATGTAATTTAACTGCTTTTTATTTAAAAAAATTAAATAATATTATAAAAAAGATAAATGATGAGTATTACTAAAAGAAAAAAAACATTACGCAAAAACTAAGTGTTCCCTTTATATATAAGGTATAACTAGGTTATAGATTAAGATTAAAAAGGGACACATTGTTTTCTAAAAAAAAACTATATTTACTAGACTAAGAAAGTATTTATCTACAATTTCAGTAGATTAGTTTGATTTCTTACAAAAAAAAGTATTTATCTAGAAAAAAAAGACTAAGATTGTATTTAAACATTTTTCAAAATGACATCATTTTTTAGTAATTCTTGTTTAACAAAAGGTGTGAAGGCTTTTGAGGCAAGGTGGATAGGTTGGGCTGGTGTCAATGTCCCAGATGAGGTTGGACAAAAGGCACTCACTAAAGCATTGGCTGAAAAGGTATTCACTTCTTTTTTCACAAAATTGGCTAAACATTCTTTTAACTGAAAATTGTTAGCTAATTTAATCCCTCCTCTAACATTGATTAGTAGTAGATTTGTAGAGTGCAACCAAGAATTAACAAGAGTTCATCACCAAGTGATCTAACATTGATTATTATTTAAATTGATCAATGATTTTCAATTTAAGAGTTGATTTTAGTATTTTGGAAATTCGATGATTGAATTGTCCGATTCTTACTATTTCGAGATCAAAATAATGAAGTGATTTATGAAATTTTGATGTCCTTATGTTGCTTGTCTTGTACTATTAAACATTGCAGAGGTGTATTCCCGTATTTTTGGAAGAAGAAATTGTTCATCAATATTACAATGGCTATTGCAACAACATATTATGGCCACTTTTCCATTACCTTGGACTTCCACAAGAAGACCGTCTTGCTACCACGCGTAGTTTTCAGTCTCAATTTGTGGCCTATGAGAAAGCCAATCAAATGTTTGCTGATGTTGTGAACCAACACTATGAAGAGGGTGATGTTGTTTGGTGCCATGACTACCATCTTATGTTCCTTCCAAAATGCTTAAAGGAACATAACAGTAAAATGAAAGTTGGCTGGTTTCTTCACACCCCTTTTCCTTCTTCTGAAATTCATAGGACACTGCCTTCTCGTTCCGAGCTCCTGCGTTCAGTTCTTGCAGCTGATTTGGTTGGGTAAGTTCTTAACTTGGTCTCTCTTATGCTGAATCCATCTTCCGTTTAATCAATTTTCATATTTATATTTATGTCATTGTTCTGATTTGGTTAAGCACAATTTTTATTACAGTTTTCACACCTATGATTATGCAAGACATTTCGTTAGTGCTTGTACTCGCATTCTTGGACTGGAGGGTACACCTTATGGGGTTGAGTATCAAGGGAAGCTAACTCGAGTTGCCGCAGTAAGTGCTCACGTAGTTTGATTATAAGTTCATTCTTGATTTATGACTTTATAAGCAGTTATTATTGAAAGTTAAATAAAATTTCACCTATTAGAAGAGAAGGGGGAGTTTTGAGTAACCAATCACCACAGTGAGCTTAAAAAATATTCTGTTTCCCTTGAATGTTAGTTTCCGATCGGGATAGACTCTGGACGATTTATACGTGCACTAGACCTTCCTCAAGTGCAGAAACATATCCAAGAATTGCAAGAAAGATTCAAAGGAAGAAAGGTATATCTCTTAATTTGTTGTAATATTTTTGTAAATCATTAACTTATTGCACTTGTTGATCCTATTAGTTTTTGAATTTATCTGAAGTTTTTACTTGGTTCTGTGAATTGAATTTGACAGGTAATGTTGGGCGTTGATCGCCTTGATATGATTAAAGGAATCCCACAGAAAATTCTTGCATTTGAGAAGTTTTTGGAAGAAAATGCTTATTGGCGTGATAAAGTAGTTTTGCTTCAAATTGCCGTCCCAACAAGAACAGATGTTCCTGAATGTATGCTATTAATTTTATTTTTCATTCACCTACACTAGGTTTTCCTTCAAAATTCGGTCTTTTCTTTCAATTTACCTGTTGTGTCTGTATGTGGAAGATTAATTATTTATTTTTTATTTTATAAAAGGAAGTTCTAGTGTTTTCTATTATACAGTTATTTGAACTATAAATTGTATTATTCTTTCCTAAAATCTTTAGTTGGACTAAAAGATAGCCTTTTGAACTTAGAATGTCAAAATTCAACGGAAAGTTTCGTAGATATATTGTAATTTATACATCATACATACTGATGTATTTGGTTGTGTTTTGCAAATTATGTATGAGAAGCTTTTTATGTGAGAGCATATATACTGGCATGAAAATGGAGTATTTACTTTTTTCTGTTCGTTTTGGTGTACGGTTGTACTTTTGGTTTCCAAATCATGATTAGTTTTACACTTTTTCTTATATAACACAGATCAAAAGCTTACAAGCCAGGTTCATGAAATCGTTGGTCGCATCAATGGCAGATTTGGATCATTGACTTCTGTTCCTATTAATCACCTGGTAAGTTATTGTTATTGATATGATTGATAACTTGATCAAAATTATATAGATTAATGCTGACTTACCATCACCACATATTTTCCTCTTTCATTGTATGATCAAATTTAGCGGTCCTGCTGTATGATTTTGTTAGTTTCTGTCATGATATCTGTTTCGCTTGAGTCCTTTGGAAAAGGAGTAATTAGAAATTGATTTTGGGAAAATGAAAATAAGAAGTCATATTAGGTTTTGAAGCAAAATGATATAATCAATGCAATAAAAATCTGAGCATTATGAAGTTGAGCTTAGGTTTAACTGGCATCAAGACATTTTCATATTTTAGGTATCTAGCTTTAATAGATTATGACTCTCAATTGATTTAAGACTTTGTTATGTTTGACAATCGCACGGGCTTTTTTTTTTATTTTTGCAGGATCGCTCTCTTGACTTTCATGAACTATGTGCTTTGTATGCAGTTACTGGTAAAATTTGTGTACTTTTACATTTTTATTTTTAGCTTTACCACGACCTTTTCAGTAAATAACTTATTGTGGTATTTTCACTCATCAGCATTATGATTACTTATTATGTTGTAAAGCTTAATTTTATATCTGAAATTGAGAGTTCTTTTTCAGTATGATTTTAAAAATGATTCTAAAAGAGGTAGTAGAGTCGCATAAATCGGATATTAAGTTTTGTAGTATAAGTTAATCATGACCACGGAAATGTGAAGAGTTGGAAACTGCTTTGAGAATGATCTGAGAGTGGTTACTTTATCAACCAAACCTTCTTAATAAAAAACCTTATCAACCGAACTGTTGTCCAAGTCATACCTAATGGTCTTAAAATTTGACGGCTGTGAAGTATTGGTGATATGCTAGTTGTCTTAATTGGAAGCAATGTTCTTTTTATAATAAATAAAATGCATTCTCTTCTGATTATGTTGTATTTTCACTTATTCATGCATTTTATGCAAATAAGCCATTTTCAATTATTCAAGCCACATGCCTCAAGTACATAACACCTTTATCACACATTTTCTATTCTCTTTGGAGAGTCAAAATTTATTGTTGATGTTCAGTTCTTGTTATTGTAACTTCAATAATAATTGTATTCATACCAACTATATTTTATGCAGATGTAGCGCTTGTCACATCGTTAAGGGATGGAATGAATCTTGTCAGTTATGAATTTGTGGCTTGCCAGGAGAAAAAGAAAGGGGTTCTCATTCTTAGTGAAGTAATTACAGAAACATATTATTATTATTATTATTATTATTATTATTATTATTTTATTTTGTTTCAACTCGTCAATTAAAGCCATGTTAAGGCTCTTCATAAAAAGCTATGTTAAGGCTGCATAATTTCAAAAGTTCTTAGAATTGTTCTTGGCAAGACTGTCTAGGACTATCCACTTTAGAGATACAAATCAATGTTGAGTTTTAAATTAAGTCGTTGAGATTTAAATTATCGCTTCCTACTTTCTCCGAATTAAAAACTCAAGCATTTTTCATGCTTCAAGACCAAAAGCCCTCATGCTATTGCTTGTGCAAAATACATAAGCTTTTTGGAGAATTTCTTCTCTTCTCGAGACCTCACGACATTCATGAGAACCTACCACCTCGTGGAGAGAAGAGATATTTAAAAATTGATTTTGACTTCAGTAATCTATGATGTTTCATGCTTTTAGAAATCATTCATCTCTGGTACAGATAAATCATATTTGCATATTTCTTTCATGTAACTAAATATGTATAATGTTGATTTGACACCTGATATTTGGTATGCTTCATGTAGTTTGCCGGTGCAGCCCAGTCTCTTGGTGCTGGAGCAATTCTTGTCAACCCCTGGAACATTACAGATGTAGCTAGCGCAATTGCAAGGGCATTGAATATGGAACCTGAAGAAAGAGAAAAGAGACATAATCATAATTTTCTTCATGTGAAATCCCACACTGCACAAGAATGGGCTGGAACTTTTGTAAGGTATTCAGATTAGTATTTCGTACCAATCTAAACCATTAAAAGAGTAAGAAACCCTTGATATTTTGAATATATTCTATATACTCCCTCCATTTCACAATACTCGTCGTTTTTGGAGAATAATTTTGTTTCATTTTCAAGTTTCAATGCAACATTAAATATTGGTTTGTCAATAATACCCTTACCTACTTAAATATGATGGTTATTTACTTGTTGCTTTTATATGATAGGAATAGTAGAAATGCACGATAATGTGTGACTGTAAATTATTAACCAAAATATTTAAATAAAGAGTACATCTCTTGATTTGATTATCAGGAAGATCAATATTATCTTACGAATCTCTGAATATTTGCAGTGAACTAAATGATACTGTTATTGAGGCACAACTGAGGACAAGACAAGTTCCGCCTCGGCTTCCAACTGAGATTGCAATCAGACGTTATTTGGACTCCACGAATAGATTGCTCATTTTGGTATGTAAGCTTGTCACTTATCTGAATGTCCTATCTTTTCTTCGACCTTTACTCCTTATACGAGTGTTTCTTACAAGATTTTACTTTCTACATTTCCTGGATATATATAAAGAAAAAAGAGTAAAAATTTGCAAGGGTAGAGTAGTTAGAAGCAAAGTGCCAGGTCGTGTCTATTTGTAGTCTTCGAACTTAAATTTCAGGGTTTAGATGGAAAAGGTAGACAAGGGAGAAATGATGCTCTCAAATACTAGATTGATTTGAGGTAGATGTGAACTAACCCAATAGTTCTGGCTATCATAATAATTAAGTGAAATACTATTATATGATGCTACTTAGTCATAAAGTTATGATATATTTAAAATAAATTTAGGTTGGGTCTAACTCGACCTTTAGAAAACCGGTTTTTAGGGTGAGGGATGCCTCTCACTTATAAAGTTATGTTCAGGACATATCTCATCCTATGTGTTACTCTCAAGGGATCATGAATGACTTCGTGAGAAATTTATTTCTAATAAACGATATGTGATTCCTGTGTGTCTTCTTTGTGTTGGATTTACCATTGTTAGCAAGATATTCTTACAGTGATATTATTTCAGAAGTTTCAAGTTTCCAATATTTGACACTGCCTAAAGCAAAACTGTTATTATCAAAGAAATTTTTTATTTGTTCTTCTACAATGTTTCACTAATAATAAGTCAGGACATTGCATCTATTATCGATTCTTGTATCAACATTTGTACTGAGTCTGGTTATTAACGTACAGGGATTCAACGGAACTTTAACTGAACCGGTTGAGAAAACAGGTGATCAGATTAAAGAAATGGAACTTAAGGTGCATCCAAAATTGAGACACCCCTTGAAAGCACTATGCAGCGATCCAAATACCACAGTAGTTGTGCTCAGTGGAAGTGGTAGAAAAGTCCTAGATGATGTAATTCTTGCCTCTTGGCACATTACTTGTTTTGTTTATGAACTTCTATACGAATCCACTTGTAATGTTTTCCTATAACAGAACTTCAAAGAATACGACATGTGGTTGGTAGCAGAGAATGGGATGTTTTTACAACCTTCAAAGGGTGAGTGGATGACAACAATGCCCGAGCATCTGAATATGGAATGGGTCGACAGCGTGAAGGTGAGCGCTCATTTTGAAATTTTAATTCTTTAATGTGACTTCGTTCATTTATGTCATAAACTTACATTTCCAATCCTGCGTTACAGCATGTTTTTGAGTACTTCACAGAAAGAACACCGCGGTCACATTTTGATTTCGAAGAGAGGGAAACTTCACTTGTTTGGAATTACAAATATGCAGGTGCTTTCTTGAGTTGTTCATATAGCGATTGATCTTTTGATTTTACAGCTCTCTTTTGATCCTGTTATTGATTCTTGAATTTCAAGCAGATGTTGAATTCGGCAAACTTCAAGCAAGAGACATGCTCCAACATCTGTGGACAGGTCCGATTTCTAATTCATCAGTTGAAGTTGTTCAAGGGAGCCGATCTGTTGAAGTTAGGGCTGTTGGTGTTACAAAGGTGATCTCATCTCTTGGTTTCTAAAATTTTTCTTCACTTGGCTGTAATCTCTTCAACTAATATCCTCTATAGCAGCAATAACAAGCAGCGCCAGAGGGGCCATATATTTAGGGAGAGAAATTATCTGTATCAACGAGCCCCTACGGTTGTTGTACAATACAACAGCTGAAAGGGATTCAATTTCATTTTCATCGAAATATTTTTCTTTAGTACGTGTTTAAATGCTTACTCTAAATTCATTTTATAATTAGGGTGCAGCTATTGACCGCATCCTGGGTGAGATTGTTCATAGCAAATCCATGACATCACCAATTGATTATGTTCTTTGCATAGGACATTTTCTGGGGAAGGTGAATTATACTTTCAGATATTATTGTTTTTATACTATATTGTTTATCTTGTATTTTATATTCCTCTTAGACATGCAGTCAATTATTTCTCATAATATGTATGACTGTTAGTGTCTGCTTGCTTTTTTACATCATTAAGCTGTATATCACAACTTTTTCTAATGCGAACCAAAAGATTAAAATGTTAGTGTTATTGAATGATATTTGAATCAGTTTTTTCTGAAATAGGAATGATAATTCATCAGACAGCATTGCCTTTATAAGTTACTATTTCTAATGTCTCATTTCACTCCATGTCCCTTCAATTCATATAAAAAATCATTTAAAAGATTTTACTAACTCTTGATCGGAGGATATACCGAACGATCATAAACTGTCTATGTTTTCAATCTGTTTCTTGCTTTCCAAGATTTGTAAAGGTACACCTAAAAAAGCAGTTTTTGTGTGTGTGTGTGTGTGTGCGCGCTTTATAAAAACTGTAAATAGATTAAAGACTAGGGGACAATTTTGCATTTAAAATGAAAACAAGAAAGAAAACCAACAACATTTCTCTTTATTTCTCCACTCTGCTAAACCTATTTAACTTACATTGCGATGAAATTTTGGTCCTTTTTATCTCTATAAATACTTTAGAGGATTGAACTTCTTTTTCTTGGAACAGGATGAAGATCTTTATACCTTTTTTGAGCCGGATCTTCCATCTATTGGTGTGAGTCTTCCGGGAAGTAAGGCAACAACAGAAGCAGTTAAGTTTCCCGTTGAGAAGAAACCGGCTTTGAAGATCACCCCAACTAGTAGTAAAAATGGACCAAAGTCATCATCTCAAAGTAAGGCACAAAAGCTAGTCTCAAATTCTGATCAGAAGAAAACAAATAATCAAATTTCCAGTTCACAACGGCATCCTGCTCCAGAAAATACATCATGGAACGTCCTTGACCTTAATAAAGATAATTACTTCTCATGTTCTGTTGGGCGAAATCGAACGAATGCTCGATATGTACTTGATTCACCAGATCATGTTGTTGAGTTTCTGATGCAATTAGCGGATTCAGTACCGCATTCTTTACCATTTAGTTAAATGAGTTGAATATATTTTGTAACCAGTTTGATTTTTTTTTATCCATACAAAAGAATTATTCATTTTCAATCCCAAAACATATATAACATGCGTGCTTTTAGCCCTGTACTTGTGAGTACAATAGTATCTACCTCGCAAGCGATGTGCTTAGCAAATGTTTGAGTTTTGCTGCTTTGTGAATGTGATAGTCTGATGAGGGCATAATTGTCCAAGATACAAGTCAAGCAATTCAAAGGCTAGGAAGACCAATGACGAGGGCACATACCAAGAAAGCTAGGGAGGCTCTAAATCAAATAGTGACCACAATCATTGAAGCAAAGCCAACAATACATGGAGGGCAAAATGGTCAATTGCATCAAACCCTTGGGAGATGGGTTGGGCACACACCATGCTTCTCATTTTATTTAGTGTTATGTCTTTGATTTGTTTGTAATAATAAAATTGGACCAGAATTGTTTTATTTAAGCTCAATATTGTTTTCTTTATGCAAATAATATGCTGAAGCAAGGGGTGCAAACAAAGAAATTGACATTTAATATGCGATATGGGCCAACAATCAAGAGCAATTATGCAGCATTTCAATGATGCAATTAAAGTATGAATTCTGCTCTTCTCCCAGCAAGTTTCGCTCCCACCCAACCAAACTGACCAAAATATCCATGCGTTAGTTAACTCATGCGGCGTGACTTAAGTCACACATGTGTAAAACAAACGAAATTTTAAGTCATGTTAATTTTACACTTGCGTTAGTTAACTAACGCAGGGGTATTTTGGTCAGTTTGGCTGGGTGGGAGTGAAACTTGCTGGGAGAAGAGCAGAATTCTTAAAGTATAATACTCTCTTCGTTTCAAAATGAGTGTCGTTTTAGCCAATTGCACACAAATTAAAGAATGAAATGAAATAATCATTAGACATAACACTTTTACTAAAATGCCCAAGAAAAAGACAAACTTAAAGTTGCATTGAAAATTGTGCGAGAGAAAAGTTGGAGTATTTATTGAGGGTAAAGTTGGGAGAAAAAAAATTAAAGTTGTATTGGAAACGTAAAATGACATTCATTTTAAAACATTTTTTTTTTACTAAAGTGACACTCATTATGAAACGAAAGGAATACTTGACAAATGGAACCGGCCGCCTCCCCATTGGCTCCTTTTCATTTGGGAATCAATTTGTAACCATTTTGCAACAATTCAACAACCGAGGGATTGATGTTAGCATTATTTGATAAACTTGTGATTTTCCTTTTAGCTTCCCTTTGTAAAGTTGGTGTAAACCTTTGTGTATAAAGGTTAAATGAAAATTAAGAGTCAGATGAATTTTGAAAAAAAAGTGAGCATTATTCTTTTGGTTCTTGATTGGACAAAGTTTTGATCCTATCAATAATCTTGTCTTGCGGTGAGCTTCACTCTCAAAGACTTATCACTTTTTTGGATTAAAAAGTGTGATGCTCTTTTCATTCCATCCATTATTGTTCGAGTCAAAAATTTTGTTTCACAAATTCGTTAAAATTAACCAGACTCACAATTTGTGTCAACTAAATATACTCACCAATTTTTAGACCAATTTTCATAATCCACAAAAATTCAAACCCAAAGTACAATAATCACAAAACTTTCTTGTTTACATGAAAAAATGAACCATTTCATAAAGGCTTAAATGCCGTTTTCTCCCGTATGTTTTAAAACGTTGCGATTTTGACCTTCTAATAAAAAACATAAAAAATTTGTCCTTTATTTATAGGGAAATATGCTCTTTTGACCCTCTAGCTTTAGAGAAATATGCTCTTTTGGCCCTCTATCTTTAGGGAAATAAGCTCTTTGGTCCTTTATCCTTATAAAAAGTTGCGATTTAGGCCCCCTGTTAAGGGACATGTGACGTTTTCTCAGCAGCTTTGCAACGTTTTGTAAAACTAAGGGGTAAAATTGTTATTTTTTTGTTAGGGGGCAAAATTGCAACTTTTTTAAAGTTATAGGGTCACAAATATATTTAAGCCTTTCACAAAATTAGGGTTCATCAAGTGGTAATCAAAGCAAGATCCCTAAAAAAGGGCCAAACTTTGGTAAAAACTTTCAACTTTTATTTTTTCTTCATTGTTGATCATATTCTGATTTAGAAAAAAAAGTGTATAAAAAAAATTCAGAAAAAGAATCAGAATTTGGATTTCTTGTGATTCTTTAAGCCTTCTCTATTTTATGTTTGCCACACTTTAAATTTCGTCATATTTTGCTGTTTATTTACATAATTGTTTTTTCTTTGTTTTCCATCATTTAAATTTGTTTTGTGCCTTCCTTTTTGAGTTAAGTCTTCCTATTTTCACAGACTTGCTAAGTTTAGGGCAACCGCCAAACCTATCACTCTTCTCTATAATGGGGATATAGTTATTACAGAGCCTGCAAATATTGAGGTACATGTGCTCAACTATTTCACCTCCATTTTCAGCATTGATAATAATTGTGTGCAAAATGAGATGCTGGATCGTTCTGTTCCTAGTTTGGTTTCAGAGGAGGATAACCATAATCTTCTTAGGCTCCCTTTGCGTGAAGAGATTAAAAATGTTGTTTTTGACTTGAATGGGGATGGCGCTCTAGGCCCAGATGGTTTTGGTGGTCACTTTTATCACACTTTTTGGGATATTATCGAAACAGATGTCATACACTCGGTTCAGGAGTTTTTTCTTACGGGTTCTCTACCAAATAATATTAATTCCAATATGCTTGTTCTTATTCCTAAGGTAACAGGGGCGCAGGCAATGGGAGATTGATGGGTACTCAACGAATCATGCTGAGGGACATGAGTGACCTAGATGGAATTTGCCCCTCCTACATAACAGGAGAAATGTCTACGAGCCCAATATTGAACTAGACAGGGGTGACATACTATGCCTTGTGTTCAATATAGACAGGAGGGCAAAAGTGTAATTATACACATGAACATTATCACAGAAAGGTTTCGTCAGATCACATGACATTCTCGTCACTTGGGTAGCAGCGATGTGTTGCTAGATACCGCTCACTGTTTATAATATTAAATATGTGATTTAATATTATTGTCAACGTTACGGGAACCTATAGGGTCACACACAAAGGATAGATAGATGAGAGAAATAAATAAGTAAGACTTATTTATAAAAAATAAATAAGTGAGACTTGTTTATAAAATAAATAAGTGAGACTTATTAGTAATTAAATAATTAAATATGATTTTATTATTTAATTTACGAAAAATAGAGAAATGCAGTCCACCGTAAGGTACGGTGTACTTAAGTGCTTGCCTTGTTGACCACACAAGTGATTCTATAAATAGAACCCTTGTGCTGAAGCATTACAGACTTTTTGTGAGTGCTTAACCTAATTCACAAAAGTTGTGAAACTCTAGCCGCCGCTCTCTAAACCTTGTTCTCTCTGAATCTCCGTTGGAATTGGCTAGCACCAGTCATCAGAGAAGTTATGTTCGTGTGGACTAAGTAGAGGCATCGCTACTTTGCTTTGCTCGTGGTTAGAAATAATTCTACTACAAAGGTTCTGCTCTTCAAGAGGTAAACACATGAATCCTTAAATTGTTTAAGTATGTGTTTTGATTTGTGATTAATGATTTAATCAAGATCCGTTTCAATGGGATTTCTTCCGCAAAGAGGATTAAAATTTTGAAAAACCCCTCTTAAAATCCCTTCATATAAGTGGAATAAGATTTTATCTTAGAATTGAGAGATTCACGATACAAATCTTTTTATACAATCAAATATCAATAAACCTTGAACAAGGTACAAAACAACTTGGACGCATCGCAATACACGACAAAAGGTTCATCTGACTTCGGTAAAATCAAAACTGGAGCCGACGTCAACCGCTGCTTCAACTCGTTAAAACTGTTCTCACACTGAACATCCCACACAAAAGTTCTACCTTTACAGGTCAACTGAGTTAACGGAAGTGCTATCTTTGAAAATCCTTCTATAAACCTGCGGTAATAACTTGCCAAACCCAAAAAGCTTCTAACCTCGGTAACCGACTTAGGAGTGTCCCATTGTGATACTGCATCAAACTTAGACGGATCTACAACAATACCACTACCAGAAATAATATGGCCAAGAAAACTCACCTCATTCAACCAGAATTCACACTTTGACAACTTGGCATATAACTTCTTCTCTTTCAGCACTTGCAAAACAATCTTCAAATGCTCGGCATGTTCTTCTTCAGACTTAGAGTATATCAAAATATCATCAATGAACACAACAACAAAGCGATCTAAATAAGCATGAAAAATACGATTCATGTATTCCATAAATACACCTGGTGCATTAGTAACACCAAAAGGCATCACTGAATCTTCGTAATGTCCGTAACGTGTCCTAAAGGTCGTCTTCTGCATATCTTCATGTTTCACTTTAATCTGGTGATAACCCGATCTCAAATCAATCTTGCTAAACACACGTGCACCCACCAACTGATCCATCAAATCGTTGATCCTCGGAAGTGGATACCTATTCTTTATCGTCACTTTATTCAACTGTCGATAATCAATACACAACCTCATGCTACCATCTTTCTTCTTAACTAACAACACCGGCGCTCCCCAAGGTGAAACACTCGGTCTTACAAACTTCTTATCCAGCAAATTCTCCAACTGCTTCTTCAACTCAGCCAACTCAGAAGTTGACATACGGTAAGGCGCCATAGACACAGGCTTCGTACCTGGAACAAGATCAATTGAAAATTCAACCTCCCTCTCCGGCGGCACATCAGGAATCTCATCAGGAAAAACTTCTGGAAATTCACACACAACTTGCAACTTATCGATTACTGCTTGATTCTCAACAGACAAAGACGTCATCAAAGAAAACATCGGAATTTCATCACGCGCCAACTGCTTCATCTGCTTAGTAGTCAAGAACTCAGCCCCACTCTCTTCTTCAGCAGAAGAAAAATGCACCGTCTTACTAAAACAATTAATATGAACATGGTTATACTCCAACCAGTTCATACCAAGTATTACATCCATTGCACTCAAAGGCAAGCAGACTAAATCAACTTCAAAGTCTTGACCAAACATCGACAATGGACACTTCAGACACATTAGAGAAGTAGTCACCGAACCCTTAGCTGAAGTTTCTACAACCATTTCTCCATTCATACATGACATAACAAGACCCAACTTAGAAGCACAATCAGCAGCAATAAAACAATGCGTAGCGCCAGTATCAATAATAGCAATTAAAGGAGTACTATTAACGAAATATGTACCTCTGATCAGCCGGTCCTCATTTACTGTTTGCGTACCAGTCAAAGCAAACACCTTCCCACTAGCCTGGGCCTTCTTAGGCTTCTTGCACTGCGAACCAATGTGACCTTCTTCATTACAGTTGAAACACACCACATCATCATGCTTGCACTCTGTAATAGTATGTCCTTTCTTGCCACAACGGAAACACCGTTTTACCTCACCAGTACAAGCATTACTCTTGTGGCCCTTCTCACCACACTGGTAGCAAACAACCTCGGCAAGAGTATCCTTCTTTCTAGGCCTCCTCTCATCTTTCACCCTTTGCTTACCTTTATCAGCAGGAGCACTGCAAGGCTTTGGACGACTCTGCTGACTCTTACCTCTTTGCTCACTCATAACCTTGTAATGAGCTTTGGTATCCTCCTCATAAATTCTACAGCTACTTACCAAATCAGAAAATTGCCGAATCTTCTGATAACCAATGGCCCACTTGAGCTCAGCACGCAAGCCATTCTCAAACTTGATACACTTAGAGAATTCAGCAGTCTCAACAGTGTAATGTGGATAAAACTTAGCCAATTCCACAAACTTTGCAGCATACTCGGTCACCGACATGTCACCTTGCTTCAACTCAAGAAATTCAATCTCCTTCTTCTCGCGAACATCTTCCGGAAAGTACCTGTTCAGGAACTCCTTTCTAAACACAGCCCAGGTAACAACTCCACCTCCGTTCTCTAGGATTGGTTGAACACTCACCCACCAATCATCAGCTTCCTCCGCTAACATGTGCGTATCAAAGCGCACCATCTGAACCTCACTGCATTGCATGACCCGGAAAATTCTTTCAACTTCTTTCAGCCACGTCTGAGCTCCATCAGGATCATACCTTCCCTTGAAAGTAGGTGGATGATTCCTCAAAAAAGTTTCCAACATCGTAACTCCGTCATTAGCGCCAGCACCAACATTAGGTTGTTGCCCCACAGCTTGAGCTACAGCTTGCAACGCAGCAGCAATAGCAGCATCATTTCTTCCAGCCATCTTAGTTCTCTACACAACAAACAACAATCAGGACAACACAACGACAATATTAAACTGTCACACGACACTACGCGACTCAACTACTTGGCCAGACGGACCAACCTGCTCTGATACCAATTGTAACACCCCGTTTTCCCAACAATGTAAATAATACATATAATCACAGCATTCAACATTAAACGGAATGTCACACTACATTAAAATATAAATAGAGAAAAATTACTATTTATTAAAACATCTTTCTCAAATTCAATTACATCGCAGCGGAAAATTAATTTCATTATTCAACAACATTGGCACTACGGCCTCAACGTAAACAACTTTAATGAAATTCTAATTGAAATAGTTTCAACAACATAGTTCATGAATAATACGTAACAAATGGAAAACAATGTAAATATCCCCATCCCGTTACGTATCAGAGCGACCCTAAGACGACGCATGAGAGAGTCAACTCACAACAGCAGCTAATCCTGGTCATCTGCACATTACCCACGTAGAGGCAACATTCAAACAGAAGGGGTGAGATTCACATTCAATAATAATAAGCATATAATTCATCAACAGAATTTAACAACATAAACGACAATAATTAAACTACGTTAATGCTTCACA
>Ga0228710_1005092_pt1 | contig 20550 bp, 9 predicted proteins | sample MedpolnodulmetaG_FD_177995 | JGI IMG/M metagenome (GOLD analysis project Ga0228710, IMG submission 177995) | Root nodule microbial communities from Medicago polymorpha collected in Santa Monica, California, United States - pink nodules | ecosystem: Host-associated > Plants > Roots > Nodule... | reverse complement strand
TGTGATTTTATATATATATATATATATATATATATATATATATATATATATATATATGATATGCATAGTATACCTGCAAGACCATATCATTAAGGGCCATAGCCATGAGCTCCCAAATGTAACAACACTCCTTGCTTGATGGATTGTTGCATTTTCTTCCTATAAGTGTTAGAATCATTTGAGCACCTTCAACTAATTCTTTGGCACGACACCGAAGAAAAAAAGAGAAATCTGTTTGAAATTGCTTATAGTAAGCCTTGATGACAGTTGAGGGGCTTGTGCTGGTCAAGTAAATGTTTCCTTTGTTGTTGTCAGCACCGTTAGGAACCTAATGAATCACCATCCAACAGAAAATATTCATATTTAACCATTCTTTATGAGTAGATTAAATAAAGTGAACCGTCTATGTTTGGGATGAAACGTTTACTAAATGTATATTACAGAGTACTAAAATAATGAGAAAAGATAATTACTATAGTATAAACAAACCTTAGACAGCCATTGAAGACTATACGAGGAATGAACAAAATGCAAACTATTATCTGGAAAAATCCTGCCATAAAATGAACCAGGAACCCCATAGAAGTAGCACGGGCCCATTTCAGTTTCCATTTCATCACGTAGTTTCTCTTTGAAGGTGTCGAGGGACTTGAATACGTTGTTGAAGTCATTTCCCGGTAGATCATTCAAAAATATTTTATATTCAGGAGATTTATGATGATGCACTTGACAAAGTTTTTCCACACCTTTGATAATTTCTGATATCACCAACAAAGTGTTTGGTCCAAAAGAGCAACCCAAATCTGCAATTGCCAAGCTTCCGGGGAATGTGTTGCAATATAGACTGGTTATGGCTTCATCTCTCAGAGGTTTTGTTAAAGAAATCACCTTTCGCTGTATATTTACAATTGATGCATAAAATTCATACCGTATTTTGTGGATGCTTAACATATTTGGTTGTCTTAAATTATTTATTCCTTTATTAAGTATAGAGACAATACTATATATATTTTTGTTTGATCACTTTTTTACTTAAAGATATTTATATTTTTGTTTGATACACTTATATAACTGCATATGGAATATATCACACCGACAACAAATAAAATTAAAAGATTTGTTGGTGATTTTATTTACTTATATCTGCATAAGAAATTTTTTACATACTGATATGAGAAAGTCGGTATAAAAAAAATTTGAAAACAAGTTTTTAAAATATCAATAATAATGTAATGTTTCTGTTAAATATTTTGTTATTTTACATGAAAACATAGCATGTAAATTAGTAGTGATTTAGTTAGAATCACGATAAGTCCAATAAAAATTCACCAAATCGTTGATTAAGTCCGCATTATAAATTCTTTTCTTTTTTACAATGCATTGTAAAAATAGTTTTTTGAAATTGGTAGATGTAGGTAGAGATTCATCCCTTAAAAAAAACATAGATCGAATCTATGTTTTTTTTAAGGGATTAAGTTAACAATCTATATCTATTTATTTTTGACAAAAAAAAAATCTTATTCTTCTATTTTAAAGTAGTACCAACTAGACAGAAGTTTGAAAAACGGTCAGGGCTGTTTTGTTCATATTTGTTTTTTAAGAATATTAGGCTTAATTAGAGTGTTTATCCCCTTATTTTCACTCACTTATAGAATTGGTTTCCCCATTTTAAAATCGCCCAGCTTTGAATCACCATATCTAAATTTTTGAACATAAAAATGGTGATATCATATTTAAATTGAAGTTTTAAAGGGATTTTCTAATAATTTCATGGTGGTTGATCATTTACATCATCAAATCGTGTGACATATCATTTAAAATATGTCACATCACTATTTTTAAAGCCAAAAATAAGAGTCAGGGACCAAAAACGTGTCATTTTAAAATGGGAAATCAATTTCGTGAGTGAGTGAAATTATGAGGATCGAAACTATAATGATGCAAAAAAATTAAATTGTAGTATAAAATGTAAATTACGTAAATATCCATTCATCTACGTGGTTGTTTAAAAGAAAGAATTGGCGTTTTAATCAAAACTAAGTGGATGTAGGATGCTAACTTATTCATTAATGATTTGAAGTAGACGTAAATTAAATTAAATTAAACTAATAGCTTCTTTTTTTTTGTGATGACTTTGTTAGGTTAATAAGAATATTCTATATTAAGTGCTTTTTGTAAAAGAAAAAAACATAGATTACTTTAAAAGAATATATTTTTTTGGTAATTGAGTTTTTATTAAAAAGCATGTAAAAGTAGGCTTGTTAACTTACTCCTTTTATGTTTTAGGTAGGAGCAAGTTAGCAGACATATATTATATATATATATATATATATATATGAGTTTTGCTAGAAGCCATCGATGAAGGTGTCTTTTAGCAATCCACACCTCAAGGTGTGATTTCCACTTTTTAGTTATAACTTTGCTAAAAGACACCTTCATAAAAGGTGTCTTCTAGCAAAAACCTATATATATATGTGTGTGTGTGTATTATATACCTGAAGTAAGGTTTCCTCAACAAATAAAAAAAATACCTGAAGTAAGGAGTTGTTTGCATAGCTTACTTCTCCAACGCTTCCATTCATGTGTAGTACTTGAGTTACTTCCATTCTTGTTTCTTTGTTTATTTCTTTCATAGTAGTTTTGATTTTATGTGCATGTGTTTAAGAACAACACTTGCCACACACTTATATAGGAGCTTTACTTGATGAATAATGCTAGTTTCAGCGAATTATTTGTAGCGAATTTATCCCGACATCATTCTGATTGGCCAGCTGCCCATATTTTCCGCCAAATTCCTACCTAAAGTAGCCCCATGTATTCTACACATGACTTTAAATAGTGACACGTACTCTTCTTGAAATTTCCGGAGTGGTTTTCTCAGGATATATAGCAGCGCTGTTTGAACATTAATCAAGCATCAACGCTGCTATATATCCCGAGAAAACCACTCGGAAAATTTCAAGAAGAGTATGTGTCACTATTTAAAGTCATGTGTAGAATACATGGGGCTGCTTTAGGTAGGAATTTGCGGAAAACATGGGCAGCTGGTCAATCAGAATGATGTCGGGATAAATTCGCTACAAATAATTCGTTGAAACTAGCATTATTCAATGTTCAAATTAAATACAACTTTTTTCTAAGGGAAATTAAATAAAACTGCTTGAATAATTAATAATTAAATAATTGATATGTGGTCCCCCCTCAAAAAAATTGTTATGTGGTGTTGTAATGACCATTCAAAAATAATGAAAATTATAATTGATCGTATTAGGCGGTTATTGATTCAGCTTTAGAAAAACAAAGATTTTTACCGTACACAAAATTACTTTTTTCACAAAGAAAAATTAACTTGTTCACGTATTTTTTTTAAGAATTAAACATGTCTAACGAAATTAATATCAAAGAGAATTGAACTTATGATTTGAGATAAAAATACACTTAGGTTCCATGTCAATATTATCATACGTCTAATAGATTTACAAATACTTTTTTGAAACAAATCCTCATTATATCTGTCAAGCAGGTTTACAAAGAATTGCCTGGTGCTTACCGTCTCGATGTTTTTGTGGCTCAGAGCAACGATAAATACGATAATACAAAAACAAAAGTTTGGAATCCAAAGTCCCCACCAGCTATAAAAGAAAAAAAAAAGACAAGAAAATTAAAGGCATATAAACAGGGACAGGGTAAACCGCATGCAAAAAACACGTTGTGGGGATTTTTTTATTTTCAATGAACACATTGTGGGGATTCATTTTTATTTTTGATAAATTCTTAGATACATCAAACTTGGTTGGATACTGATCGTACCTGATCAGAAGGTGGCTGCCAGTGCTTGGTTGAACCACTGCTAGAAAAAGCAAAATTAGGGAGGGAAATTAGTGACGGAAAAAATAAAATTCCTCACAAATTCCTTGGTCGCAAAATTTAGTGACGGAATTATAGAGGGATTTCACGTTTTCCCTCACTAAATTTCCCTCACTAATTTTTGTTTTTTTAGTAGTGAACGTGGTGGTTCGTGGTGGTGAGAGAACTTCCGTGAGCGCTGGACCGAATGGGAGGTGTGTACCTGCAGACACTCCGACGCTCAAGTCAGTAGAGGTTCAGAATGGGGGATTTTAGAGTGAAGAAGATTCTACCTTGGAGGCTGCGAGGAACCTCCTATTTATAGAGGTGGGTGAATCCAAAGTCGTTGTAAGGCACACGTGTGACCGGCGGTTACGGAATCGTAAGAAGTGTAACCGCCGGTGAGATATTCGCGGGAACGTGGGTAGAGAGACGTTGTCGAACGTTGCAGGACGTTTGAACTATTCTCCTTTGCTCTGTATATCCCCTTCGCGGGGAAGGGGTGTGTCGCGAGTAATTTTGCCAAATGCATCATTTGGGCTTGGTTAGTTGTTGGGCCTTAGTGGTTTAAGCCCAGGTCTTTGACTGGTCCAGAACAGTAGCCCCCCAAGTCGTTGCTCTTGTCAAAGAGTGATGACTTAAGCTTGGCAAGGGGGGACTGATTGTGGCGGCCCCCGTGTGGGTTTGAACATATTTGTTCAGAGAGCTGGATGATATACTAGGGAAGCGTCATATGTAATACGTAGGGCGGGCTCTATATTCGGCCTAAGCGGACGCCTCTCAAGACTATGTACCTGACATTTGGAACTTTTAAGAATGATGTGTGCGGGGGCTAGCGCTCGCTAATCTTTCTTGTGTGTTCGCCTTGTAACGCTGAAGTAGTATTGTTGCGGGCGTCTGTCCGCAATTGTTGTGTTCGCATCATACGTTTCCCCAAGACAGAAGAGATTCCCTCGTCACAGAAGGGAGTATAAATATGTTTCGAACGTTTGTTTGGAACATTTCACACTTCTCTGTTTTTAGCAACTTTAAGTTTTCCAGAATTCTTTGAAGAGATTAGTGCATTTTGGTCCCTTTTTCCTGCATCAACAAGTTCATCTTCTCAACTCCATTACAGGTTCGTTATTTCCACACCTTTCTTTTTGTCTTTACTGCTTTGATTACCGTAGCCTTTTTGCTTAAAAAGTTGTAATCTTGCATGTATGATATCTAGGGTTACTCCGTTGCGGTGGTTTCCACCGTTGTGTGGTTGTTCCGACTGCGTGTTAGGGACCCAACTCTATTTGAGTATTTGCGTCCTATGAAAGGAGGAACCACTGGAGACTAGTTGTATCCTTTATAGAGTTTTAACTTGTCTCTGTTGAGTGGTCGCTCGTCACGATCTCACTCCTGTTTTAGGTTTTTAGGGTGTATTGCTATCGAAGTGAACCTGATGTGTGAAGGGACGACGAACCTGATCGTTTTAGATTCACCCTTTTTGTGCCTTCTTTCAGGTCCGACCCATGGCAGGTAACCCAAAGAGGAACGAGGCTATCATACATGACGTCTCCTAGGGTCAGAAAAGAGCCTTTAGGGGCGATTTCGCTATTTTCGTCAAATGGGATGGCGAAAACTCCGCACCGCTTGATTGGAAAGAGAGAAGATTGGGAAGTCAATCTCCCTAATACCTCGGAAAGAATCTATTCGAGCTTTCTTGCGAATCGTATCCCTATGTACGAGGCGGTTTTTCAGGAGGTAGGTTTTAGGCTTCCTTTCTCTAGCTTCCAAGTAAGTGTGTTCAAGTGGATGGAGTTGTGCCCTTCCCAGTTGCATCCGGATTCTTTTGCTTTTATGGTGTTTTTCGAACTGGTGTGTCGATTCTTGCACCTTCCTCCTACTAAGGACCTGTTTTCACCATCTTTGTCGTTCAGCGGGGGACAGATAAAAACGGAGGCCAAAACTGGGTCTCCTTCCGTCAGCGTAAGAAACTGTTCAAATTTTTCACTGGTCGCGTGACAGACTTCTCAGAGAGAATTCTTTTGGTCAGACCGTGAACTGAGGCGACGTTGAAGACCATTCTGAAGGCGGTGGACCGTTCTTATGAGGATGGAAAGATAGCCTTGACCCGTATTCCTCGCTTTCATTTCTACTGGAGTCTTGATCACTTCAGGCATGACCCTGACATGTTTGGACATAGCTATATTGGTCTGTCCGAACGGAACAAAACGAGTTATGCTCGGATCATTGAGTTTGTGCACTCTTTTTCTCCGTCGAGGGTGGTGGATATTTTAGGCATAGCTATATAAGTAATGAGGATATTTTAGGTATTTAGGCTGAGATCTAGAGGCTTCTAGAAGTCAGCTAGGGCGCGCCTTGGGCCTTAGAGCCCTTCTTGAGATCCTTAGGAAGATATTGACGGTCCAATACTCATTACAGAAAACACAATAAATATCCCTAAATATATATTTTTTTAAGGATGGACTAAAAATATATTACACCTCCTCTCTAAAACAATGCATATCTAACCTATCAAATTCCAACTTTTATATCTAAACACCCCTAAATTACATACACTTATTCAATAACTAATTTTGTTTTCTTTAATTCTTTTCTTTTCTTATCATATCATAAATGTATTACATTTATCACATCACTTTATCATATCATAAATATACTAATTTTGTTTTGTGCGTCTAACAATTCTTTTCCATAGAATTTTCTTAAAAAAAAAAAAAAGAAGAGGAAAAAGGTGTGTCTGAAAAGTCATGGACTTGGTTTGAGGTGTGGCGTAAGACATAACTATAAAGATTTATGCTCTTTCCCCTGCACTTTTCGCTCGCACCCAGCTGAAAAGACAATAATGCCCCTGTGTTAGTTAAGTCACATTGCGTGACTTAACTAACGCACCTTATATGTTCTGCGTTACTTAAGTCACACACCACAGGCTTGTGCGCGAGTTAACTCACGCACATTGGTCGGTGGTCAGAACTGAAGAACACACGTTTTTTGGACGGTGTTCAATGCAATTTAATTGGTTTTGCACGTTTTTGTTAAGTTTTTTCACGTTTTTTGACTATATTTATGGTAGATATAACCTATGTTACAATCTCCCCCTATAAATACACCTCTAAACTTTCCCATTTCCTCACATCATCTCTCCTCCTCACTATCTCCCCCTATGAATCTCCTTTTTTTCCTTCTTTATTTTGGTGTAACAAGAGAAATAGGTCAATTCTGGTGATAAAATGATGAGTAGTGAGCAGCTTAGTGAGCAGCTTTCTTGGGGAAAAGAACCAGATTGGGTAAAACTAAATATGCAGATTTAGTTTTACCCAGGAAGGTTGGTTTTCTAGTGGTTTTCTTTTAGTTTTACCATAGGAAAGCTGGTTTTCTTGTGGATTTCTTTTAGTTTTACCTCCGGAAGCTAGGTTTTCTGGTGGTTTTTATTTTTTCCACAGATTTAGTTTTACCCCATTGTAAATGTAATAAGAATTATATTAATAAAATGATATTTTATATCTATTATTTTTGCTTCTTTATTTTTGTTTTTATTTGCATTTATTTTAAGATTGTATATGAAATAAATAAATTCGAATAAAAATTGTGTATTAAAGAATATTTTTTTTTGAAAAAGACTAATTAAACCCAGCGTGAATTCGAATAAAATTGCGAATTAAATAAATTCAAAAAAGACTAATTAAACTCAGCGTGAATTCGAATAAAAATTGTGTATTAAATAAATTCGAATAAAGATTAATTAAACTCAGCGTGAATTCGAATAAAAATTGCGTATTAAATAAATTCGAATAAAAGTTACATTACGTTACGTTACATAAAGTTCCAAAATATGTTCTATAATTAAATTAAATTACGTTCGGAAATGCACCTTCCAACTACAACAATTATCTTACCTCTGAATAGGGTGAATTCAAAGTTGCTAAACAACAACTCTCAAACATTCATCCGGAAGTTCTATTGTTTCATTCAAAAGATTAAATTCTTGTTAGTTTCGTTTATATGATGATATTCAAATGTCAAAAGAATGAGGTCCAGTCATTGACATTTCAATACCTTCATCTAAAACAAACTAACATGAATTTAATCTTTTGAATGAAACAATAACACTTCCGGGTGAATGCTTGGGAACTGCCGTTTAACAAGTTTGAATTACCTCCTTCAGAGGAAGAAAATTGTTGTAGTTGGAAGGTGCATTTCCCTACCTAATCACGATCTTTCGGCGGAATCAGACTCTTAATAATATTTTCAGTTGATCTCAGCAACGTTACCTGCATATCGATCCACCGGAACATGTTGTGCTCCTAAAACATGCTCGTCACGTTTTTGTTGTTCGTTAATTCCACCCAACTGAGTGATACTCTTCCCTCGTCGAGCGTTGGACGTTTATACCAAACGTATTCCACCCTCCTTGTGTCTCCGGGGTTGACTCCTTGGTTGAATTTATTCAGTTCATCCTTGAGACCTCTTAACGTTACACCAAGGCACCAAACCTTCAACCTCTAAGGTTCTCCGCCGTTGAATTGTGCATTAACGTCGATCCACCCGGCCATTGTTTCAAATCTACACAATAAGAAATTAAAAATAATCAATGAAAAACTCATTCAAACATTCCATCAAACACTTGGAGTGTAAATTATACATAAACCCTAAAACTCATAACTACAACATAAACATGCAAACATCTAACCACAATTAAGCAACATAAGTCATTTACATGTAACATTGTATCATTTCTTGCAAGCAAAATCAAAATTTAAACAAACCTTAAATCTAAAAAAAATCTCTAAAATTCAAAACTACAACATAAACATGCAAACATCTAAACATTTAAGCAACACAAGTCATTTTCATGTAAACATTGTATGATTTCTTGTCAAAAGAACCAAAATTTAAACAAACTCTAAATCTAAAAAAATTCTAATTTAAGAGAAAAAATCTAATATATAAACATAAAAGGTTAATGGTGTTTGATTATGAAAACTTACTTGTTATTGGAGTGTTGTTTGATTTGAACTTGAAGGAATTTTGGATTTGGGTGATTTGAGAGAGATTTTTTTAGATTTTAGATGACAAATGATGAAATGAGTGGTTCTGGCTTGTTTAAAACAACACGTAGTTAAGTAACGCAGAGTTTAACACTTGCGTTACTTAACTAACGCAGGGACATTTTAGACATGACTGCAGAGCGTGAGTGTTTTGTGCGAAGGAAGAGCAATTTTCAACTATAAAATATGTGATTGAAAAATGTCCGAGGAATAGGATTGTGAGAAAAACAAAAAGCAAACAGAAAAAAAAGATATTTGTTAGAGGCGTGCAAACAGATAACTCTATTTCAAACATGAGCAATAAGAAATGAATGTTCGTTGCGTTAGAGAAATATCTCCAATGGCTTTTGTGGCTTGGAATACACTTTTGATCCAATCACTCTTACTTGAAACAAACCATCATCGTACGATCATTCAGAAAGAAACAAATTCATCCATCAATGATGAAAAGGATGAGAAGAAAGGCGGCATCCACTTCAATAACATCGTTACTGGTTTTAATATTTATGTAAGAAGATATTTTTTCACTAAACTCACGAATGTGTTAAATGTGGCTAAATACATCCTAAAGGTTCCTAAGTTAGTTCTTTGTATGGTCTAACAAGTGCCCGTATACACTTATTAAAGAATAAAAAAATAGTAGTATTGCATTGAAAATTATATAATAATTTTTTCAAAGTCTAAATAATTTTATTTTTTTTATCATAAATCTTTCTTTTTTGCCTTCCTTAATAGTACTCTAAACGTGTAGTTGTTAACATTTTAATTGTTTGTAATAAGTCAGTCATATTGTCAAAAATCTATATTAAGAACCGACAAATTATCCAAAATTATTTATGAAAAATAGAGGGACGATCTCATTAATATAATTTACCAATTGCTCAATATTGACCCCCTTGCTAATGAAAATGATCATTTCGTGACTTCCATATCATTTAGTACACCATATCATGCCGAACCATGGCGAAATGATGCTTAAGCTGAGAAACCAACTCAAAAAAAACAAGAAATTGAGAAAAGATTTAATAAGCGAGATAGCCATTTCCCATCAATGAAAAACTTTATACCAAATTTTGATGGAAAACTCAGGTTATAAATAAATGACATGTCAACTCTTAGAGTGAACCCTCAACGTCCTGGATAGGTTGTCGATGAAATAGGTTTTGGTGAGTAAGGTCTTTAACTATTGTGTCTAATATCTTCTGGCAAGTTGAAATGTGTTAACTACACTTACACCTTCAAAAATACAAAAAATAAATGTCAAAAATATATCTGCTACTAAGAATGGGAAATATCGAAAGGTACATTAACTAAAAGAATTTTTTATTTTTAAGGAAGCTGAAAGAATTAATATATCCAAAAATTAATCTTAATCATCAGTTTATTTTATGAGCTAAAAGCAAAATATCAATAAGGCTAGAAAGAAAGATTGTTTAACTATCTATTACTTTTATGGACAGAAGCTAGAATGTTGATTAGACTAAAAGGAATGACTTTCCTTTAACCACAAATTCATTATATGCATAGAAGAAAATGAGATAATGTTGAACATTTTCATTTGTCAACCAACCACAAAAAAAGAAAAATTAAATTAGATTTATCAATGTTTCTTTCATCTGTTTTTCTTAGATGCTTATTTTTTATATATATTTTTAAAAAATTGTTGCAACTATTTTGAATGTCAAATAAACATTTATCAATTTTGAATCAATTATTGCAAGGTTTGCATTATTATTTGAACTCTATCAATACTTTTTTCTCCGTCTTTATACTTTGAGAATATTTATTTTTAAAGAAAACGTTAATAATTGTTTTTATTTATACAAAAAAAATTCATTACTATAAATAAAAATAATTGAAATTATGTAGAATTTATTCCATAAATTTTATTGATTAATAATTGCAGCACTAACGATCATTTTGCAAGTGTTCCATGTGAGATTTGGACAATATTTCTTGAAGTTACAAAGTCAAGCTATTACCACTTAGTTTATACCTCTTAGACTTATTTCTTTCATTTTGATAAGTCAACAATATTGTACAACCCACTTTCAAAAAATTACTAGCCAAACAAAAATAATTGATTAAGAAATCCAGGTATATTTTACTTCATGATGAGAATCTTTTTATTTAAGTAATACAACAACTGTATAATTTTACTAATTTAGCAACCTTTATGAATTTCTACTAGTCTGGTACTTAAAAAATGTTTATATTATCTTAATGTGTTAATAATTTTGTTAAATCCATATAATTTCATTCGTCTGTGCATCTATTAATTTTCTGTTACCTAAAATATGTTTTTTTTTCCATTCGTGTGCACCCATTAAGATATTCGTCCCGTATCATTCCATGGTAAATTTTATTTGGGAATACCATGCATACCGAATTTTGGTCATTCTAAATTATATGTGTAACCCGGACAACGCCGGGTAAATACATTAGTTAGGCTATAAAACGAATAATATTTTTTTACTTAATTAAGGTGTGTTATATTTTGGAGTACTATATTTTGTCAATTTTTTACTAATTTGCTATTGGTTGAACATTAATTTCCTAATTAAGTCACAAAAGCTTACTTCTCTAAAAGTTTAGATATTGTTAGGGAAAACATTTGATTAGGGTTTGTAATATTGTGTAACTTGCGAAATAAGAAACAATAAGGGAATGAGAAAGAGAGAATGAGGGATTAAGAGATTAAAAGTGAATGAATGCATTAGCTATTATTCATTGAGCAATCAAAATATATACATAAAGTGTTCTTCCTATTGGTTGCTCGCACACCAAGTAACTCTTATAGGTGTAACAAACTAGCTAAAAACAAGGAAATAGTTAGTTACTTAAGAAACAAGTAACTAACCCTAAACAAACTAAACAAAGATAAAAGAGATTTGAATTACAAACTAAAATTTCTCCTTAATTCAAACTCTCAAAGCGAGATAGCCACTTGGTTTAGTGAAAATATCAACCACTTGATCCATTATTGAGCAATATTCAACCTTGATCTTGCATTTGTTCACTTGATCCCTCAAGTAGTGGAATCTAGTCTCAATGCGTTTGCTTTTACCATGTGCAATAGGATTCTTAGCAAGGTTAATTGCACACATGTTATCTATCAGAAGCTTGATAGGATGTTTTAGCTTGATCATTAAGGCTTCTAACACATTCTGCAACCAGTTTGCTTAACAAGCTGCAAATGAGCCTGCAACATACTCAACTTCACAGCTTGAAAGAGCAACAATACGAAGCCTGTAGAGCTTCTTCTATCTATTTTATCCCCATACCAATCAACATCTAAGTAGCATACCATGTTGAGCTGCTCAGTTGCGTGTGCCATAGGAAATATAATTCTATATTGCAATGTACCATTTATGATCTTAGAATCTTCTTAGCTGCTAAGAAATGAGTTTTGAGAGGGTTACTCATGAACCTGTTAACAATTCCAACTGAGTGGCTTATGTCTGGTCTGCTTTGACATAAGTATCTCAATGAACCAATGAGCCATATGAACATAGTTTGATTAACACTTTCATCTTCTTCTTTTACTTCATTTCTAAAGTTAGCATCTACAGGAGTGATGCTGAGTTGCAATCTAGCATATTGAACTTCTTAAGAATCTCAGTAGCATATTTGGTTTAATGGAGTATCAATACCTTTGAGGTTCTGAGAATTTCCATGCCTAAGAAATATGCAAGCTTACTTAAGTCAGTCATTTCAAAGTCTAACTTCATGACTAATTTGATGTCTTCAAATATCTTGCATGTTGATTCTAGTTAGCATAAGATCATCTACATATAAGCATATAATCAGTAAGCTTGTTCCTTCACTCCCTTTCACATAAACTCCATGCTCAGTTAGGCATTTCTTAAAACCATGTTCAACAAAGAATTTGTTGATTCTTTTATTCCAGGCTCTAGGTGCTTGTTTCAAGCCATACAAAGCTTTGTTCAATTTTAATACTCTATCTTCTTTCCCTTTAATTATGAAGCCAGGTGGTTGAGTGACATACATAGTTTCTTCTAATGTACCATTCAGAAAAGCAGACTTTACATCTAAGTGATATAGAGGCCAGGCTTTGCTAGTTGCTACAGCTATCGCCAATTTGATAATTTCATGCCTTGCAACTGGTGAGACAAATTCAATGTAATCAAAACCTTCTTTCTGTAGGAATCCTCTAGCTACTAATCTTGATTTGTGCTTCACAATTTTCCATTCAGGATTCAATTTCAACTTGAAAACCCACTTAACATCTATTGCTTTCTTACCATCAGGAAGTTCAACAAGTTCCCATGTCTGATTCTTTTCAGAGTTAAACTCATCTATCATAGCTTCCTTCCATTTCTTATCACACAGTGCAACTTTGTAATCTAATGGCTCAGTGTCTGCAAGCATTGCAAAATGCACCAATTCACCATTATAACCTACTTAATCATTACAAGTTACTTGACAATCTTCCAATCTCCTTGGGATTTGTCAATTTCTTTGTGGTCTAACTATAGTGGTTGGATCCTCATCTGATATTTCTTCCTCAATAGCTTCTTCATTGATGGTAATCTCATCAGTTTCTTTATTATCTTCAATGATAACTTGCTTCTCAGACACACTACACTTATCTAAATTCCAATCCTAGTATTCTTCCTCTAAAACCTTCACATCTCTACTGATTGCAATTTTCTTAGAGTGTGGATCAAGCAACCTATATGCTCTGGTATTGTGATATCCAACTAAGATCATCGCTTCACTCTTGTCCTCTAGCTTCTTTCTTCTTGTATCAGGACCATGCTTAGAGCAAATTGAGCCTAAAACTTTCAAATGACTGATTGAAGGCTTCCTTCCTGACCAAATCTAATCAAGCACCTTATCCTTCATCTTCTTAGTAGGACATCTATTTAGAATATAAGTTGTAGTATTAACTGCCTCACCCCGAAATTTATGAGGTAACTTCATCTCTTTCAACATACTCCTAACCATATCAAGCAGACATTTATTCCTCCTTTCAGCAAGACCATTGTGTTGAGGAGTGTAAGGAGATGTTACTTCATGGATTATACCTTGACTTGTGCAATAACATTCAAAATCCCTAGAGGTATATTCACCACCTCCATATGTTCTTAGAATTTTAAGCTTCATGCTACATTGTTTCTCAGCTAGCATCTTGAACTTCTGAAATACTTCTAAAGCATCACTCTTAACTTTTATCATGTATAACCATAGCATCCTGGAGTATTCATCGACAAATATGATGAAGTATCTGTTTCCCCTATAAGTTGGAACTTTTATAGGTCCACACATATCATAATGCACTACATTTAGTACATGTTTTGCGCTCGTCTTCAAATCAGACTTGAAAGCTGACCTAGAATGCTTTCCTACTAAGCATATGCTACATGATTTTTCAGGGATCTTCACATTTAACTCCCCAATCACCACATTCTTAGATTTCAGTAGGCATAAGCTTCTATAGTTCAAGTGTACATAACTTTTGTGCCATAGTTCAAATTCATCATCTCTCACTGAAGCTTTATAACACATTTCCTCCTTAATCACTGAAGCTTCTATAGGATATGGAGACGGGGAAGGTAAAATCCGTCCCCACCCCGTCCCATTGCCATGCCTAGGTGATTGACTTTGTAACCAGAGGAAAAAATCAGCCACTAAACCCTCCTTAATTACCTCAAAATTAGTTACACAAAAGTCCACTAGGCTTGCTACCATGTCCCCATGGCCAACATTAATAAAGTTGTAACATCCCATCTGAATTTTCCCTAAAACCCAAAGACATCACATGCCCCAAGATGATGTCGAAATGATGACTGCAATCATGAGGCAATGATTGCGCAACCTATCCTCACTGACTCACGGAACCCAATAAAAATTAGGATTAGTCACACCCAAAAGTTAATGAGGCCCCACACAACTCAATGCCTATACGATTACACCAAACAATTTTAGCCACATAATTTTGTTTCAAACTCTGATAAGAACTCAGCATCTAATCAGAATCTGAACTGTTTTGATAAACATTAAAAAAAGATTTTTAAAAAGCTAACACAATTCAACCCTTATGTTTTTTTTTACCTTCATAAGTAACATTAATTACAACAATATATCAGAGTTTGAAGGAATCCCATCGAAAACTAAGCATACAAATCTCTTCCTACCTATTTAAAGAGTTTGAAGGAATCCCATCGAAAACTAAGAAAGCTGACCACCATGCAATTTTAGAAAAATGATGCTAAGAAAAACATACAAATAAATTAGGTTAATGAATTTGATAAAGATTGATATAATCCAATTGCATATGCAATAAACTGCATAGATACATCAACATTATCCAACTATTCAATAACGGGGAGTAGGGGTGGCAATAGGATCCATCAAGTCCATATCCATCCAATCCATCCACCATAATATCCATCAAATCCATCCACCAAACAAAAAAAATAGTTAATGGATTGGATTTAATCCATCCATTTAAAATTATGGATACATCCAATCCATCCACCTTATTTTAAAAATCCATTGGATATAAAATTATTTTAAACATGATTTAAATTAATTTTGTTAAAAAATAAAAACAAGCTGTGTTTTTTAATTATGGGGGCCTAAAAAGAAATATCCTTACTTTTTCCTCAAATGATTGGCCCATAAGATTCAGCCAATTCAATTAAAAAAACATCAGCCCATTAATAAAAAAAAAACTCAACAGAATATAAGGCCACCGGAGCCCCGCCACAACAGCCGGACAACCACCACCCGCCGCCATGAGATCGCCGGATCCCTGTCGTGGGTCGCCGGAAAATCTAAATTTCCGGCCATATCGCCGTCGTCCGCCGCCGGAGACTGCCGGTCAGCGGTTGTGGCCGGTGGTCAACGCCGATGCACCACCACCTTTTATTTATTTATTTTATTTTAGTTTTGGACTTTATAAAAAAATATGTTCTGGGCTTAGACAAAAAATAAGAATTGGGCCTAATTAAAAAAGGAATTTTGTATGTTATTACTTTCTGCACCAATTAATTAACAAAATAATTATGTAAAACAAATTTAAAAAATAAATAATACATTTTATTAAATGGATCGGATGGATAATCCATCCATTGAAATTTAATAATGGATGGATTGGATGGACATAAAATCTAATGGATGGATTGGATGGTTTTTTTTTCAAAATTTTTTTGGTAGATTTTAATGGACTAATGGATTTTTTTGATCCATCCATTAGGATCCAAATCCATATCCATCCAATCCATCCATTTTGCCACCCCTAACGGGGAGCGTCACTGCAAATACATCAACATTGATCTTACATTATCCAATTATTCATAATTCTACTAAAAAATGTAAATGGAAGGAGATGGAATGAAAGTAGCAACTATGCATAAACACTAAATAATGAACTGAAATTTGGAAACAATTATACAAGTGATCCCATCCCAGAGGAAAGGCATAGATCGATGGAACCAAATAAAATGAATCAACTAATGTGATTCAAGAATGCTTAGTATGACAAATAAACAAAATGAACCGAAATTTGGGAGACTTTTCTGTTCAGCAACAGCAGCTGTTATTCTTGGACTTTAATCTGATGTTCAGTGTTGTAATGTTGCGTTCAATAACTTGATTTTGAGAACATTGTCTGTGGAATATTTTGTTATTAGCTCTTTATTGGTACTTTGGTTAACAAGGTGATGGTATGCATAAGCTGTGGCTTGCTGATAATCTTAATAAGGGAAAGACTTATGACATTTATTGTCTCTTGGTTATATACTTGCTATGAGCTAATTGGTATGGTTATAACTTGTAAGGATAAAATGCTTGCAGCTTAAGATGCTTAGGCTTAATATAAGAGCAGTCTGATAATAGTCACCAGCTTCAGGGGGCTTTGGTTTTGTCCATTGTAATCTTTTAATCATGTACTAAAATTGACATTTACATAGCATTTCTTGTGCATTTAGGTGCATTTTCATTGAAATAAGATTATATTTTTGCTGCTTAAAAAAACATATGTTACTCAACATTTAAACCTTTTAACAGTAGATAATAATGATTGCAATGCATAGTACTATTAATTTGTTTTCCCTTATTAATTAAACATTATTACTATTAATAGATAAGATTATCTTCATGCCTTATTAAATTTTCAAAGATTTTATGGATGATATAGTTCTGCTGCCAATCTTGGCTTTGCTATTGCCACAAGTGGCCCTCCAAGGTATCTATCACCATTGGAATACTTGAGAAGTTCAATGGTTGATGCATTAGGAGGACCACTCCAATCGAAGCCATGGAGCAACCTGCCCAATAACATCACAGTCATTGTGGTTCCAAGCACAATTCCGGGACAACCGCGCCTACCCGTACTAAATGATATGAACTTTAAATCTGGTTCAGCCAAAACTACCATAGACCTATCATTTTTTAGATGGCGTTCTGGTTTAAATTTGAGAGGTTCATTCCAAACTTTTGGATTTCGTCCGAGTCCTTGTTTGCTTAAAAGTACATGGCTACCTTTTGGAATCATGTAATTAGCAACCATTATGTTTTCCATAGCAACATGGGGAGGATTAAAAATTGTAATGGGATGAAGGCGAAAAGCTTCTCTTACACAAGCTTTCACGTAGTTGAGATTTGGAATATCTGATTCCTGGACTAATCTTTGTTTTCCTACGACATTATCCAATTCTTCGGTGGCTCGTTGAAGTAAATCTGGCTGATTTATCATTTCAGATATTGCAAATTCAGCTGCATGTGATGGATTGTCCACTCCTCCTAGCACAAGTTCCTGCAAGAACATAAATTTTTTTTAGGACTAAATTTCGTTCGGTTATTTCATGCTACAATTTCTAGGAGTAAATTTCATTTGCTTATTTTTATCATCAAGAATAATGCATGCAAGATTTGTATATACTTGTGCATGAAAGTGATATTGCATGTGTGAGAGAAACAAAAAATAAAATAAAATTGAGAAGAATATTTTATTACTAGAGCTTGAGCCTTTATTTCCTCTTCTGTCAATAATGGTTTGTTGTTGGCATCTTTAAGAGAGATTAGAATATCAAGTATGTCCTCAGCATCATCACTAGTCTTTGATTCATCTTTCTGTTTTTCAATTCTCCTCTCAATGATTGGATCATTATACTTGTCCACAATACTCATAGCATCCTTCACCTTTCTCTCATGACCATCAAAGTCAAGTCCTCTCAAAAATGGAATATAATCAGAAACACAAAATGCAAAAACATACCTAAGCAATGTGAAAATAGCATCTACATGTTCAACTTCCTCCAAACCCGGACCTCCATCATTCCTTCCTTCTCCAAAGTACCTTGTATTAAAAACCAATTTCCTCATCAAATTACAACAATAATGCCTTGTAACAATCCTAACATTCACAAGACCATTATCATTCGCATTTTTGCATTTGTTGTAGACATAAAACATTATGTTATCAGCTTCTTCATTCCTTTTGTTAGTGAACCATTGATGCCTGTGAGGGGAGAACAATTCATTGACAAATATTTTCTTCATTTTCTTCCATTGTTCTCCAAAAGGTGTAACGGCGATGGTCAAGAAACCTTTGCTGATGATATCAGTGGACATGGATATTGGTCTTGATGCAAAAGTAGCATCATTCTTTCTCAAGAATTCAAGGGCAATGGTGGGACAGGTAACAGGAATAACATGGACATTTCCTAGGCGGATACACGCTATTTCGGTGTTCATTTCTTCCATCATTTTATGTATCCACCTAGTTGTAGGTTTATTTGCCAGCATTTCTGGAAGATTACCAACTATTGGCCACGGCTTCGGACCTAGTGGAAGTTTAGGTTGGTTAGGGTTCTCAATTAAGTGGTATCTTATTGTTTTGATTAACATAAAGCCCAAAAACATAAGTAGGAAAAGATGACAAAAGGACTGTGGGAGTAGAGGTAAGGAACTAGGAGTGTAACTCATAGCTTGGAAAATCATTTTGAGACCAAAATAATAAGCAAGATTCAAAGGAACAATAATTTTTAAATGGTTTGAGCTTGGTTTAGGAGAAGTTTGATTCCTATTTATAATGAACGATATTTTTTTACGAAAATGGGACTGTGCTCTTTTAAATGGGACTGTGCTCTTTTTATTATGCTAACGTTTGAAAATTATGAACGATATTTTTTTACGAAATTTTGATTTTGATTAAAACTATAAATATTAATGTTTGTTGCTTTCAAGTTATAACAAATCAAATTAACCATGATTATCTATTTCAATGACATCAACAATATAACAAAAAAATATAATCTAAATTTTTTTTTTAATGACATCAACAATAATCTTTGTTATAGAAAAAGTTTTTAAGGGTATAATTGAGATAATGAAAACATAAGTATATATATTTGTTAAATTGATGTTGTCTTTGAAAACAATAAACATGGGTTTTTAGGTTTGTTACAATTTAAAAGTCACAAATATTTTTACCAATAATTTTAATCAAAATCAAAATTTCATATAAAATACCGTTCATAATTTACGTGTTAGCGTAATAAAAAGAGTGGTAAGACGGACACGTTAATGACAATCTTTCCGCTAGTATATATAAAGATGACTTCTCCCAAAAGATTACAAACAAATACAAATAAATCAATACAAGAAGTACTAAAGACAAGTGATAACAAAATAAAAGGATGTCTCCCACGGTAAAAGAGAGCTAGAACAAAATCAACATCAGAAAATCATCTGACTTCTTATCTGGAATACTTAACCCTAGCCGAACTAGAGGAAGATTAGGAAAAGAACCCTATTGTCTACCAACTCCTAGATAAATCCGTCACATGATACTATTCGTATCAACACATAATGAATTCATGATCCCACCCATAGAAGAAATATGTGTGGCCAAAATGGTTTCTTAAACACCTTTCGAAGGATGAATTTAATCATATCCATCAACTATAGCACATATGTATAATGTCACAAAAAGATTTGAGCATTATGGGATCTACACTTTTTTTTCACTTACCTCTTACAAAATATTAATGAAGAAGACTCGCTAAATCTTTTGTAAAAAAAAAAGGCTTTAATATGTTTTTCGTCCCTGTAATTAGGGGTCATTTAAAAATTAGTCTTTATAATCGTTAATCCTAGCATTTTGCCCCTGCAAAATTTAATCATTTAAAATTTTGTCCATCTTCCCACTTAATTACTACCACGTCACTAAGTCAGCAAATTAGGGTTGTGCTGACGAAAATACCCTTGGCTTGTTCAGACCAATGCACAATGACCAAAGTGCCCTTGACTTCATCTCCTCATCTCTCATCATCATCAACCCAGAACACATCAAACGATCCAACAATATTGCAGCACACCAACCAATATGTACAGCATAATAGATAAAATTCCACAACTGCATTAGCTAAATCAAGAAGGCAGTGAAACATCATCATTACAGTTTATCCGGAAGCAGTGAAACGAAACCCATGTCTCCAATATCAGTAAACACATCATCAACAAAACTGCAGTACATCAAGAAGCAATATGTTGCTAGACTCTATCATAGAACAGATGTAGCCTAATAGTGTCACCAAGACTAAGGATAATACTTGTTAGGCTTGATTCTAGATTTAACCAACAGGATTGCTATAACATTTTCCTCATTTTCAAATCCCTTGAGAAGAAA
>Ga0228710_1005087_pt1 | contig 20567 bp, 17 predicted proteins | sample MedpolnodulmetaG_FD_177995 | JGI IMG/M metagenome (GOLD analysis project Ga0228710, IMG submission 177995) | Root nodule microbial communities from Medicago polymorpha collected in Santa Monica, California, United States - pink nodules | ecosystem: Host-associated > Plants > Roots > Nodule... | reverse complement strand
TATCTTGAACATGCAAATTTATCATCAACCATTCAATTATAAACTAATTAACATACCCAAACATCTCACTAAAACTAGAGCACGAATTTCAACAAGTTCATGATAATCACTTATTCAAATAAGCACTTATGCATATAACTAGAGAAGAAGCTACAACTAAGATATTATGATTGAAATCTAACCCCCTTACCTCAATAAGCAATAATCGTAGCAAAAGCTTCAATTAAGCTCCTATAATCCCTAGCTCCTCTTGGTTCTTCAATCTTTCTCCACAACCCTCCTCTCTTCATCTTGCCCCTTCTCAAAATTTGTAAAATGACTGTGTAACCCTATTTTCTTTAATGACTAATGCTTATATAGTCTCTACACATTGGGCTTAACCCTATTAGTGTCTTAATGGGCTCAGAACACTTATAAACCAACCCCCAAAGTTTCTATCCACTAACAATTAAAATAATAATAACGATCACTTACCGGTTATAAAATAAATTACTACAATCCACTAGTAACTTAATAAAATAATAATGGCTCTCACTTAAGCATTAAAATAATCCCACCATGAAATTACTAATTTACCCTTACTCACAAAATGACCAAAATATCCTTCTAATACCGAAAAAACATTAAAATACACATATAGGCAATTAATCACATACAAGCATAATTAATCACACATAAAAACAATTAAAATTAAATCTAGTGGAAATCGGGTTGTGACACGTAGCATCGAAGACTTAAGTGAAGAGTTCAAAGGGGTGCACGCGTAATCAAGGATTCGAAGATTCAAGGAGCACCAAATTCAAATGTTATTTGAAGTTTGGGGGAGTGTTTGCATATGGGTTGAAGAATTAGGTTTAATTTCAAGGAACTCTTGTAAACACATTTGTATTCAACATTGTTACTTAGTGGATGACCTTGGTAAAGGCGTACTTCATCAAGAAGAGTAGACGTAGCTCTAGCGAGGACGAGAAAGAGCGAACTACTATAAAAATATCGGTGTTATCTCTCTTCCCTATCCTCTTTACTTTTCATTATTGCATATGATTAATTGACTAATTGTTAGGATAATTTCTTGTGTTGATCTATGTTGTTTTTCATCAAAAGTCAATCTAATTTGTTGAACTAGTTTTTAATAATTTGCTTAGATCAATTGAGTGCAAGTTCTATTCAATTCTTCAATTTCATATGCATTGTGTTTTTGATTGGTATCTTGGTATTATTGTTCATATAGGTTTGGTATTGAAATTGTCTAAGTTTTGCAATTTGTTCAAGACACATTAAAGTTTGATTGAAATAAGATTTGTATTGTGAATCACTTAATTCTACATTGAATCTTATTGCACATAGGTTTATCTTTTTACTTATTGTTGTGATTGTTCGCACACGATTCCAATGGTCGATATAGTTGAAATCACTTTTTATCAAATCTATGGAAAACTTTTTCAAAAAGCTATTCACCCCCCTATCAGCTTATATAGACCAACATTCACAATTGGCCGCCACCTCTTCGCGAACGAAATCAAAATTTCATGACAAATGTATCGAAGGCCGCCCCATCAACGGGCGCCCTTATCGAACTCCTCCTCTTAATGCTAAAAGCTATTGAGCCATAAAGGCACCAACGGCTTAGGGGCAATTGTTCTAGACTCGTCAGAAGACCAACCACATGTTGACACGTGGAATAAGATACGTCTTCTTAAGGCTCCACACTCAAAGGATCAAGCCATCTTGTGTCCATCGTGCCTCACATGAGCATGCCCTCGTGCTAGGATCACCCTACACGTGTCCTGCTCCATCCCTAATCACACGCCGCATAACCCGGAGACGGTTATGACCAACGCGCGCCTATATAAGGGTTAACTTGCTTCACCCTCAAGGTACACATCACCTTTCACAACACTTCTACACACTATTTCTCAGTTCCATTATTGACTTGAGCGTCAGAGTGCTAACGTGCCTACAAGAACCTTTCGTTCCAACTCGAAGACTCATCGCCGTCGTGCCGGAAGCCGTTACCATCACACCGGAGCACTATTTGTCGCCGTTGCCACTCAATCGTTCTCATCGGACATATCAACAACCATATACCCGTAGAGCACGTATAACTTAATTGTGATTAGCAGGTGATACTAGACGTCTGAAGGGACATAAAAATTCCACTAACTCGTCAATTAAATAGAACCATGATCTCATAACCGGTAATTTCTTGTCTTTAATCCAACAACTATATCGAGACGATTCAAACCTAACCACCACTAAGTTCTGCAATTAAACATATATTTTTCTTCTATCAGACTCAATTGCTTTATGCAATCAAACTAAACTTGCAAACTTCCCCCAACTTACTCGGTTTTATTTACTTTTTATTTTCTACTTTAATAATTATAGCTAGTAGCCTAGTTAAAACGACAATACTTATAAAGACGATTTTACTTAGTACTTTATTACTTGAAAATAGTTTAATGCACTTGCCAAATTAAGTCATCACTAACCTCTTAGATATGGTTTCTAGTTAGATGTTGAGAAGTTTGTTACTTGCAAGTAAATAATCATGAGTGTCGAGTTCTATCTTACCTTTCTTTTTTGGGATAGCTTCCTCATTACTTTGTGGATGATATACATTTAGAGATGTATTATCAATCATCACTCTGGCTTCCCTTGCAGTATTAATCTTCATGATACCTCCAACTGTAACATCCTAGACTTCTTTCAGGATTGCCGACTGACCCCACAAACCAACACGGGTCTTTTCAGTGTGTTTTGTCCTCACTCACACGCTTTCCGGGGAACTTCTCAGAAGGTCACCATCCCAAAATTTCTTTAAGTAAAGCACACTTAACTATGGAGTTCTTATGGAATGGGCTACCGAAAAGAAGATGCATCTTGTTGATATATGAAGTAACAAACAATTCTTAAAAACCTTCCTTCAACCATGGAGCCCTATTGCCACAAGACTTCAGGATACGTCTCATTCTGATGTGATTCAGTTTTATCTAGAAGCTGTCGGGAGTCGGACCACTCCCCGCTCTCATCAGCCTCGAGTGTTACATGCCCACCAAGCAGAGGTGTTACATGCCCACCAGCTTCCACTTGGTTCGTCCCCGATCCACATCGTACTGGATAAGTCTGCTTTGATACCACTTGTAACATCCCAGACTACTTTTAGGATTGCCGACTAACCCCTTAAACCAAAGCGAGTCTCTTCGACATGCTTTGTCCTTACTTGCACGCTTTCCAGGAAACGTCCCAGAAGGTTACCCATCTAAAGACTACTCCAAGTCAAGCACACTTTACAAGATGCATCTTCTTTTCGATAGCGCAAACCATAAGAACTCCATAGTTAAGCATGCTTGAGTTGGAGAAATTTCAGGATGGGTGACATTCTTGGAAGTTTCTCATTAAAGCGTGCGCGTGAGGACAAAAAATTCTGAAAAGACTCGTGTTGGTTTGTGGGGTCAGTCGGCAATCCTAAAAGTCAACTGATACATCATGGTATCTTCCCTTTTAGTAAAAAAACCCAGTTATATATAAATATAGTTTTTATGGCAAAACTATTCTAGGGAGGTATTACTTCTGTTTCCCACACCTTTTTGTTGGTTTTGGACACGACTACATCAATGTGAAGGAAAGTGATGCAAGCACACGGTCAAGAAGTCAAACCAGCTCACCGTAGAGACATTTGGGGACAACCTCAATTCTCTGGGCAAACTCAACGACCTGGAAGTGAGCCAAAACAGAGAGTTCCAAGTAGAAAATCCAAAGACGGTTCTCTAAACAATATTTGGTTTGCTAAGTGAGCTATGGCGGTTTCAAGAAATATCTGAAGACAATTAGATTTTCCCTCCAAGTAAGAAAGCTCAATTTGCTAAGCAAACCTCACCTCTTCTAGAGAATGTACATTTATAGAATCTCTATAAGTAGAGATGCAGTATGTCCTTTTTCATTCAATCACTTGTAATTTACACAAAATAGAGAGAACATAGAAAGGAAGGCGTGAGGAACCATATGAGAGGTAGGGAGCTTGGATTCAAGCTTGTTGACATTTCCATTCCGCATATGTTCTTAATTTCCATTATTTACTTAGAAGTGTGATTCAGTATTAAATTGTGTCGCAAGCTTAAGTATACTCTATAAGTGTATGAGTGAAGGAATGGCTCGGTGCACTTCCAAGTGGCACTATCGCTACTTGGGATCAACTAAAGAGGGAATTCCTAGATCGCTTATTCCCAACAACGAAGTACTTGGAAAGAAAGAAGGAAATTGATAGTTTCAAACAGCAAAATAGGAAACAATTTATCATACTTAGGAGAGACTCAAACTGCTTCTGAAGAGGTGTTCGAGCCACAAGTTTCTCAAGATGGATACTATTTATACTTTGACCACTAATAAAGATGATTTTACCTATCCTCGCACATCATTAAGTATTATGGCGGTTTTATCAAAAATAACTCATCAAACCATACAAACCACGATTAGTTCGATTTCGCTTGAATTCACAAAATTCTAAACAAAGTTTTATAAAAGATTTTTGGTAATGTGGTCAAATATAAGATAGTTCAGGATAGAAAAAGTTGTGATTGTATTCGATTTTGATATATATATATATATATATATATATATATATATTCATCATAGGTTTCCTCTTAACTGATCATATTTTTTTATGCTTCAAATATAACTCCATCTATCCCTCAACATAATTTGAAAATTTCAATTCAAATCGACTCCAATCCTATTTATCAATGCGAGATCCATTGAACCAACTAACTTTAAAATGATTACACTAAAAAATACTTAAAACCATGAATTCCTAAATAGTCATTAATTAGATGTTTTAGGCCATGCAATCACTAAATTTCTCATAGATTATGGGGGATAAGTGCAATGTAATAACCTAAAAAGTTGTCGGTTATCAGGTTCGCCTAGTGAATTGAGCTTTCTTCCTTGGAGGGAAAAGCCAATTGTCTTCAGATATTTCTTGAATCCACCATATCTCGCTTAGTGAACCAAATCTCGCCTAGTGAACAACCTTTGGTATTTATCCCTAGAACTTTATGTTTTGACTCTCTTTCACGTCGCTGAGCTTACCTAGTTAATCGAGGTTGTTCCCAAATGTCTTTGTGGTGCTTTGGCTTGGCTTCTAGTGCGCGTGCTTGAGTTTTGCGATATAAACTATATTTGTATATAATTGGAGGGTTTTGTACTAGATTACTTGTAAAACAAGTCGATAAGTGTTATGAATTCCTGCTTTATAGTTGATAGAATTGGTAGAGAAGGAGGATTGGCTTTTCTTTGGAAAAAATCAATTAATTGCACCATCACAAATTATTCACAAAATCACATTGGTGTTGAAGTGGATGACTCCTTAATTGGGAAATGGCGTTTGGCTGGTTTTTATCGGATGCCGAAAATAGGGAGAAGGAAATATCATGGAATTTTTTGAGAAACTTAGCAGAAACATCCTCCTTACCATGGTGTGTTTTCAGAGATTTCAATGACATATTATCATCCGAAGAGAAGAAAGGCAGATCAGAAAGAGCACCTTTGCTGATACGTGGTTTCAGTTAAACAGTGTTAGACGCAGAACTGTTCGATTTGCACATGAGTGGGTATGCTTTCACACGGTTTAAAAGTCTTGGTACAATCAAGAGCTGTTGAAGAGAAGTTAGATAGAGCTTTAGTAAATTTTGATTGGTGTAATATGTTTCTGAATGCAAGTCTAGAGTGCCTTTCAACTACTTCATCCGACCAATACCCATTGTGGCTTACCGTAAACCAGTAGCTGTCTGTTTGTCGAAAAGAGGAAGAACTTCAAGTAATTGCGCGAGACTACTTCTCGCATATGTTCACTAAGCTCCCAAGCACCCATGCAGCGGTTAACTCTAAAGTACGAACCACAATTACTGAATAAGATAACTATTCCCTCATAAGTATAAAAACTTTTACTTCAGAAGAATTTCGAACGGCCGCGTTCTCCATGCAAGTAAACAAATGCCGAAGGAAATTATGTTATGGGTCGGACTACTTGCTTCACCCCTTTACTCGATGTTGAGATGGGAGAAGCTACAGGCCTCCTACATGCTATGCAGTGGGTGAAAAATCTTAATCTGGTAAATATGGATTTTGAAACCGACTCAAGAGTTGTGGCGAATACTATCTACAAAGGGCATGGTGTCTCTAATTTCATGACTGTAATTCATGATTGTAGACACTTGTTGATGACTGATTTAGTGAACTCAAGTTCATTAGGAAACAAGCCAATAATGTTGCCATCTGTGGAATAGGGATTTACTGGAAGTTTACGGATTTCCTCTGTCAAAAGGAAGCACTCACCAACATTTTCTGGAGAGACAAAATCAAGTGCAACCTTGGTGCATGACTGCAACACAATCATGCATGTCATTGACATTCATACAAACTTTCAAGCATTAGCTAGAAAGAAAAGCAATCAAGACATAAAAGTGATGAGCTGGTGGTAAATGGCCAGGGTAATTTGTAAAAAATTGTAGGTTCAAATCTTCATGCTGTTATTGTAAAAAAACAAATGCAGTATCCAAAAAGAGTTGACAGGAACTCAAATCATTAACTTTAACGATTCCTTCGACTAAGTTAGGACCAACCAAAATACTAAGATATCAGAACCTATCCGTTGGGTTACCAATTATCAAGCTAATCAAGTCACCATCCAGATGTCCAAATGATATGGCCTTAAGTATTGATATGGTAGCATCCCTAACTTATAAGCCAGTTTTGTGTATTGGAGTAAGGCTCAGTCGAAATTCTACACCCACCTTCACAGGAATCCATTTTCCCAACCGCCTCAAACTTTCATAATAGTTAGTTATATGATGTTGGTTCCCAAGTCATGATCAGTTATATTAACTCTCTTTATTAACCATAGAAGGAAAACTTACACCTTCATTAAAGATAAAACAAATCCACCATGTACATAAGTTTTACCTTCAGATTTCTTACTTGATGGGGACAACCAGCTGGAATGAAAACAGCATCTCCTACCTTCTGATCAAAAGTCCAAGGCTCAATCCCTACAAGTCAATGTTGAATTGTTAACAAAATGGTAAAAGTCTATGGATCAACACTCCACAAACCAAACAACGTACAAATATTAACCATACTCCTCCTTAAGCCTCTTCTTATGATTGTTAGTAAGATAAAAGGTCTGATCATGGATGGGGTGAATAACCTACCTATTACCAATGAATACGTCATTCAAGAAGATACATAAATACGTAATTAGTGAACCAACCAAGTTTTAGTTATCACTAGCTGAGAAAACAAGAGAAAGCGAAGGAAAATGTTAACAGATAATTGAGATATCTTATTCGCATATCTGACTTTACCTACGGTAAAGGAGAGCAATAGATATGTCTGAACTCTCCAAAATGCTTCTTCAGATATGCCTGAACTCTCCAAAATACTTTTTTAGGATACAAGTGTGTAGTTACAATTGTTTTTTGAGTGCAGCAAAAGTGTTGATTGCTGGCAGCGGTTAGGTATTTGGTTTTCAATTCAACAGGTTTGGTCATCTATTGTCTCTTGTGCCGACATGATTTTTCATTTATTCCAACAGCTAGACATCGTTCAAAAACAGATCTCTGTGGTCACCTTATGGAGCATATGGAAACAGAAACAACAAAGTGTGGAACAATGTTGTGAAAACTAATCAACAGATTGGTGCACGAGCGGAGGCTTTTCTGAGTAGCTAGAAGAATGTGCAAGAAACAAGGACTCACAGCACTTCTAATAGCTTGCACACTGATATAGCAAAGTGGACAAAGCCAAGTGTCGGAAGATTCGAGTGCAATGTTGATGCACCCCTTTGCTCGATGTTGAGATGGGAGAAGCTATAGGCCTCGTACATGCTATGCAGTGGATGAAAATCTTAATCTGGTAAATATAGATTTTGAAACCGACTCAAAAGTTGTGGCGACTAGTATCTACAAAGGGCATGGTGTCTTTGCTTTCATGGCTATAATTCATGATTGTAGACACTTGTTGATGACTGATTTAGCAAACTCTAATTTGAAGTTCATTAGAAGACAAACCAATTGTGTTGCCCATAGCTTAGCTAGGGAGGAATTACATAATGCTAGTTTCCAATTTCATTTTAACATTCCACGTTGTATTCATACTTTAATTAATAATGAAATCATACTTTAATTTAATAATGAAAAGCTATAAGCTTCTTTTTGTCAAAAAAATAAAAGCTACCTCAAACAAATTTATTTGCAAAAAATTAGCATAAATTAAAAGGTTAAAAAATTATTACTTGACTATTAACAAATTTATTTGCAAAAAATTAGCATAAATTAAAAGGTTAAAAAATTATTACTTGATTAATAGTTAATTGCCTTATTTTAATATTTCAGTCTCCACAACAACTATAGATAACATTTTTAGCAATAAAAATTACCAATAGTCAAACATAGTGGACAACACTTTAATGCAAATAGCTTATTTGTTTACGTTGAAAAAGAAATTGTTAGTCTATTTAGCACAAAAAAAGTTCTTTCTATTTGGCCCTCTCGTAAAAATTTATCTATCTTTGCCGCCGTCATAGTATAGTTCACTTCACTTATAGAATTATGATCATAATATATGATACTAATATTAGCTTCTCTCAATAAATCTAACCATCACAAGAATAAGCACACTAGGTATACAAGTGGTGATATGAGAAGTCATACAATAATTCCACATGATATCATCAAGGTGTGCCAGATAGAACAAATTACAGACATTTCCTACGGTTGCAATACAAAGAACTGAAAACCACCACACCTTACTAAGCAACTTAAAAAGATTTACATTCCCAACTAGATCCAATCTCTCAGATACATTACAAAGGAACATCGGTTTCCTCAGACCTGTAAATTGAACGATAGGCAAAATCGGCAAAATCGTGAGCCTGGAGAAACTAAAATAAAGTACAAATACAATATATGATTGTCGATGCATTTGACCAGTAAAGTGAACATGGTATATTCAATAACTGAAAGTATCACAAATCCATAACCTTGGGCCTTATGTATGCAATCACTAACCTTGCATTCTCCAACATTTCTACCACATCAAGCATAGCATGTATAATCATTTTCTTCACCTGTTAGTTACCAAAAAAGCAGCAATCAGAAAAACAGTACACAAAATACCAATAAGAATCTATTGACATGACATGATGGTATGATACAGAAATGAACACTTGATAGAAAAATATAAATATAAAACCAATTAATGACTTTTCAAAGAAACATTCAATCAAAATTATAAATTGTCTACTAAATATATAGAACTAATTTTAATTTTTCCCATTCCTATCAAACTTTAGGTAATTGATGTTACATTACAATTACTAGAGTGGACCAAATAGCACTTTGCAGAGTCTAGAATCTAGATGGTAAAATAAATTTAATTCAAGGAAATATGAATAATATGCTTGAACCATTTCAATGAATAATATGCTTGAACCATTTCAACCAATATAAGCGTTCGGATTTGGACAAATGCAGCATGACAGTGCCAACAATAGGTAGGTCAAGCCCAGATTCTAAAACTTCTATGAAGCTATAATCACATTAAAGTAGAGAATAAAAGATGCAATATCTCAAATTAATTGATAAGAGTATACTCGTCAGAATCAAATCCATAAAAGTAGTCTGGCATACCTCCAATTTGTTCTCTGTGAAATAGTGATTCACTGGAAGTTTACGGATTTCCTCTGTCAAACGGAAGCACTCCCCAACATTTTCAGGAGAAACAAAATCAAGTGCAACCTTGGTGCACGACTGCAAAACAATGATGCATATAATTGACATTCATACAAACTTTTCAAGCATTAGCTAGAAAGAATAGCAATCAAGACATAAAAGTGATGAGCTAGTGGTAAATAGCCAGGGTAATTTGTAGAAAATTGTATGTAGGTTCAAATCTTCATGCTGTTATTGTAAAAAAAAGAAATGCAGTATCCAAAAAGAATTGACCGGAACTAAAATCATTAACTTAAATGATTCATTCGTCTGAGTTAGGACCAACCAAAATACCGAGTTAGGACCAACCAAAATCATTAACTTAAATGATTCATTCGTCTGAGTTAGGACCAATCAAAATACTAAGATATCAAAACCTATCCTATATCCATCAAATTACCATCTATCAAGCAAATCAAGTCACAATCTAGATGTCCAAATGATATGGCTTTAAGTATTTTATATGGTAGGCTCAATCCAAATTCTACACCGGCCCACATTCACGAGAATCCATTTTCCCGACCGCCTCACTTTCGAATGTTCAAATGGAAATTAATATGGAAGTATAAAACTATTACGACCGTCTCAAACTTTCATAATAGTTCGTTATATGATGTTAGTTCTCAAGTCATGATCAATTATATTTAACCATAGTTATATATTAATTCTCTCTATTTTTTTTAACCATAGAAGGAAAACTTGCACCTTCATTATAGATAAAACAAATCCACCATGTACATAAGTTTTACCTTCAGATTTCTGACTTGATGGGGACAACCAGCTGGAATGAAAACAGCATCTCCTAGCTTCTGAACAAAACTCCACGGCTCAATTCCTACAGATCAATGTTGAGTTGTTAACAAAATGGTACAACTCTATGGATCAACACTCCACAAACCAAACAGCATACAAATATTATAAACACTACTAACCATACTCCTCCTTAAGCCTCTTCTTATGATTGTTGGTAAGATAAAACGTCTGATCATGGATGGGGTGAATAACCTACATTATCAATGGATACATCATTCAACTCGAGTAAATGCACGCATACATAATTAGTGAACCTACTAGGTTTTAGTTATCACTAGCTGAGAAAAGAAGAGAAAATGAAGGAAATTGTTAGCAGATAATTGAGATCTCTTATTCACATATCTGACTATACCTGCTTTAACGGAGAACAATAGATATGCCTGAACTGTCCAAAATGCTTCTTCAGATATTCCTTCAATTTTGGTACATCCTCTCTCCGAAAAATATCCCAGAGAGCACCATCTAAACTATTTTCTTGATGAACTGAATCAACCACCTTCACATCACATAATCCAGTTTCATTTTCCATGACTCGTCCACTTTCATTTTCCATGACTCGAACACTATTGTGCTCATCTGAAGCAATTACGGAAGAAGACGAATTATCAAGCCTGTCAACATTGGTCTCTCCATCCTGATTATCACCTTGTAGCTCCCTCCTGTCTTGCTCAAGGTGCTTTTGTGTTAGTTTCTTAATTGCAGTAATGCCCACAGTTTCCAGTTCCACTTTAGCAACATGAGTCAACACATTTACCTAAAAAGCCAAATTATCAAAGAAAAAAACACGGCAATATTTCATTCTCCACTTGATAGAGTATGCACTTAGAGACACAGAGCAAAAAATATAAAGCAAAAACAAAGAATTAATCAGGAAAGACAATTTATCTGATGGAAGTTTACAATGATTACAACTTTCTAATCGAAAGTCATCATTCATACTTCAAGACCAAAAAATACCTTATCTAATGATGCAACTTATCATAAAAAGAGCATTTTTCTTCAAATTATCATTATCAATTACCAAAACACAAAGGTAAATTATACAAAATAAAATATATAATCAAATGGGTGTTTTCAAAGACATCAATAAGCAAATTATTAAGACATGTACTTGAAACTTCATAATTATCAGTATACATCCTTCAAACTATGCACCTTTCAATATGCTACGCAAATAAAAATAACAATATAAGTATCAAAAGATTCGTAAGACATTCTAGAAAATACAGCCCAGGAAAGACAGAATTGAAACATACTACATCAGACATATCACAATGGAGCTTCGTCACAGAATCACCCCTCCCAAGCTCCCGATGAAATCCATAAGCAATATATGTTTTTGGTCCCACATGAACATTATCAGGCAGCTTCGCAGCAAGGTTAAGATCACCTTTGAAAGGATCTGTATATTCTTTATATGGCAAGCAGGATATGAACTCGGTACAATGGCGAGGCAAATTTTTCTCAAATAAATTAGGAGGCCGATCATTCAATTTCAATAGCTGAGGCCAATCAAGCTTATCCTTGCGACCATTTGTGTACCCAGTAAAGAAATCATGCACTTTAATATCTCCCTGCATTGAATCAACAAGTCAAATAAAAATTTAGGAATTATCAGCAACAGATGGACATGACAGGTATAGTAAGAACAAATTAGTTAAACTAAGCAGTCATTTGAGTAGCTCAGGATTAAGAAATCGAACTAACCTGGCACCAATTTAAGCAATCAATTGCCTTCACATTCGAAAGTGAATTGTCATTGGTATCACTTATCTGATGAAATGCACGCCAAATGACAATCGGTTCCCAGCTTAAACCAGATGTACTTGATTCAAGAACGTTGTTGACAATTACAGGCTCCCCTTTTCTCCAGTGCCATTGAAAATGTCTTAAATCCTTCTCGTGATTATGTAGATCAATAGCCTTAGGACAGTATAAAAAGTTTTCACTGGAATCTTCACAAAAAGCCGCCTTCCCTGTGTTATTCAGTATATTATCTTCCTTCTTAACAGGCTTCAAACAAGAGCAAACATTATCAAGAGTCTCCTCAATATCTTCGAGATTAACGGCTTCTTTAAGTTGTTTTGCTTTACATACCAACTCAGAGATGCAATTTGGCGGTAACATTCGTCTCAGCTCAAGGAAACCATGATCACCTTCATTATTGGCTTTTGGACAGTGAATGCTACCATCACTGCCTACATGCCACCCAGATTTTGGCCGTTCCTGAATCTCAGGCTGGGCGGCAGCATGAGATTCATTTTCTCCAATTATTATCTCACCATGCAGATAATCTTGCCCTCGGTTGATTAACTCAAACTCAATTGGACCAGTACCACCTAGAAGCTCCCCACGACGAAGCTCATAGCAACAGCGAAGACAAAGGTCAAAAGAGCATTTTGCACAACTTCTGTGGTAGTCAAATATCGAGGTCTGGCAGTTGTCACTACAAAAAGTTTTTTAAGTCAGCAACAACAACAATATAGCATTATAATTATAACTAAGAAAACCAAAACATGCCAAAGTGTAAGTCCTGACCAGTAAGCACACTCATTTTTAGAACAATATGCTACTTTTATCTTTAGCTCAGAGAGTGATGATAGCCCTGTAATGATCATTCAATAAGCAAATTAAATAAATATATATATATATATGAAACTAAGAAATACCTCCTATTGGATCATGCATGAGATGAAATACAAACTTAACACATAATAATAAAAAAGAATATACAATGAAAATAGTGCATAGCAGGAAATCAATTATGTAGTAGTATCAAAACTATGAATTATGAGCAAAGCAAATGACATTAATAAGAAGGAAAAAAAAAACAAGGATTGCAAGAGAGACTCTTGAAGGAAAACAACACCTTGTATTTTGGCTTCTATCTCCATCTCAGCCATTTGTTCAAGATCTAATTGTCGTAAATATGGAAGAAGACATTCCAGCATATACTTGGAGGTTTCAATGTCATGATCATTGTTGCTCTCTTTCTTGTTCTTAGTCTCCTGTAGTGAAGAAGATGATGAATCACATTTTAAATCAAATGTAGAATACAAAAAAATAGTATATGACATCAATAACCAATTATGATTAGTTAATAACATGAATGCAAACTAGGTTTGTTATTGCAATTACCACAAAACAAAGCACATGCATCAACAATATCATCCTCTTTCAAGTGAGTATACCTTAACAAAAACATGCATATAACAATAACTACAAAAATCAAAGAGATCATGTGATGTGATGAGATGTTACCTTATGCATGCAATCAAGTTTCATTTTTTCAGCACTTCTTAAAGCATAACCTCCTTTATTATTATCAGATACATGCATTTTTCTTTTCCCATTAGGTTCCTCCTTCTCCTTCTTCACAAAACTACCATTTTCCTCCTCTTTTACAGCTTCAAAACTAAATATTATCTTTCTCTTCCTACCACGAGTTTCCTTCTTCTTCTTCTTCTTCTTCTTCTCTTTGGCAGCATTATTTTCATCAGAAATTGTTGTCTTCCTTTTCCTACCTCGATTTTCTTTCTTCTTCACAACCTTTTCCACCACTTTACTCTTATTTACAGCAACAGCAACAAAAAAAGAAGAACATTCCCTAACAGTTTGGTCTTCCATCTTCACTTTTTTCTTTCTGCCACGTTTCTTTCTCAGATCAGCAGAAGAAGGATCTTTACCAGTTTCTTCATCATTCTCTAACATTCTCCTTAAAGCCTCCTTCTTCTCTGCATTACTCATTCTTCCAAGTTTCTTCTTCCTTGAAGCTTTTGTTTGTATTTAATTTTTTTTTTTTATTTGCTAGCACAAGCGAGGTAAATGTTGGGTTTCTTCTGATTTTAACACTGAGAAAGTAGAAACAAACATGCAATGTGATTAGACTAGACACTAGAGTAATAATAACAAGTAGTGTTTTCGAGGAAGTGGGGTTTTCAAATCTAACCCAAAGATTTTGTTTGATGATGGAATGCATCTTTTTTATGACCGATTGATCTTTGATGGAAAGCTATCTAACCTATAAATTAAATCAACTCATATTTATTTTTTTATTACGAATATGTTATTTGAATAATTATTTGTATAATAACTTTTGAAACAACTATTTATTTATAAATAAAAAAGTAAATATTAACACGAAAACTAAAATAATTGAGAGATAAAGTAAAAATATAATGTGAATATACCAAAACAATAGAAAGATAAAATAAAAATATAATGTAAATATGTAAGACAAAATTGTGCAAATATTATTTCACTTTTTTCTCCGAGTTTTAATAAAAGTGAGTGTGCTGGCAAAAACATAAGTTTTTCTACCAGATTTAATAAAAGTGTTTGAATGAGTGTCTTCAAATGTTTTCAATTTAGAATTGTTGCCGTAGAAGAATTTTACAATTTTGAGAACAAAAAATTACATGTCGCCTGGCTTGATTTTGAATTATTAAACTAAAAATATATTGATCTAATCCATTTTAAAGCAATTTAATTTAGTTTGATTTTTACAGGTGAAAAAATATTATGTTTGATCCAAATATAACATATTTGTAATCTATATTAAACTTCACAATTGACATTCTCATATGCATCTAATTTTCCTTTTGTTTTGTCTATATCTAAATATAAAGGGTATGTGTCTCTTCTCTTCTCTCTCTTTTTTCTCCTTCTCAAACCCTAGTCGTCACCCATTTCTTCTTCTTCTTGTTAGAGGGGTGATTTAGGGTCAACTTTGACCCAAAAATCATTCCTCTGAGTTGTTTTTCCTTATATCCTAATTGAATAAGTGATTTCATATATTTTCTGTTTCCTTTCGTTTGTTTTTGCGATTTCGTCGTCTCTGAACGACTCTGTTTGTTTTGATTTCCCGTCTTTGTGCGGTGTGTTTTTTATTTCCCATCTTAATGCGGTGTTTATTTGATTCAATTTGAAAGATTAGCTTTGAGCAAGTGCAGATCCGATCAATGACAATGACTTTGGAGTCGTCAACGTTGAAGATCCGGAGATATGAATATTCCGGAGACTTTAATATAGTCATATTAGTCGTATTTGTAGGCATAGGTACTTTGCCGTTTTATGCTATTAACATGGATGTTGTGAGTTTGTTCATAGATTCATCCTTTTTGTTTTTAGCGAATTTGGATTTGTATTGTATCGATGTACTCCATCAATCTGAATGAATGAATATCGTTTATTTTTGTAAAAAAAATAAATATAAAGGGTATGTACGATTTTAAGATGATTTTTTCACTTACAATTTTATTCTTTATTTAAATTATTAAATTTACATAAATAGTACGATTTTAAGATGATTTTTTCACTTACAATTTTATTCTTTATTTAAATTATTAAATTTACATTTTGATTATAATTATAAATACAAATATTTGTGACTTTCAAACTATAACAAATCTAAAAAATCATGTTTATATTTTTCAATGACAACAATAATTTAACAAATATAATATAAATCTTTATCTTTTTAATACCACCAACAAGAGGCGGAGCCCTTCATGGGCTGGGGTGGGCCACGCTCATCTGAAAAAATAATTTTTTTAAATAATTATAGGTCTATTTTGCAAGATTTTAAACAATTTTGCGATGTTTTTTTTGCTTTCGGGACATCTAAATTCCTGTAAAGTAGTGTAGTGGCCCATCCTGAAAAATAAAAAATAAAAAATCACACGTTCATTTTGTGAGATTTTAAACAATTTTGGAACCGTTTTATATTTCGGCGGTTCCACAAGTCGCATGCGTAATTTTTGTCATATCTATGCTTGGCTGGTTAGTAGGGTTTTACATACCTTCTAATTTGTGGGGGTTACAAACCCCCTTATATTGTCTGCGAAGTGAAAATTGTTCCAATTAACATTTGTATTAAAAAATAAAGTTTCATAATCTAGTGGCCCACCCTCACCTTTTTTTTTCCTGGTTCCACCACTACCACCAACAATATAACATTAATATAGGGAAAATTTGTTTTAAGGGTATAAGAAATTCAGTCCAAAATTTATATCCCCTTCATATTGTATATCCCCTTCATATTGCATAGATAATATTGTTGATATTCTAGTGAGATATTTTCTATTTTAATAAATAAAATAATAAATAAAATTGTTTAAATAAAGGGTAAAATAGGTAATTAGAAATTCAGCTCAAACTCATATTTTCTTTATGGGTCTTGTTCTTTATGTATATAGTATAGGTACATTAGATAATAATATTCTTTTAGGGATATAGTATAACAATAATTATGTTTCCTTCTAGGGATATATGTAATTGACCAAGTTAGGATGTTCCCTTTTTTGGATATAAGTAATTGATTACTTGTCGATTTTTTTATTATAAATATTACTTTTCTTTTTTGACGTTGGAGACAATTTCATTAACGAAAGTCTGGCAATAAATCTAATGTCAAGACTGTAGATATACAAGGCGGAGTTTCTTCGATCCATATGCAATCTAAATTCTTAAGAGCATATTTAGCTAAATAATGAGCAACTTGGTTGGCTTCACGCCTAATATGCAAAAAATTTAAACTACGAAAACTACCATTAAAACTAATACAATATCGAATAATAGAGCCAACATAGTTGGAAGATTGTTGGTGATTATTCAAAGCTAAAACCACATTTGAAGCATCTGATTCTGCTATAAGATTCAGAAAAAACATCTCTTTTGCAAATTCCAAACCATTCCGCATAGTTAAGGCTTCTGCAACCTCTAAATCTGGTAATGAAAATACTTGTCAAAAACTAGCACCAACAACAACACCTTCATAATCTCTCACAACAACAGCAATACCCCACTTATCACCCTCTATCGGACCCGCTGCGTCAACATTAAGCTTATAGAAACCACTAAAAGGAGGTGTCCAATGAACATCAGATATTGGCAAAATTGGACCTCCACTTAGTGTCTCCACCAACACCTTACTAGCACTCTTAAAATTCACAATAGATCTTTGTGCATTTTGAATAGTGGCAGCCACATCAACATCAGTCCTCTCAAAATATTTGTTATTTCTAGCACACCATATCTCATAACACAAGGCCAGAACATGGTCTATAATATCCTCATCGACATCAATCATATTTTTCTCTAACCACTTATGAAAAGGAACATACCTGGAATCATGCGAATTAAATACCACACCTAAAGAGGAAGCAAACCATATCTGCTTTGACCAATGACACTCCATAAAGAGGTGCGAAATTGTCTCATTATGTTCTCCACAAAGAACACACAATGGATCGCTACTTATTCCTCTATCAAACAACTCATTTTTTACTGGTAGTTTTTCATGTAGAATCCTCCAAGAAAAATGGAATTATAAATATTGCTTATACTTATATACTGTGCATATTTAATTTTAAACTTAATTTTTTATTAATGTATCCTGCCCATTTGTATCTTAAATTTTGCAAATTGTCTATATAATATATCAGATTTTTTTTTAGGGAATAATATATCATATATGTCTTGTATAAAGTATCATCGTAAATAGCATTTTTTTATGATAAATGATATTTGTACAACCATTTTATGACAATTTTCTCTCTCATACTTACATGATGTTCTTATATTATCTCTTCCTTTTTCTCTCTCTATTATTTTTGACTAATAAGAAGAGAGAAAAACATTCCGTCAAAAAAAAAAAGAAGAGAGAAAAACATGATTGTCACCAAAGTTGTCATTAAATAGATGTACATATATCTTTACTCCTTTTTTATTTACGAAAATATTTCATGTTGATTATAACCAAACAATGAATTCTAACTAACCAACACAAGAAATGCCAAGAGAGAACTTGGAAAAAATAATTGCAAAGCCAGAGGCCACAAAACTAAAGAGATTAAGCAACCAATTATAAAAATATAAAAGAAAAGTAACATTCTTCGCTTTCAAACACCCAAAAAGGTAGAAACTTAACTTTGTCTAACTAGTGTTGCAACAATTCCTTCTTATGCTGAAAAATGGGATTGATGTCTTTCATTTATATTATAAAATGATTTTCAAGAAAAATTATTTCGATGTTGTCACTTACATTAGTATATGGGTTTGGCATTGTCGGTCAATTGAAAGAAGTAGTTGGTTTGTTAAAAGAATTGTTGTTGAGAAATATCAACCCGAATGTTCTTACTCTTACTACATTGGTTGGTGGTTTATGTAAGGAGGGGGAGATTAAAAAAGTTGGAAACATGTTTGTTATTATAATAAAGCTAGGTGTGAAAACCCACCTAGGTTGGCACTTGACGTTGTAGTGTCGGTTTGGGATCATAGAATATACCTCTCTCAAAGTCAATTGGTTCAACTCTTTTAGGTGTTAATTTTGGTGGGTTAGTCTGTCTTTTTAAATAAAAATTGACAAAAAAAAAAGATGTGAAATCTAATGTTACTTATAGTTCTTTAATTGATGGGTATTTCTTGGTTAAAGATGTGAGCTAGGCCACATATGTATTCAATAATATGGCTCGAAGGGGAGTGACTTATAATGTTCATAGCTACAATGTCATGATTAACATATTATATAAGAATAAAATGGTGGATGAAGCTATGATTGTCTTTACATAATCAATGTTATTTTGGAGATGAGAGTTTGAAAACTAATCAATGTTATTTTTATTGTGGATTAAATTCTTCGAGTGAAAGAGACGTAGTCTCGTTGTAAGAAGAGGACTAGATGTATCACCCAATTTGGGCTGGGAACTCTTTAAACGACATGAGTGATTCTGTTTGTTTTTGTGTCTCTCTCTACTTTTTATTGAGCTCTAAATTTATTCATTTCGTAATAAAAATGTACTCTCATCAAAATAAAGTAAGTTTAGAAAATGCTTTAAAAGGTCAATTGTGACTTAAAGTAGTTTAAACCCCCTTTCTTATGTTTACTTGCACCTTGATAAAAAATTTCCCTTACCGTTGAAGTTGAGAAATACAGACGAATAGAGAAACATTGAAATAATATTGGCATCACTATAGAAAGAGCACACTCATAATAGCCATTGAAGATGATTTCATCTTTTTTTTTTTTTTGAAAGAATGATTTCATCTTAATATTATGTTATTGTGAGGAATCATGTATTTCTTCCAAGCTAAAGTCTTTATTCTCTCTTGTAGAGAGTAGTCATTTGACAAAATTTTCTGTTAGCCAAGCACAAAATTGATTTTGAAAACCTCCTAATAGTGGTAGACTATAATTTATTTCAAGTTGTTTTGATTTGCCTCTGAGGTAGGTAGTCACATTGGACAAAAATTGTTATAATCAATGTTGGTTATAGTGGATCAAATAATTTGGTGTTCAATGGTAAATTATCTCAAATATAACGGGACTTTAAGTAGCTCTCAAGTATGAAAGTGAACTAGTATAAAAGTCTGTGTGTGATTTTCTACTCTCTTCTTTCTTTATCTTTTATTAGATTTTATTGTTTTTTTTAAACTCGATATTCGGTAAGGACCGGTTAATCCGATGGATCCAATCTCATTATTCACTTGAGAGACTTTATCTAAGGTTATAGCAAAATTATATATTAGATTTTATCGTTATTGTACTTATTTTGATAAAACATAATTTCTCGATAGGAAAAACAAGCATCTAAAAGGTATTTGTGATTATTTTTTAATTAAACACATTCCAATCCTCTTACTTCTTGAGTTTCTTGTACCTTCAAATCTAATAACACAATCAGCTCCAAAATAGTCAACAAATTTAGGACCAAATCTAGGACCTTAATTATACAACATCAGGGCCGAATTTGAGGGGGTGCACACACTACAAGAAACTTGCCATTTAGCAACGGCAGAAACCGTTTGTAAAGGTCTCAAAAGCCGTTGGTATAGGTCATAAAACCTATACCAACGCCCATCTGCTACCGTCTAGGATACTATGCTTATACCAACGGCAAGAATGCCGTCCCAATAGCTTATACCAACGGAAAATTAGCTTGATGCTATAGATTTCGGAGCTATAGCAACGACATTTTACACCTATTA
>Ga0228710_1005083_pt1 | contig 20570 bp, 7 predicted proteins | sample MedpolnodulmetaG_FD_177995 | JGI IMG/M metagenome (GOLD analysis project Ga0228710, IMG submission 177995) | Root nodule microbial communities from Medicago polymorpha collected in Santa Monica, California, United States - pink nodules | ecosystem: Host-associated > Plants > Roots > Nodule... | reverse complement strand
AGATGTGAAAAGCATAATTGAGTGATTCTTCAGTATTTGTGAGCTTTTCGCAGGATAACTTGCAAACCAAGTAATCAAAGTGCCTAAAATGTACAGTCTATTTAACTCCTTTTTGACACTTATCAGGTATCATGATATTCACTAACAAGAGCGCCACCTATGTGGATGTGATGTACTTGAGGTACTTTAGAGACCTGAAGCTTGTCTCTGATTATGCATGGGAGCAGCTGCCATTGCACACTTGTACAAGGAGTTTAAGAATGCCTCCCATTATAAGGCCAAACACCTGTTAGGATACTTAACTTTGTTGCAGGTATAAATAAATAATAATGGAATGCTTGTTTATTCACTTGTATGTTTATTGTTTGTATACTTATAAGTTGTTGACTTTGTTGCAGGCTTTGGTATTTTAACACTTCAAGGATATTGGTGTCAGGGATGCATGAGGTGGATATGATGACAATCAACAACCACGTGATATGGTGTTTCTACTGCTAAAGGGTCTGGCTGCACCTCATCCTTACAAAGCGCATCTGGATGTGCTGGATTTGAGGGGTTTTACATGTCCCCACACGCTGAACACTGTCAGATATGTCCGTTCGAGTCGATCAGTCTTTACTTTGGATGGCTCAAATACGGAACACGTAGGATGTGATATCTGTCGGAGCGGGTGCTTCATTAGTTTGGTATTGACTAGACTGTCCCCAAACATCCATGTGACAGTTCAAGTCCCCATACGACCTTAGCATAGATCAGTCGCCACTATGTGCACTATCTTGATTATATACTAAGATCAAGACTTGGGACATTCTGCTATTACAGGTGTTACGACGTCATATGGTTACATAAGATGGTTGTATACTATTTCACATCCACACCTCATAGCTTCAGAGGAGGATGTTCATATCCCAAGGCCAGCTGAGCAGGAGGCCCTTGATGAGATTGCTACTGAGCAGGAGGGAGAGCATGGGTACCTAGAGCTAACCGGAAGGTTGGGCTGTAATAGAGACCATGTCTTGTCCATCATGGACAGTGGTGTGGTGGAAAGAAGGGCGGCTGAATGGGCGAGTTTTGAATCAATTCTGGCGGAGATTCATGGAGGGAGGATTTATCATGGTAGTTATATGATGTTGTAGTAGTATTTTGAGCAAATTTTATGTTTTTAATTTTATGTTTGAATATTTTCTTTGTAACCTATGGATAATTTATTTTTAATTTTAGGTTTGAAAATTAGGTCGCTTCTTACCGTTTCCATTACAACATTTTTTATTTATTCATGAATGCATGTTTATATCAAAGGATTAGATAATTTGTATGTATCAAAGAAAAAACTGGCTCTGCTTATGTTCCGATACCTTTTGGGTTATATAAATCCGAATTGTTTTATGACATTTCAGATTATATAATTCGAAATATGTGTTTTTTACACCATAATTTGCCTCTTCTGGGGTGTTTGACACTTTTCAGATAATATAATCCGAAACGTATTTTTAAATGAGACCAACAAAAACATCTCTAAGGTGTTTTGTCTTCCAACAGTTTTTATACTGTTCGGACTATATACTCATAAACTTTGTTCGAATTATATAATTCGAACAAAAGATATTTTAAGAAAAAAAATAGGGCACGCGATAATGATATAAGGTGAAAAAAGTAATAGTATTTATTTTGTTTATACTATCTGATGGATAATTGTGCACATGAGTATTGGGTTAATGTAATATGTGCTACAAAACTCTTAGAATCAATTACTTAGCATGAAAATCATGGCCATAAGAGAAGTAAGACTCTCCCATCCTTCACCTTATTTTCGGGTGCCTTACAAACTGCTTAAAATATCTTTGTTTGAATTTTAAAATTCAGTCGCGTTTTTTCTTTTGATATATAGTATTCGGACGACAAAAAAAAGACAAAAATGTGTATTTTACACATCCATATTTTACAATCTGAACACATTGACATCGAGAAAAAATAAATAGAAATAGAAAATAACTAAATCAATGAAAACTTTAAAAATTGTATCAAACTATCCTTGCATATAGAAATTGACGAATTGTATTTAGTTCCTTGATTTTGTACACTTTAACTAATTTTTGGGGAGATCTACGACATCATGCTCGACACCTTCCGAACTTTTATTTTCAACTTTCACATCATCGTCCACCTTTTTCGTCATTTTCAATCTTAGTTCAACGTGGAAATATTACTAACTTAGTTCAATAAAATAGTAAATTATAATTAAGTTTATTATTATATTATAATGTCAGGATTAATAATTAATTAGTTGATCTAATTAATATAAAAATTAAAGTATATAATAAAATCCATTAATTTCCCTTAAAACAAAATATAATTAATTAATTTAATTTTGTTTTTTTTTACAAGATTAATTTAATTTTGTTAGAATATGTTTTTAATTCCAGGGTATTTTTGTACTTTAAAAAATAATCAATTCTCTTCTATTTCTCTCTTCTTTCTCTTATATCAAACAATACATCAAATCTACTCTATTTTTCATATATTTCTCTCTTCTCTCTTCTCAATTTCTCCTCACAGCCAAATATAATGTGAAAGACAAAATTTTGGTTATTACAAGCTTTAGAAAGAAATTAATTTTTCTACAAACCTTATCTTATCCAAACATCATAAATGCTATCATGTTCAACCAAATCATAAGCAAGTGATAAAATATCTTTCATATTGTCATGGACAGCTAGATAGAACAAGGTAATATATTTCATTTGGCAACAATATCTGAATGGTGAATACAACTCTCATCCAATTATTCAATGTAAGGTCGTATTATCATATTTTTATATTAGTTTATTTTAAAATAAATTTTAATTTTAAACTCTTTTTTTTTTTTGGTCAAGAATTTTACACACATTTTATATACGGAGTATCGATACCTAATCAAATTATCTACTAAAATTTAGACCATATTGCATTATGCAGTACTAATACTAATGATTAATAATTTTTGTGTTACTACGTTTTTTTATTTCTCATTTAAAAAGATCTTATATCTTGAAATGGAACTCTACTCATGTGGTTTTGATCCAAATCCATTAATTTCTATGTAGTATATGAGTTGACAACTTTGACCAAAAGATCACGTTGAACACTGTAAATAGAAGCCAACCACATATCAAACCATATTCATCAATCACAATGGCATTTTTTCTTCTCTCCAAAACCTCTTTTCTCACTTTAGTATTCTTATCATTCTCCACCTTCATTGCTCATGCAATCGTTCCACAAAATGAAACCTTCAAATTTGTCAATTCAGGTGCACTTGATGAATCCACTGTAGAATATGGAGGTAATTACAGAATGATGGGCATATTCACTGTTTCATTCCAGGTTTGTTTTTACAACACTACCCAAAATGCCTTCACTCTAGCACTTCGAATGGGATTTGAAACGTCTGAAGAGCTTTTTCGGTGGGTTTGGGAAGCAAATAGAGGCAACCCAGTTGATGAAAATGCATCTTTTTCATTAGGTGCTGATGGAAATCTTGTGTTGGCTAATGCTGATGGAAGAATTGTTTGGCAAACCAACACTTCCAATAAAGGTGTTGTTGCCTTAAGGTTACTCTCAAATGGTAACATGGTTTTAATTGATACTAAAGGTAAATTTGTTTGGCAAAGTTTTGATCATCCAACAGATACCCTTTTGGTGGATCAATATTTAAAGGCTAATGGCCCTTCAAAACTTGTTAGTAGGCTTTCAGAAAAAGAAAATGTTGATGGTCCTTATAGTTTGGTTTTGGAGCCTAAAGGTTTGGCTTTGTATTATAAGGGTGAAATTTCACCTAGGCCAATTAAATATTGGTTTTCATCTTCTTGGTTTTCATTTGAAAAAGGCTCATTAGAAAATGTCACACTTAAATCTGATCCAGAATCTTTTGAGTATGGATTTGATTTTTTTGTTGCCAATTCTACCACTTTTGGTAAAAGTATCATTGGTAGGCCAGTGAAGAATAGTACTTTAACATATCTTAGGCTTGGAATTGATGGTAATATCAGATTTTACACATATTTTCTAGATGTTCAAGATGGTGTTTGGAAAGTGACATACACTCTCTTTGATAGAGATTTTGATGAGAGTGAATGTCAATTGCCAAAGAGATGTGGAAAATTTGGGCTTTGTGAGGATAACCAATGTGTTGGCTGTCCTTTGGAGAATGGAATCTTAGGTTGGAGCAATAATTGTAGTGCTAAGCCTGTAGGAGTATGCAAAGCAAGTGGGTTTCACTACTATAAAATTGAAGGAGTTGAGCATTATATGATCAAATACACTATTGGTGATAGAGTAAGTGAAGTTAATTGTGGAAACAAATGTACCAAGGACTGCAAGTGTGTTGGGTATTTCTACCATAAAGATGACTCAAGGTGTTGGATAGCTTATGATTTGCAAACTCTTACTAGAGTGGCAAATACTAGACATGTGGGTTATATCAAGGTGCCTAATAAGTAATAAAATTAGACTACCTTCCTCCTAAGGATAGTCTTGGTATTGTATTTTAATTGTATCAATTTAATTTAGTTATTTCCTAATAGTGGTTTTAGATTGGAATACCCAACACACTTGCAATCCTTGGTACAATAAATTAACAAGTGTCCAATAAATTTGTTTGCCTTAAAAAAAATACTCGCGTCTTAAGGGCACAAAGATAAGGATTTAAAAATAGAATTAAAAATTAAATATTACATTAAAAAGATAAATTTTTGGAAAATACTAACAAGTGCACGTAGTAGTTTAAAAATTCAAAAATTATGAATGCACAATTTCCAAATTAAATTTATACATTTAATTTTTTATCTTATTCTTTCTAAACTTGATTGAATTATAAGCCGGAAATTTTTGGTTGTTCGTAGTTGGAAATCAACGAATGAATTTTTGATTCAAATAATATTTTATGATTTGACCTTTATTAAATGAGATTAGTAGGGAAAACAATGAATAGAATATGATATAAGATATTTGTGCATTTGAAGACATTCTAGAGATTTAAAGTGAGTTTCTCATGGGTTAAGATCCTCTCCATTTGACAAAATAAATGGAATATACAATTTGGAGAGAGATACACACAAAAAATAGATAGTGGGTCCTACTACTATGTGGGTCCCACCATCATTAATTATTTTTTATTTTTTTCAAGATTTTATGTCTCTTTATCTCTCCAAATGGAAGAAATGGAGAAAAACATAAATTGAGAGGATCTTAACTCGTTTCTCATGGTTTGGAAAATGGTTTGTAATGTTTTGATCTAAGTCGTTTTAATTCACTTTTTTCCTTAATTAAATAACTCCATAGGTGTTTTGCGTCTTCTATGGTATAAATCATGTAATTATACAAAGCAAGACCTCATGGAAGTGACATAAGCTAGAGAATCATGCACAACAAAGATCTGAAGACAAAACAATTCAGGGGAATTTCGTCCCAAATCCCAAGCTCATATTAAGAATGGAAAGTACATGAAGAACGAAGAAAACAAGGAAAAAAATATATTTGATCCATGCACTCCATGTATTGACCTCGTGTGCCCCCGCGCATGCTAAAGAACTGTGGTCCATGCTAGCCACGCGTTGAAGCAGAAAAAACTTTTTTGTGCTGCTTTTCGGCCACGTACCCCAAACATGCCTTAGTGAGAAAATTGTCTATTTAAATATTGTTTCGCCAAAAATCATTCATTCCGAAATCTGACGGTTCAGAGGCAATGGAGTACGACAAGAGCATCAAAGAGGGTGTTTCCCTCCCCATTCCACTTTTTCTAGGGTATGTTACTATTCTTTTCTCTTCGATAATGTATTCGGTTACCATAAGTGATGAATAATTTGGCAAGTATATTAAAGTGTCGTTAAGTTGTAATATTTATTAAAGTTCGTCTCCACAAGAACTGTGAAAATTCTACTTAGAAATATCAATTTTAACTAGGATGTATAAATTCGAGGAATGCACATGGCATATGTTTTGTTGTGTAAGAGAAATTAAAGTTAATAAAATCAAGGCAAGGAGAATAATTAGTTTTTTTTTCGATTCACTTCTCTTTCAATGTTTGGTAACTTAGTCCACTTCTACTTGATTTCAAGATATTTGAACAATATAGCTAGTCCCATAATTACGCAGCTATAAGCCTTCTCTAGTTACAATATCCTAATTCCTTATGTATGCATGTAACTTTTGATAGGTATGAATGAGCGTCAAACTATTGTCACTAATCTGCAATAAATTATTCCTAATGACTACACTTTGACCAATTACTAACTAGTGCAAACCCTATCTATTATTGCTACAAAACTTCGATACAATGTTTAGTAGCAAAGAACAATGAAATAGACATGAAGAGCATAAATCATAAAAAAAAAAAAAAATCAATTTATTTTAATATATAGACAATAAATATAAATGAAAGAAATCCTAAATAATAAGAAAATTGCCAAGTCAAACTGATTCGACGGCCCCCGGCAGCGACGCCAAAAACTTGTTAGATATTTGACAAGTGTACCAAAATTATCGAAGTAAAAATAATAAATTCGTATCCACAATGACTGTTGTTAATTTCTACTTTGAAATTTCATTGTTAAAATAGGGGGTTGCCCTAGGCTGTTGGGTTTGGGTGCATAAAAATAAGAAAAAATACAATTAAAGTTGGTTTTGAAAATTAAGGTTACCAGTGGTCAAGCCTTCGAATCCTCTATTACTCACTATAAAATAACTTGCCTCTCTTCTCTCTCAATGTTCACCTAGTTTTACGACAAATTAACACAATAGTTTTGATCAATCTTTTGAGTCAAAACTCTTTCCTAAATTATAATCTCTTCATCTCTTAAGTCGATTCATAACCGTTGGAAGTATTACAAGTCTGTTAATTCCTAAGTCATAACTCAACAATTTTTTATCGCTAGCTTAATATGTTAAGTCAGACAGAATTATGAGGTCGGATTTAACAGATATGGCTAGTAGTTAATTAAATTCTAAGATCAATTCATATAATTAAGAAGCTGAATAGTGCTAGAATTCCATTAATGTCAAAGAGAGTTCATAACAAATTACATGATTACAGCTTACAATAGATTCATCTCATGGCTTAATTGAAAAGGGTTTAGATACTCATAACTAAGACAATCAATAACAAAGGAATAATGAAACATGCATAAATCGGAACCAACTATGAGTTGGTGTGAGATACACGACGTGTTTCTAGGTCTCTGGCGGCCTCCTATGCTCTGAAGTCTCCTAAAAATTGAACCCTTGGCCTAAAATCACAACTGGCTTTTTATAGACAACTTTGTGTAACAGTCTCCAACATATCACGATGCAGGTCAACGTGCCATGATTGGGTCAACGTTCCACGATTGATTCCCAACGTGTCACGATGCAGTGAAAAATAACAAACTCCAGATCCTAATGCTCCTTTAGACGTGCCATGATACAGGTCCATCGTGACACGATTTTTCCAGTAACTGAAGCTTCCAAAATCTTCTCAAAATTGTGCAAAACTTCCCTATTTCATAGTCATATGACCTCTTAACACTTCTCACAACTACCAACTTATTTCAGCATGTAATTCATGAAAAAGACTCTATAACTTGCTCAAAAAGGTATAAAAATAAACTAAAAACATGAGTATGACCTAGTGTAATCATCTTGCCAATTTTATCATCATAGTTTTGGTGCCGGAGTTCGAGATTTTTTATCTTTTCAACAAGGCAATTTGTTTTACTTATTTTATTTTGGTTTGTTTCTTTTATTTTGTTTTTTGTTTTATTTATATAAAACCCAAAAAAATCATTTTGATTTAGTATAGTTTTAATTTAATTTTCACTCATATCTTTATTTTGTTTGTTTTATTTTTCAAAAATATTTTCGTATGTTTTTATTTTATCTTATAGTTTAAAATGCAAAGGAAAAAAGGAACAGTTGTTTTTTGTGTTTATTTCTTTTGTGCAGTCCAACTAAAGGTATTTTGAATTTATGTGAGGTGCATTTTCAGGTACCATACTCTTTGACTCAGTAATAGAAAAAATTGCCAGACTCAACCTGTTAGGCAAATAAGAAGATACCATAGTAGCATCTGTCTTACTCCAGGCGATAGTGATTTTTCATCCGAAAAATCCGAGATGGGAGATGTTTTGCGTATCATACTTTGAGACTATGGAATGCTTGACAACTTGGAGGAGGTATCCCTTGGGTTCCAATCTGAGAATCCAATCGCTTTCGACACCGAGAACTCAACCCTAAATGCTCTTAAGGACAACCAATTCTTTGGAAAATCTTACAAAACCACCCAGCGTCTCAAAACCATACAAGAGGCTCAGGTTGTTCGGATACTCACTCACTGGCCACACAAAATATTGGTTCGAAGAACTTCCAAGTGGCACAATCGCTACTTATGACCAATTGAAGAGGCAGATTCTCGAACTTTTCTTTCCAATCATTAAATACTTGGAGAGGAAGGAAGAGATTTATAAGTTTATCCAGCAAAATGGTGAATCAATTTATGACGCTTGGGAGAGGTTAAAATTGCTTTTGAAAAGATGTTCATGGCACAAATTTGATGAGATATAGACAATGCAAATGTTCACTACCGGTGTGAAGGCACAATAATAAGCATGCTCTTGGATGCATCAACATGTGGTTTATGAAGATCAAGTCAGGTGAGTAAGTGAGAGAACTGATTGACAACATTACCTTAAATGAATATCGCTCATGAGATGGAGATATAGATATTCTACGGAAGAAAAAAAAAAAGAAGTATTCGAGCTATAAATCCATGAAGCATTTCTTGCTAGAAACACTTTTTCGTTCTCCTCTCCTCGACAGGATTTGTTGACACGATTTCTTTATGCGCAACTCCATTATTGATCGTGTTCAGAACCTCGTTCCTCGTAGTGGTTGTCGGGGTTAAGAGTAGTAAATTGTGGGTAATTCGTCATTATCCAGTCCCACTACGTTTGTGACTTAGTTTTGAGCCTCCAACGACGCATGTTATGAGTCAGCGGCCTTTAGAAAGAATCATCTCACTCGCTTGATTGTTATGGCATCACCTATCCTTCACTAAGTTGAAGGGCTTACTCTCTTGATTGTTGCAATGGCCTACTTGCTGAATTCTACTAACAGGACAATTATTTTTAGATGTAAACATTTAAAAATCTAGATTTTACAATCGGAATAGACTGAGAACCAGGCAGAAAATAACCTAAGCAATGATAACATAAAAAATTATATCAAAACATCCATGCAGAAAGAAAATGTACGTATTTAGTTCTTTAATCCTATACATTTTAACTAATTTTTCTCGAGGTCTACGATGTCATCCTCGACACCCCCATGACTCTTATTCTCAAAAAAAAAAAGTTAACATTGAAAAACAAAATTTGGGTTACTAACTTTGGAAAGAAATTGATTCTACAGACCTTATCTTATCCAAATATACGCATTAAATGCCACCATGTTCAACTAAATCAAAAGCAAGTTATAAAATATCATTTCGTATTCGTTTCAAAAAAAAATATATCATTTCATTTTGTCGCGGACAGCTAGATAGAATAGAACACGACAATATATTCATTTGGCATCCTTCTCATCCATACTAGAATGGTGAATACAATTATAATTTTTTGTTGGATATACATTCATTTAATCATTCAAGATTATGTATTATTTTTATATTAATTCTTTTAAAATAAATTTAAATGTTACACAAATTTTATCTATCGGATACACAATCAAACTTTTCAATTAATCTTTTTGTTTATATTGCATTCCGAAGTACTAAATTATTAATAATTTTAGTACCACTACATTTTTTATTTATCATTTAAAAAGATCTTATATCTGGGACTTGAACTAACATACTCATGTGGTTTTAATCCAAATCCATTGATTTCTATATAGTATATGAGTTGACAACTTTGACCAAAAGATCACGTTGAATACTGTAAATAGAAGCCAACCACATATCAAACCACATTCATCGATTACAATGGCCTTTTTTCTTCTCTCAAAACCCTCTTTTCTCACTTTAGTATTCTTATCATTCTCCACCTTCATTGCTCATGCAATCGTTCCACAGAATGAAACCTTCAAATTTGTCAACTCAGGTGAACTTGAAACATTCATAGTAGAATATGGAGGTGATTACAGAATGATAAGCATATTCAATGCTCCATTCCAAGTTGGTTTCTACAACACTACCCCAAATGCCTTCACTCTAGCTCTTCGAATGGGACTTCAACGTTCGGAGCAGCTTTTTCGGTGGGTTTGGGAAGCAAATAGAGGCAACCCAGTTGGTGAAAATGGTACTTTTTCATTAGGTGTTGATGGAAATCTTGTCTTGGCTAATGCTGATGGAAGAATTGTTTGGCAAACAAACACTTCTAATAAAGGTGTTCTTGCCTTTAGGTTACTCTCAAATGGTAACATGGTCTTGATTGATGCTAAAGGTAATTTTGTTTGGCAAAGTTTTGATCATCCTACAGATACCCTTTTAGTGGATCAATATTTAAAGGCTAATGGACCGTCAAAACTTGTTAGTAGGCTTTCGGAAAAAGAAAATGTTGATGGACCTTATAGTTTGGTTTTCGATCCCAAAGGGTTGACTTTATATTACAAGAGTAAAAATTCACCTAGGCCAATTCCCTATTGGAATTCATCTAATTGGGTTTCAGTTCAACAAGTGTTATTAAAAAATGTCACACTCATATCTAATCAATTTGAGATTGGAATGGAAATATCTTTTGTCAATGTTGCCTTTCTTGGTATGAAAGTTTTCAGTGAGCCGGTTAATAATAGCACTTTAACATATCTAAGGCTTGGAATTGATGGTAACATTAAAGTTCACACTTATTTCCTTAATGTACGTGATGGTGTTTGGCAAGTGATGTACACTCTCTTTGATAGAAATTTTGATGAGAGTGAGTGTCAATTGCCAGAGAGATGTGGAAAATTTGGGCTTTGTGAGAATAGTCAATGTGTTGGTTGTCCATTGGAGAATGGAACATTTGCTTGGAGCAATAAGTGTAATGCTAAGCCTTTAGGAGAATGCAAAACAAGTGAATTTCATTACTACAAAATTGAAGGAGTTGAGCATTACATGAGCAAACACACCACTGGTGATAGAGTAAGTGAAGATACTTGTGCAAATAAATGTACCAAGGATTGTAAGTGTGTTGGGTATTTCTACCACAAAGATAAGTCAAGGTGTTGGATTGCTTATGATCTTCAAACTCTTACTAGAGTTCAAAATATCACACATGTGGGTTATATTAAGGTGCCTAATAAGTAAGAGGATTGTTGTTTTGACATTTGATATGTCTTAGCAACACAAGTAAAAGATCAAAAACTCAGCGGTAGTTAATTACCGCTGGTTTTGTAGTTATAACCCAACGATAGTTAATTACCGCTAGGAGTATTTTAGTAATTTACTTGTGTTATTAGGAACTTCTGAATGTCAAAATAGCAATTGTCAATAAGTAATAAGATAAGCCTACATTTCTCCTTGGGAAGATCTCGTTATTTTATTTTAGTTGTACCAATTTAATTTAGTGATTTCCTATTAGTGGTTTTGGATTGCAATATATATAGTTGTGGTTTGTCTCTATTCTCCACTTGGAGAAGGACATCTAATATGTGTACAATGAATTAAGAAGTGTGCAATTGTTATTGTTTGTCTTAAAAATACAATCCATATTTTCTCTTATTCCTTCTTTTTCTTATTGTTTGTCTTAAAAGTTATTTCTTTATAATTTGTTCCTAGTTTGACATTAAAAAAGTGTTTCTATTCAAATGATATTTGTTTGTTTGAGCTTTATTATACGAGATGATAATGTTAGTATAGTAAGGGAAAACTATAGCCACAACTTATTTTTCCCATTATTTTTTTATGTTACATATAAATGTTTATGGAAAAGACTCGGAATCATAAAAGGAGCTCCCTCTGATAATATCTATAAGTAAAATACTACTTCTTCAGTCCTTTTTACAAGAAACATTTGATTTTTTAGATACATTGAATGATAACTAAATACATAAATCATTTAATGTATTTAAAAAGTCAATTATTTTTTGTAAATAGGATCGGAGTGAGTACTTTTTAGGTTCATTGAATAACGTATTTGGTTTTTATTAAATACTAAATACACAGGGTATTCAAAGAACCTAAAAATTGTTTTTTGTTTATAAATATGACCGGAGGACTTAGATGGATAGAGGAAAATGTGCTGTAGGGTTGCATCAGGAGAGAGATGATAGAAAAACAACAAAGTCAGTTTAGATCTGTGAAGAAAATGAAAGGATCAAAAGGAAGAAGAAGAAAGGAACCTTGTAAGATGTAACAGAGAAGAAGTTGGAAACGGCAGGGAAAAGAAACATGATGATACCAGGGTTAGAAGGCTAAAGGAGTAATGGGCTATAAATTTGTGGGCTTTAAAAACATTGATAAAAAAGGTAGAGCATTACTTTTCCCATCCTATGTAATTCTCGCGCGCCCTTTTTTTTCTTTCAAAAATGCCCTTGAGATCGTCAGGATTTTAAAATCCGAACCAGTGTTTTCCTTTGTTATAGGGTGAAAAAAAATGAGTTTTTCACCAATTCGGATTTTGTAATCCGAAAAAATCCGAAAATCTCAAAAAATAGGGCGCGCTATTTAAGTTTTTCGGATTATAGAACCCGAACACCCCCTAAACACCATTTTTTCATGGTGCTGATGTAGTTCGGATTACGTAATCCGGACATCATTAGCACCAATTCTGAACATGTTTGTAACATGGATAGTCATTTTAAGGACAATATTAATCTTCCTAGTTTTCATCATTGTGTTTTTATGATCAAGACTCCCTTAGAAGGAACTTCTTATGGGACTCCGTCCTCAAAATCCAAAATTTCATCATTTATACCCCTTTTTTCATGGTGCAAATGCAGTTCGGATTACGTAATCCGGACAACATCAACACCAATTTTGAACATGTTTGTAACATTGATAGTCATTTTAAGAACAATATTAATCTTTCTGACTCTCATCCTTGTGTTTTTATGATTTTATTTGACATGAATAGACCCTTTTTTTGGTTGTTTTTAAAAGCAAAATTCAAAATTGTTGAAATGGGAGAGATTATGATTGCTGATTATACATAAGCATAGTCCGGATTATGAAATCCGAACTCGTCCGGATTATGAAATCCGAACTGCAAAGGGAACTTTTGGAAATTTTAAAGGGTGCGCGAGAAGGCAACAGGGTGCCCTATTTGTAAGAAAAAAATAAGACTATTACTTTTCTCACCCTATGGTATTCTCGTGTGCCCTATTTTTTCTCAAAAATGTCATATGTTCATATTTTATAATCTGAAACATATTGTTAGGTATTTTTGGATTGTATAATCTAAAACGTAACAAAATAAAAAGAAAGTGTGTTGTAATTGATATCAAAGGTCTCTGATGACTGTCGTTCAATCTCCGCATAAACCGCAAATCAATTTGAAAGATTGTATGAGCGGTCAGCAGTGACCATTATATCATAAACACTCCTAACTAAAAAAAGAGAAGGAACAAGTAAGATAGGATGAGAAACGAAGAATGAATGAATATGTTGAAGCATGCAAAGCTATTTATAGTCATAAACTTATCCTAGGCTGTAACTACAGTCAAAGAAAACATTTACAGTGCATAATTCGACCGACAAAACATTAAACACACCACAAATCATCCAAACCTTTGGTGTAACCTTATCGTCTACACGGTTTGGGAGGGTTCGGATTACATAATCTGAAACTCTCATAACATTTTCGAATTGTATAATCTGAACCGTTTCAAACTTTGTTTTGGAGAGTTTTCGTGGTGAATGGCATAGGAAAAAAAAGGTATGAAACATAACTCAACGACATAAAACAACATAATAACATAATTGATGAAATTTCTAGGAAGATGTTCGAAGAGGTGTTTTTGTACTTGATCCAGCTGGCCTGCCAACTTACATATTTCGATCGGCAGGTCAACTGAATCAAATTCACAACAACCTCTTTGTAATCAAATTGATGTAAAAAATATTGGTTGAATTAACATTCAATTGTATGCAGCCCAATTGCCAACTTGCGACTTTAAAAGGAGCACATTGCTAAGTTTCAAACTAACACCACCACACCAACTCATGTGGGTTAATTATCTGATTAATTCATTCTGTTTTAGTTGCATTAATGTGGTTGGCAGGCTGGTTGCATAATCATTTGTTAAGTGATTCTGACTGTTGATTAGTAATTTTGATATAGGAATTCTTATTTTCTGGTCTCTGCTTGGATAAGTCTTTGGTTGGGGATTTATCAAACAATTGTATCTCTTTCTCAGATTAGCACATATTGTGCTTAATCTTGTGAGAAATAAAAAATTAAAAAATTATCAATTAAAACAATATATAATTTTTTTTAAAATACAAAGGTTAGTTATTCGTTGTTATTTTTGTTTTACTTTTTTTTTAAAAAAAAGTTGTTAATTTTATTAGTGGTGGAAGTCGAACCATGACCTCTTTATAACTCAAACTATTACGCTCTTCATTTAAATTGCTAAAACATGTAGTCATGTATTGACATCACACTCTCAAATACTTTAGCGCAAACTTTTTTATTGGTAAAAGTTCACATGAATCCCAACAAATTATCTGAGTCTTATATGAATTTTGATCAATAAAAAATGAGTTGAAAAAATATACAAAAGAGTGTATGGTTTGAAGGTGAGAAAAACACAAGAATGGGAGTTGAATTGTGTTAGCTTTTTCTTTGTTTTCTCCTACTGAAGTCACTGTTCAGAAGCAGATAGAACTCAGCTTCTGAAGTGATGTTCAGAAACTAAATGTGGCGGCGGATAAAACAGAGAGAGAGAAGAAAGACACAAAGCAATTATACAGGTTCCTTCCACAAACCGGAAGTAGTCATGTCCCCCTTGCACTTCCAAGGAGAGTTCACTAAAATATAATATCTGATTACAATTGCTCACTGCTAAACCTAGCAAGAGACTACAAACTACTCAAGCACAACTGCAAGAGATTTCCTATGCTCAAGAACTTAATCAAGAGACTCCCCATGCTCAAGCACAACTGCAAGAGACTTCTTATGCTCAAGCACAACTGCAAGAGACTTCTATTTAAACAGAATTACAAAGAAATTTGTTTGAGGTTGAACACTTGATATACAATCAGTGGTGTTCACAATACAAATCAGATACAAGTTCTTTAAGACTCTAGAATTTCTAAGATATGGAAGTTGTTAAGAAATTCTAAGTGAACTTTGATGTGAAACAATTTCAGCAGAGTTTTGACACTTGTAAATTGTTGTATGAGTCTTAAGTATGCAAACAGCAGGTCTTCACTCCTTTATATAGAGGTGTGAAAAAGACGTTGTTGATTGTCAGCACATCAAAAAGAGTCGTTTGAAGCTTGATCAAATCACCAATGATATGTTGCCTGATTTGGTTATTGTCCTATGAAGGAGCAATTTCAAATCCATTCCAAGTCTGAAGGAACACCGTTGTAGGCACAGTTGTTGTTCTTGTACTAGCAGACATAAAAACAAAGTAGTGGAGATAGTGGTTGTACACTTCGTACAAATGTCCTTTTTCAACGCTCTCCAAAGATGCATCCAATGCCTTCAAATCCATTTGAAATAGTCGTTGCTTCATGTTTCTAGTCTTCTCTGATGATAGGCGTGATTAAATCTTTACTTGAACAACATTTGCAGTTCTTCAGTCTTCCAGCTTCTGATGATCTTCATATGCTTCTGATGACGTCAACTTCTGGTGAGCAGCTTCTGAGGAGAGTGCTTCTGATGACGTCAGCTTCAGGACCACTTGTCTTCAGAACATCTTTTCTTCAGATGCTTCAAGCTTCCTTCTTGTTGATTCAATTGCTCTCATTTATTCTTTCAGAACCTATGCTTTAACTAAGACACTTGAAAATTTTGTCTATGGTCCTGCACACTTTGAACAAATATTAGCATATCCAATTGACAATTTTTTAATACCTTGTTATCATAAAAAATCAAAGGGTAATGTGAAACACATTTTGTTCAAACATTGTTAGCATTATTATATCGTATAAAATTAATTAACAGAGTTCGATATTGTATTTTGTCGTATATACTAATGTCGAACTTACATTAAAAAAAAAACTAATGTCGAACTTGAAAGTTAACTGAGTGATAAGATAATAGCTCTCAACTATGATTTTATTTGCGCTTCAAAAGATTACGTCGAAGAGGAACTATGTCTCTCGAATATGAGTGCATTAACACATTCAAAGAGTGTTAAGTATGACGTTTGATTTTTGTGAGCTAATAAACTAAGAACTGAATAAGTAAAATTAAAGTAGAAAAATAAAAGATAGATCTACAAAAAAAAAACAACTTGTTTGATTGATTGTGTGTATTTTGAAACGAATTCACAATGAGATATTTATAGATAAAACTAGTTATGTTGGTCAAAATAGCGCGACCTAAAAAAACTAACCTCGTTCAATTATTTTTGTGAGTGTTACATAATTGTCATGATGATCGGTGTGCATGGCGCCCCTCGTTTGTCCTATGTCTTCATCTTTCATAGATTTTTACTTTCCTTATCCACGCATGTGATATTTCCTCATATCGTGCCTCCATGAAGATAAACGCTTCAGGTGCATAGCCCCACAACATGGAAAACGAGCAAAATGTTGAATTGTCAAATTTCACGTGTCTTTGAATGATTATGACACTCCAAGAACTTGTTGAATTTTAGTGGACTTGAGAATGATTCTCCCAAATTTTATCTTATATTCAAGTAATTCTTAATTTTCTAACTTTTGTGTAGATAACTGTTGTATCGGGAATGAATTCTTGTTACAAATATGATAGTATTTTTAAAAATTCAGTATTCGACTTTAAGACCAATTAAGCCATTAGGTCAAATTTTACCGTTCAATCGTACGGGTCCATTTTAAATCGAAGTAAAGTTATGTACGAACTAGTTCATTAAAATTGACATTGTAAAAAAAGCGAACTTCAGATCTTGAAGAAACTTATTTCAAGGTTTCGGGAAATGGATCATCTGCAGTGACTGCAACGTCCAGTGAAAACCTAGTCTTTGAAAAAATAAATGCATCAAAATTTAAATAATGTAATGATAAGAGATAAGATGTTTAATGGTGTAGATTGCTACACTGCTGTTATGAATGAGGATAATGATCAAGAGGAAGGCATCAAACATTATGAAGAAGAATAGATGGTACCTAAACTAAGGGCTAAGAGAAACTCGGTCAAACCTCAACGCTTCAAAGACTTTGTGATGACACCTCTAAAGGGGAGGGGTAAGAAGTGAGAATCCTACTAGAAGCTCCTGGAGACTATCTTTGCTATGAGTCAACATGTGCTCAGTTATGGGTTAGTTAAGAAATGCATGAGTTGTAATAGAATGTACTATTGGAATCCTTTTTTGATCCTATCTAGCTAATACTATAAATGTAATCATTGGCATAATGAATAAAGCAGAGAACAAATTGAAGAGAATAGTGTTATTAGCTTATTTTTATCCTTGCCTTTATTTTTCTCAGTTCTGTATTCATAGCAACTTGGTGCTTTGATTGACCATGTCTTCCCCACCTACCATCGAAACCCTTTCTGTCTCCATTAACCAATCCCTCCAAAATCAACAAACCTTCCAATCCAAGATCGCCGATAACATCACCTCCCTCACCTCTGAAGTCAACAACCTCAAATTCCACCTTAGTCCTCCGGGGTTTCCCACACCCATTCTGTCGATGGCGTCTTTTCCAGCGACATCCATCAAACTGGATATTCCACGTTTCAACGGTTCCGATCCACTAGGATGGAGATTCAAAATCACACAGTTCTTCGATTACCATCTTACACCAGACGAGCAACGTCTTCTTATCGCTTCGTTCTACATGGAGGGTAAGGCGTTAACTTGGTTCTAGTAGATGCATTCCAACGACTAATTACTAACATGGTCGGCGTTTCTTCAGGCATTGGAGCCACGTTTTGCTCCATCCTTGTACGAAGATCCAAAAGGAGGCTTATATCTTGATATTTATATCCTTTTACTGATAACTATATGTCTAGGAAGTAAGTGATTATTAATTAGCCAAAGATACCATAGGAATTTTTGACCCTAGCCGTAGGTACCTAGTGGCTAGAACCCGTTGGGTCATGTGGTGTATTACCGAAGCTAGGAATTAACTAGTTAGTAATTAGGGAAACAAGCACCTAGTTGTTAGACTAAAATTTATAATCTAGTAAGACCATTCTCTTGAAACCCTTGATAAGTTAGACGTAGATTAGGGTTATCCGTTTGTAGAACTATAAGTAAGCTTATAGAGAGTGTGATATGAGTGTCCTAAGATTCATAAATGGGCATACCTAAGGGAACCTTGGCCTTCATTGCCTTGGGAAACACTGGAAAGCCATTTTAAGTTTATGTCTCAATTACCTTTGAATTAGCAAGACCCCGCACGTAATGATCACCGTCCGATCAGTAGGTGCAGCTAGCCATCAGAGGGAAATGCCTAATTAGGTACCAAGTGGCTAAAACCCATTGAGTCAGGTGCTGCCCTACCTATTTAGGAAAATCCCAACGGCCTTATCACTTTTATAGTCACCAAAAGATAAATAAATGTGACATTTAGATTACGTATTATCTAACAACTAATATGCATAGGAGATTCGAAGAATCCTAACCGCTGCTTACTTTTCTGCAACCAAAACAGGTAAATTCGCTCGGTTGCAAACAGATAAATATTGCAACTTACTTTTATACCATCAAACTTACAAAAATAAGTAACTAGAATTGTTCGGACGAAAGGACAATCCTTGTGAATATGATACTCTACTTATCACTTTATTACTTGATGAAAACGACTAGTACACTTGCCATTTTGCAATTACGCAGATCTGTACATCAAGTTTTTGGCGCCGCTGCCGTGGATTATTTATATTTTTGACTGAATAATTTGAATTATTTATTTTTATTTATCTTTATTTTTCTGCATTTTATTTTTCTGTCATTTGTTTTTTCGCAATTTAATTTTCAAAAATACCAAAAATATTTAGTCCTAGTTGAGTCATTTTTTTTATAGTCTAGTTTGCATTTAGTTTATTTATTTCCATCATACTAACATAGTTTAATTTTTTTTTCATATAGTTTATTTTTCGTTTTCCATTTAGTATTAACATTTTTTTCTTTTTTCTTATTAGGAACTAACGCCATTAGCTTAAAAAAAATATATTTAAGTCTTAGATTAGGTTTTTATTTTATTTTTCACCTTGCATTTTAGGGAGTCATAGTAAAAATAACAAGTTATTATAATATCTACATTAGATCGAGTTTAATTTAATTAGGTTTAATTATTTAGTTAGGGTCAGTCCATTTAATTTTGCATTTAGGATTAGCATTTCGATAATATATAGAGTCTTAGGATTAATTAGTAGTATCATTAGGTATTAACTAGTAATAGTTAATTTAGATCGAGTCTGCATTTAGAGTCAAGTAACCGCATAAGAATTAAACCCAAACCTAAGTTAAATCTAAAATCAAGCGCAAAATTTTACTGTTAAGAATTTTTCTCGAACTTGCAATTATTGTGTGAAATAGGTAACCATGGAAGCAACCAAAAGCGCACAATCAATGGCAACTAAAGAGGAGACCAAAGAACAGAATTTGGAGCAATTGATCAATTAATTAAAGAAGGTCAAGGTCACGAGTTCTTTTGTGGAAAAGCTGGATAAAGAGTCGGGATACCTCGAGTTTCAGAAAGAAGTTGATCGAAAGCGACAAGAGTTGCTAAAATCAAAACAAGCTAAAAAAGAAGAACAAATTCATTCGGTAGAAGTGGGAAGAGATACACTTCAGTCATAGGACAAGCAAGGAGATGAGAATGTGCCGCCAGAGTTAAATGCTTTGCATCAAATTCTCAAGTAGTACAAAGTAGTCATGCCTATCAAGGAAATGGCCAAACAAAGCCCTTGTTGTAACGCCCCAATTTACTATTTTCTTATTTAATTATTTTCGGTTGAGTTTAGAGTCTTTTATATGACTTATATGATTTATGTTGATTTATGTTGTTTAGAGTCTTTTATATGACTTATGTGATTTATGTTGATTTATGACATGTTGTGGTGTTTTAATATTTTTTTAAGTGGCTTTATATTATATTTTTTAGTAGAATATGTTGGATATTTAGAATAAATATATTTGAGGGGCTGGTTTGGATTTAGTTAGAAAATACGTTGATTTAGTTAAAAAAAACATGTGTGGATGTAGTTAGAAAATATGTTTGGACTTAGTAAGAAAATACGTGGTTTGGATTTAGTAAGAAAATACGTGGTTTGGATTTAGTTAGAAAATACGTGGACTTAGTTAGAAAAATATGTGGATTCAGTTAGAAAATTTGTTGAAGGTGTGAGATATAAAAGGTAAGAGCCAGACACAAATTAGAGGAGAACCTAGAGAAGAAGAGAACCAAGAGAAGAGAAGAATTCGTAGAACCTTGCAATCATCTAATCTAAGGTAAGGGTGGGACTAATATTCTCTAATCT
>Ga0228710_1005081_pt1 | contig 20573 bp, 11 predicted proteins | sample MedpolnodulmetaG_FD_177995 | JGI IMG/M metagenome (GOLD analysis project Ga0228710, IMG submission 177995) | Root nodule microbial communities from Medicago polymorpha collected in Santa Monica, California, United States - pink nodules | ecosystem: Host-associated > Plants > Roots > Nodule... | reverse complement strand
TTAAAGATGTAACTTTAATATCATAAAATGTAGTAAGCGTACACCAAAAAAAATGAAAAAAGATCTATTATCAATAAAGGTACCGCTAATAATAAAAAATAACTGCTATGAGAGAGGAAACCGCTAAAGGCGGTTGAGGATTTAAAAAAAATGTTTTAGTCATGTATTTGATTTTTGGAAGCAACAATATTTCAACAAAAGTAGAAGTGGCATAGCGGTTATAGTTGTAAAGTGAAAACATATGGTACCTGGTTCGATTCCTTGCAAACTTTTTTTTCATAAAAATTACTCAGATCCACCAAAAAAGGCGGGAAGGCGGGATTAATCATGCAAACTTATCAGAACTGTTTAACATTTATATATACTAGACTCTAACCCGTGCGATGCACGGATTTATTAGAGTTTCATCTATAGGTATCAAATTGATTATATTATTAGAAACATTTAATGAAATACAATAGTGTTTTAAAAAACTAAATCGATTCATTAACTAACTATATGATGTATATATTCCATACAAAAAAAAATAAAGAATATGAAATCAGACATATATATTCCCTAACTTGAAATGAGACATATATATATTGCTTATAGAAATGTATTGTGGCTATCTTAAAATAATGTAGACAATTTGTCAAAAAATTTAGTAATGCATTAAGGTTCACTTATTACCTGTTCATATTCATTTACAAAATGATAATGATAACACCCATATAATCCACATCGGAAGTTATTAACTTTACATTATGTCTCCATTTGTAAAAAAATAAAAATAAAAAAAAAAATAAACTTTACATTAGGTCTCCAAAAAGTCTAATCTATAGCACCAATTTTCTGAAAGAATTGAAAGAATCATGTGTGGGTTGTGCTAATAGAAATTAATAGGTGGTTAGTGGATTCTGGATAATGTGATAGTGAAAAACGAAAAAGGGATTTAATGGTTTGTTAAAAAGGGCATTTGATATTGGATATGAATTAATGGAAACAAAATTAATCAAGAAAACTGCTAGTGGCTTAGTGGTCAAAATGTTGAGAGGAAGTCATTAGGTCTCATGTTTGAATCCCTACAAAGGTCTTTTCATAAAGATTTTTTTAGCTAATCAAAAAAGGCGGGATTAAGGTTAATCTAGGCTACTTGGAGACTATCTAACATTTAGATATATAAAGATTCCCTCACTTTTATCCTAAATTATAGAAGCAATTAGAAACTAATTACCCACCAATTAATTGCTTGGTGGGTAAATTACCCACCATATTTCAAAGGTAATCTAGAAAAAACCAAGTAGGTGACAACAATAAATTAGCCACCCTTCTTCTATGGGGACTCTAATTGTCACCTTCTTACTTCTTAGTTTTTCCGAAATAACACTAGTCACTTTTTGCACTCTAATTTTCAAGTCCACCATTTTCCCTATATTTTTTCCGACCTAAAGTTGTGAATAATTTTTCTCCAGAAATAACTTCGTGAGATGGTAGAGTTTCGTGCTTGGAAGGAAAGCGCTAAGGTAAGAGTTTCATATTTTTATTTTATTTCAAGTCATGCATTGATTATAATTTCAAAAATCAATGTATGACTTGAAATGAAATTTAAATATAAACAATCCTTATCTTAGAAGTTTTCCTTTCTAGCACGAAAAAATTGTCTCACAATTTCGAGAAAAAATGATTCATAACTTTAGGTTACAAAAAAAAAGAAAGAAAGGAAAATAGGTGTGGCTAGGGTTTTGTGTTTTAAAAATTAGGAAAAATTATAGAGTCAGTTTCTAGTATGCTTATGATTAAAAAAAAAAAAAAGTTTCGACGAACCTATGTTCACCCTTTAACAGCATGACTCTATGATATTTTTGGTCCCAATATTGCAACAAAAGGATAGTTTACCTATGATGGAAAATATTTAGGACTAAAACTTGATAACATTTTAGAGGGATTAAAAAGCAAAATTTGAAATTTTATAAAGACAAAAAAACTTATTTAACCCTAAATTAGAAGGTAAAAAGAAAAGGAAGGAATGTATGTCTCATGGTCAGTCCCAAATGGTAAAGGCGGGAACGCCGCTCCACAAGGCAATGAAATATGAGACAACTTCGATGGAGATCCCACCAGTTACGGCGGTGCCATCAACACCAGATGCATTTGTTTATGACGATTAGATGAGAATTATGCAAACAAGAAATACTTGCATACAAAACGGACGTTAGGGTTTACAAAACGAACAATAACATGACAATCATTAATTTTTTAATAAAAATTTAAAATTAATATAATGATAATCTGTTCGAATCTTTTTTCTCTTCGGTCATTTTGATAAACATGATTGTTTGCAATCAAGTATGTCCTGACCCCCAAACACCGTTCTATCAAACTCCCTGGGCATCAATAGTGTTTGATTGAACGATATTTTAGTAGGTAGGGCATAACTTGATGTGCAAACAATAATATTTTCTTCAAGATGACTAATTAGCAAAGAGAAAGAAGAGGAGAACCGATTTGATTATCTTTAACTTTACATTTTTATTAAAAAAATAATTAATGACTGTATGCTATTTTTCATTAGTTATAAACAATAACGTGTTAGTTTGTACACAAGCATTTCTCTCAATAATTTAGTACTGAGATGCATTGAAAATCTCTCGTCACTGTTTATATTTCCAAGTTTCATAAAATAAAAATGCATCGTTGCATAAATATATTACAAGTTTCTGCTAAGTGAATAAGAATTGTCATTCTGATTGATCATGAAAATCTCTAAAGTCTAACATGTTAATTTTCTTTTTCATTCATCACTGAAGTAACAATTTATAAATCATAATACACAATTTTAAATATTACTAAATTAAAAAAAAATTAAATTAATGCAGTAGCTCTCAATTATAATGAAATTTCTACTCATAATTTGAATCAGAACAGCATATACTGCAACAAAAGGCAGAATATTACACATTGATACAGTTAAATCTATGAAACACGTACACACACGTGACATGACTCAAATACGAACACCAAACACCGAATATAATAGACACATCAATACCCATAATCAAGTGTATGAGTGTCGTGTCCGACACATGTCGAACACAAGACACATAAATTGTTTGAAAGAGAGAGATCAGAAATTGGAAGAGGTTGTCGGTCACGGTGAATCAGAAACACGGACCAATGTAAACATCATCATGTCTCTCTTGTTTTGTTTCAAATCAAAACAAATTTTGTTATCACAAAAATAAAAAAATCCAAAACAAAAATTGAACAATCATCAGAGACTTAAATACTAGGAATCATGGACGAATCCTTCATATTGTTGCAGTTATTTTCTCATCACATGATTGATACAACAATAGAATAACATAAGAACAAAAAGTAAACTAAGATGATAAAAGAAAGAATGAAAATAAGAGTAAGAGAAGAGAACCTGAAAGATACAGTGAAGGGAAAGTGTTTGGTGTGTGAATATATAAAGATGGTTTGGTTGTTTCTAGAAAAACTGAAACCCTAAAATTAAAGGGAAAGTTGTTGCTAATTAGCCGGCCTTCAAATCTTAATATAGACCGAGTAAGGTTTATATAATAAAAAATTTAACTGATACCAGTAATAAAAATGTTTTTTTTAGGAGTAAAATAAATAAGTTCTTTTAGAGGACTAATAAATAAGTAATTGAATTAAATTTGTAGTGTTTGTCCTATAAAATATATTGTTGAATTGACTTTTTGATGTGAACCAGTATCCTGCTTGTAATTACAACTATTAATCCTTTGAGTTGAGTAGAATTGCATTGAGTGACAAAATTCTTTCAAAGAGATTTAATATGGCTGCATTGAATTCGAATTCAGGGTCTGTAGTTAGATATTTTTAATTAATATGTAACAAAAAAAAGATATTTTTAATTAATAATTATTAAAAAATGCTAACAAATGTCCCGAGACAACATTTAAAAGGCTAAAAGAAGTAACTTTTGAATAAAAAAAGGATGTAATTGTGATTTTTTTATGTGAATCGAGCATTCTTTGCGCACGTGACCGGAGAGATTGATTCTATGAGTCAGGTAGAACCACAATGGATTGGAAAACTCTCCCTCAAAATAATTATTTTCTTATGACTCTGACAATTAATTGACCTGTATTTTTAAAACAAATTTTTCTTTTATGTATTACTTAAACAATGTCTCGAGGGCACTTATCAGCATAACCGAAAAAGTTATTATTGGTTCAATTAAGATAATTAGTGTAAAATTAACCGAAAAAGTGATAACTTTTTTGTACTAACAAAGTGATATGTTTCCTGTGAAATTTTAAGAACTATAGTCAGGGTAGTTAATCTCACTTTGGTTGTTATATATCTTCTAGAATCCAAGCATGTAGCATAATCTCAATCAACAAAACCAATAACATTTCCAATATGTCATCATGCCTTGAATATAATAAATCAACTTCATATGTTCCTTTTCAAATATATGAAGATCCATTTCATAGCCTCCCAATGCAGCTTTCCTTGATTTTCCATGTACCTACTCATCAAACTCATGGCATAAACCAGCTTTAACCTAGTGCAAATCATTGCATACATGACACTGCTTACTAAGAAACCTTCTATATATAGGCCATCTTCTCATTTGTCTTGGGTGTGCATTATGAGAAAGTTTGGAATGTGTTATGCCATAGGATTCATCACTATATATTAGATTGATCCATATTGAACATCTTCAAAACCTAAGATATGTAGTGGTTGATGAATAAGGTTATCTTGGATTTATCCCTTGTGATCTGCATAACTATGATCTTGTTGCAATCAACTACGTGATCTTCAAACCTTTTTCCTATTATCATCTTAAATGGATAAAATATATAAAGGTTCTCCAATTTGAGCCAAATCGTTGAAGCAATCTTCTCCTTCGAGACTTCTCTAAGAACCTTGTCTCACAAAGAAAGAATCAAGGCATTATGGGCTTTATGAAGCATCTCATTCTCCTTTTTAGATAATGTGGCTGACATTTTTGCTTCACCAAGTGCCTCTTCGATCTCTTGTTGGACCATGAACACGCTGAAATCGCTCTTGCTTCGCAGAGATGTAGAGTAAGCGAGTCACTAACAACGACAATCAACAACAAAATGATGACCTACGACAACAACCAACGTAGAGAAATATCGTTACATTGGCGATGATTTATCGTGATATAAACATATCAGATAAGATTGATTTATAACTATTAGATCATCAATTGGAATTAAATAAGTCACTAAAAATTCACATGCTCAATAATCTCACACTATATCCGCTTCAATATCCTTCACTATATGTTTTGCACACATTTGTGTTTTAATTTTGGAGATGCATCATTAGAAAATCATATACAGTATTAATTAAGGGTTAATTATGTGAATGTTGGCAAATCAAATTGATTTATGATCAATCACCTATCTGGTTCAAATGGATAAATTCCAATTTTTGATACCAAGTAGAAGTAGTCATACATGGTTAAGTAACGAAGACCAAAGTAGGATAAAAAAGAGAATTGATATGAAGATACATTCTTAGATCTAATAAACATGCATAATATCTATCATGAGAGATGAAAAATAAATGTGATTTAATATAAATCACCTTCACCAATCAAATAAATGGTGTAAATTTGTTTTTTACCATACGCAAAAATCAAAGATCGACCCCTCTGACTACTAGTTTAAAGAGTCCAAATTTCTTACCACTTAAATCAATTCATTATTGTTGGTGGTGTAAAACATCTCCAATATCAACAAGTTTTTTTTTGGTCCATCAATATCAACAAGTTAAAATCAATCAAATAAATCAACCAATAATTTAATTTATATACACCGCCAGTGTACAAGTCTGTTACACATGCATAAATCAAATATTATGGCAACACATCGACTACTGAGATATGACAAAGCATGTGTTTTCACCTCATTAAATATTGCAGCGATACATCATTAGTTACATGTGTATTTTTTTTACACAAACGATGTATACTAATAAACTCTCCAATCAAATGAATGATGCAAACTTAATTAATATACACTCAGATGATACAATTAATTGTCCCCGAAAGCTTACGCTCAATTGGTAAGGACAATGCATAATATATGCAAGGTTTGATATTCGAACCCTAGACACCACAATTAAAAAATGTTACAATTACTTGACACACGTATTCAAATGATGTGTTGCCACATCAATTATTTCATTAATTAAGTTGACAATATATCATTGGATACATGTGTAAAAAAGAACATGTCTAATGGAATCAATATTATCATAAGTGAGTTCTTTTGAAAGAGTCATTAGTGAGTGTTTTTTATTGTTATGTAAACTGGGTTTCTTCTGTGCGTAATTGCAGAAACTAATCCTTCAAACCTTGAGGGATTCAAATAAACAATACAATCTTCTTACAAGTTTTAACGTTGTAGTATATTCAATACTAAATTTTTCATCGGTGAGTGTTGTTACTCCAATCAATGGAGAAAAATTAATGAAGACAAAATACCTAGATTTTTGTTTCCCTCCAACCCCAAATGTAATCAAAACTCAACTAGTAGCATAGTATCACCAAATCCAAACAACATTTTCTCTCTCTTTTCTTATCCTTTTATCACACACAACGGTCCAAACCCAAATATCTCTTCTACCTCACACTTCTACTAAAATCAACATCACATCCCTTCTTCTTCACTTCATTTCTCTCATAAACTAAATTTCTCCAAAACCCTAACCCTAATGGAACTCTCTCATCTCTCCCTTTCCGAAAATCACTTCTTCTTTTCTACTCCCACCCCCCCTTCTTCCTTATCACACCGTCTTCCCGCTTTTCTCTCACTCTCCACCAATCACCGACGCCGGCGGCGAAGAAGTTTCTGTTCCGCCTCAAATTCCGATACGTTAGTCGCCGCGACCGGCAAGAAGAAGCGTGATGAGGATGATGGTGACTTGAAGACGTGGATGCATAAGAATGGACTTCCTCCATGTAAAGTTGTTTTGAAAGATAAACCTTCGCTTGATGATAGTGTTAAACCTATTCATTATGTTGCTGCTAGTGAAGATCTTCAGGTTTGTGTAATTCGCTTGTTTCTTGATGTGGTTTAATCTATCAATTACTGACACTGGATACGACACTGACACTGATACACGATACTGACACTACTACATTGACGCTGACACGTAGATACTGATAATAATTTAAGAAATGAAGGTGATTGAACAAAACCACCACAATGTCACGACCCACATGTTGATGTAGGATTTGTTAAGAGTTCCATTGAGATATGACTTGACAATGTGTTTATAAGTGTGGTCAGTCCTCATCTTACAAGTTGATGTTGTAAGGTGAGATAGGTCCAACAAAAGTTCTGAGATGATTCAAACGTGCCAGACACATGACACATTTTTTATATGAAGTGTTGATGCTACATGGTTTAGCTATAGAAATTGAATGAGAGATTTTTATTATGAGTCTAATGGTTTGATACAATGTTAGTGTAAGTTAGTTTTGAGTTTAATGGAGATGTAATGTCGGTGTAAAATAGTATTACAATGATATATCCAAAAATTGCCACCTGAGTCCGCCTTGTAACTTGAAATGAAAGTGTTTGAATGAAACTGCTGCAATGGAACTACACCAAGAGTTGATGTAGGATTTCAACAAGTGCAAGACACTAGACACGTCTTTGATTTGAAGTGTCTGTGCTATATACTTTATAGAAGTTGAATGTGACATTTTTATTATATGGGTCTAATGGTCGTATAGAATGTCAGTGTAAATAGTTGAGTTTAATGGAGTAGTGTCAGTAAAATAGTTTTATACTGACATCCAATAAAAACTCATGATATTGCCATTTAAACCCACTTTGTAAATGCAATGTAAAAAGAGAAAAAGGTATATGCACTGCCGGTGTACTCTAGTTTTAGATTGACGTCCAATAAGAATAGAATATCTGATAGCTATTTAAAAAAAAACGGTTACAAATTAGGACTATGTGGCAAGATGATGAGTTTTTATTGAATGACGGTGTAAAATTGGTAAACACTATCAGTGTATAGCTATTAAACTCTTGTAAAAAAAATCGCAAAATGCTGAATTATCATTAGACATTGTGTAAACATAATTTACACGGACAGTGCATGTCCCATTTTCTCATTAGTTTTAGACTTACATCCAATAAAAGACCACTATTTTTTCATGTGATACTAGCGACTTTAAAATACTACTAAAAAAATGGTGTGATATGGCAAAATAATGGCATTTTAATGAGTGCCAATGTTAAACGGGTTTACATTGACCATGCATATCCTTTAAATCCTTTTGTTTAATGAGTTTGGTTGTATGCTTTGCAGAAAGGGGATATTGCATTCTCAGTTCCAAATTCATTGGTTGTCACTCTAGAGCGTGTCTTGGGAAACGAGACTATTGGTAAGTGTCGAGAAGAGTGTGTTGATAACACTCCTCATTATGCAATTCTTATGTTTTTCTCTCTCTTTCTGTTATGTCCTGTGTCGTGCTTCATTCTGTTATTACAAAAGAATGTGAATTGCATAGCTTTCTCTTTTTTAATTTTTATTAATTTGATAAGACGTGCTAACAGGAATTAAAATGGCCTAAAAACAAAACGGTATTTGATGGTTTCTTTTGATTGAAATATCACTTTAGTCCGTATATGTGTACACTCATTTCTAATTTGCTCCTTCTATGATTGATTACTATAGATCTCTATTTTATGACACTGGGACTTTATTGAAAATGACTGCCATATATAAGAATGAAAAAAATGTAGCATTTGTAGTTCCTATATGTGACAACCATTTTTAATTTAGTTATTTTTCTTTGCTGTGTGATCACTCCAAGTCTCCAGCAGATTGTGTTAAACAGAAACAGACAGTGATAAGAGAAAAACATTAAAATGTTTTTATACATAAGGACTAGGTTGAATTTTTTTTTTATATAGGGACCAAATTAAAAATGAGTGTCGCACAAAGAGACTATAAGACATTTTAACCCTTTTTGAATATAATGAGAATCTAACAAAAGATTTAATACTTTTGATGGGCATTGGTTAGCAAGATTTAAAGCTTTTGATCGGCATTGAGGAACATGTCCATTAAGATGGAATATTTATTTGAATGATTTTAGATGTAGAGGAGATTTAACTATCTTGAATTACTATGAAGTGTTGTCAAATAGTGGCCATATCGGTGCTATAGCAAAGCGGAATTTGCACTAATTGCCGATACCCTATTTAGTACAAAGTAAGGCGCTATAGAGTTGTAGTTTTGTGGAATTTGAACAAACTGCTATTTTTCTCGATTTACAACACTGTTATTATGTAAGGTTAGATGAAAAATATTTTGATGGCAGTATATCACATTCCTGTGGTTGATCATGTTTAGTGTCAGAAATGTTTTAGAAGTTGTATTGAAGATGTTTGGGTGATCGGGGTGACAAAACATCCGTATGCTTGTGGAAATGAATATAGCAATCAACTAACCTTGAGTTTATTTATAAGGCAATGTTAAGGGTGATTTTTTTTCAGTTCCTACTTAGTGAATTGATTAGTGTGTCATTTTGTTTTTCGGTTAAAATAAAAGTTGGGTTGATGATAGTAGGTTTGCTGCTGCATTTTAAAATTTGAAATTATATATCGGTGTTCTGTCCTTGTTGCAGCTGAGCTATTGACCACAAACAAGTTTTCCGAATTGGCGTGCTTGGCCTTGTATCTGATGTATGAGAAAAAACAGGGAAAGAAATCTTTCTGGTATCCATACATTAGGGAACTTGATCGGCAACGAGGCAGGGGTCAACTGGCAGTGGAATCACCTCTTCTATGGTCAGAGTCTGAGCTGGCATACCTTGAAGGAAGTCCGTTAAAGGTTTTCCACCTCTCTCCCTCCTTCCTGATTAACGCTGAACACCAATTCCATGCTACTGATAGGGAAAATATTAGGTTGTTTAATGCTTTATATTTTTCAAAAATATTAAGACTAACTTCTGGTGGCTGTGATTTAGGATGAAATTGTTAAAAGGATTGAAGGAATAAGAAAAGAGTATAATGAACTAGACACGGTCTGGTTTATGTCTGGTTCTCTCTTTCAGGTAATTAAACATGCACTTGAATTTTACAAGAACAAAATTTATTTAGTATACACACAAGTCATTTGGTGCTTACTTTATATGTATAATGCAGCAATACCCATATGACCTTCCTACCGAGGCTTTTCCATTTGAGATTTTCAAACAAGCTTTTGCAGCAGTTCAATCATGTGTCGTGCATTTACAGGTAAAACTTACCCATCTGCTACATATTTATATGGCTGATAAAATATGCTCAAGAAAACTCCAAAGTATATAATGGCCAGGCTAATCAATTGATGAAATCATTATTAGTTCTACTTTTTGCATGTCACATTTGGAAATGAAAATCACCTTAATCTGAAATGGCATAATCATTAATCATTTATGATACACTTAAACTTTTGCATGTCACATTTGGAAATGAAAATCACCTTAATTTGAAACGGCATAATCATTTATGATACACTTAAACATTAGGTCGATGAGCTCTAAACCTAAATTTATTCATTCTAATTTGCAAATATATTTAATTGATTGTTGGATTGGGTGAAGTGTTGATAATCTAATTTAAATATAAAACTTTATTATTGTAACTACAAAGTGTGCACGGTATTTTATCACATATGGACATTTGTTGCTTTTACATTATACATTCTTTTCCTTATAAACTTTGGATAGTTGTTACCATTATATTCCATGATTTAACCTTAAGATTCATGCATGCATGCATAATACATTATACATACATGATACATGCATATGCATTCATCTATGTGTTCCTGTAACCTTCCTTCTATCCTTCTCTTTCAACAACTTGCCCTCTCTTTCAACAATGGGTGTAAATTGATTGATTGCTTTTTGGAATCAGAATGTTAGCTTAGCTCGGAGATTTGCGCTGGTTCCACTGGGACCTCCTTTGTTGGCCTACTGTAGCAACTGCAAGGCGATGTTAACTGCTGTTGATGGTGCTGTTCAGCTTGTGGTCGATCGCCCCTATAAAGCTGGGGACCCAATTGTTGTCTGGTATAATTCATGCTTCATTTGACACCATCTAATTTTAAATAAGGATGTAGTTATTTTTGTACTAGTGGCTTCATTATAAGATCTGTAGTTGATCATCTTCAGGTGTGGCCCCCAGCCTAACACAAAGTTACTTACAAACTATGGCTTTGTTGATGAAGATAATTCCAATGACCGACTCATAGTTGAGGTATAAGTTTGTCATTTACTTAGTTTGCATTCAATTTTTTCTTGTTTCAATTCAGATTTAACCTTACTGTCACAGGTGGCTTTGAGTACTGAAGATCCACAATATCAAGATAAAAGAATAGTTGCTCAAAGAAATGGAAAGCTATCAATTCAAACGTTTTATGTACTAATACTAAACTCTTAATCTTAATTGAAGGTTATTGAGAATTCTTCTTATTAATTTCTTAGTTCAATCTTGGTGCAGGTGTATGCTGGGAAGGAAAGGGAAGCTGTCTCAGATATGATTCCATATATGCGTTTAGGCTATGTTTCAGATCCTTCTGAGATGCAATCTGTCATCTCCTCTCAAGGTCCAGTTTGTCCTGTAAGTTTGTCTCACCACTTGTGCTTTCCTTATCTGAATGTGAGGAATTTTGTGATTGCCAAATATCAAAATCTAGTATTTGTCCTAGATATTAATAAAATCAAGTTCTCTTGATGTCTTGCTCACTTCCTATTTCATATTTTGCTTTCTTGACTCGAGTCTCTAATCTGATAATGAAGTACTGTGATAAATGAAGTTTAATTTTATTGCCTTAATCTTTTTCTAAAAATAGTAAAAAAATTGTCTAATATAATATAATTAAATGGGGAGTAAATCTTGTGATGTGAAAAGTTTACTCTGATTATTCATTTTAGGTGAGCCCTTGTATGGAGCGGGCCGTGCTGGACCAGCTTGCTGATTATTTCAATACTCGGCTGGCTGCCTACCCTACTACCTTGGCTGAAGATGAATCTATGGTACTATTTATTTGAATTAGAAATTGAACATTGATTTATCAACTTTTCACTGACAATTTATGTATCATCTTAGTTGACAGATGGCAGTTTGAATCCAAAGAGGCGAGTTGCTACTCAACTTGTTAGGCTAGAAAAGAAAATGCTTCATGCATGTTTGCAGGCAATCATGGATCTCATAAGCCAGCTACCAGACCACAGCGTATCGCCATGCCCTGCTCCCTATGCACCGTTGTTAAAATGAAAGGTTCAACTCTCTATCCCTCCTTCTCCGTTTTTGAACATCTTTATCATCTTTTTCTTGAACATTTGCAGTAATTCCTGAATCATGTTATCTGCTTTTAGGAACTGGATAATTTTGTGCAGTACAATATGGGTTAAATGATCCAAGTTTGGTAATTTTTTTTTTTTTTTTTTTTTAGCATTGTATATTAAGCACCCTATTAAATGTCATGGAAATGAAAGGAAAAGGTTAATCTGGTCCTAGGTTGGTAACTCCCTTGAATTAAGATAATTTGTAGTTTACCCCAGCGGGAACATTTCTATTGTGGACACATTTTCTCTACCATTACGCTTATTGTAGGCAAGTTTTGTCTGCCATTATGAACGAATATTATTGTAATAATCCCCTAATTTAGCTTGCTAAAGAGACTTAGGCCTAAATAACTGTTGGAAAAGTTCGAGTCATATAACTCAGCTTGGAGGATACACAATCCCCAAGCTCCGAGCCTAGAAGGCAAAGGAGATTGATCGCGTGCTTTGGACTTGGCCAGTTCATATTTTTCAGATTAATCAGAAAACCTGATTTAAGGAGGAAATGAAAGTGGTATGACAAACAGATATACTACTGTCCCCGTGAGCTCAGTTGGTAAGGACAATGAAGAATATATGCAAGGTCTGGGGTTCGAATCTCGGAAACCACAAAAAAAAAGATATACTACTAAAAAAAGGAAAAACTCTGAAAATTGAGATACTGTTTTTCATCAGTAGTCCAGCGTGTATATGGATTGTTTCCTTGATGGGGCTCTGACCCAGCCCCAGCAGCTTCTACTCAAATCCACAATTTGCTCTGACCAAACCAAGTGCCCAGGATTAGATCCAGACCCACTTTTATTGGTCAGGACACTTGATGACCTACTTTGTTATTCCAGATGTCGTAAAGCAGTAATAATAACGATCATGTAGCTCAGAGATTATGCTGCCTGACAGTTGTGCGGCAACACTCTCTCATATATCATGTTGATCCTTTGGCACATCAAAACAAAAGTGTTTAATAATGTTTGCTTTCTTCATTGGTCCACTTGCCCTTTTCAATCTCTTGAGATCCTGTCTTATTGTCATTTTGCTAAACTCAGTCACATGACAATTGAGAATTGGATGAAAAATGTTCTTTCAAATACCCAATGGAGCAAAGGATAAAGATGGGTTCCAAGAGAGAGTAGTGAGAATTAAAGAGCTCATTGGCAGGTCTGGTTTGTTGCAAGTTGGTGGGGTATGGGTCTGGATTGAAGGCTTGCTGCCCGAAGCAGAGTATCCCATATGCACGTTTGAACATATAATAAAAACTACTACCTCCGTCCCTAATTATAGGACCCTTTTGAGAATTTTTTTTGTCTCTTTTTATAAAACCCCTTTGCTATTTCCAAGTACATTAATTAATTCTTTACCAACATACCCCTATTTATTTTATATCTTTTTCTTCAATCATCATTAAATACTACATTGAAAACATACACTAACCCTCTCTCATAAAGGACAAATTTGTAAAAACAATAGTAATTACATACAAATTTATTATCACTTTTCATTTTCTTAATTCCCGTTATTTTTCCAAAAGGACCCTATAATTAGGGACGGAGGTAGTAATGCTGAAAAGGAGAGTATCCCATGCCATTGGATTTTCTCCTTGAGAGCCAATTACTTGATGAATATGAAAAATATGGCTGAGTATTGTACCCCTTGAGTCATATGCACATAATCTGTCTCCTCTCAGAGCTTTGGGGATGTTTACCCTCCAGCCCATGTTGTATAACACTGTTTTGGGACTGACAGCGTCCCATCTAGTCCAAATTCTCTTTTGTTAGCTAAAACAATGGATTCGTACAGTATATCCATCCACGGTGGTAGAGATAATGTATCCATCCACGGTGGTAGAGATGATGTGTCCATTCACTTTAGACTACTAATGAAACAGTAGTATTTAAAGGGGGATCTGAAGTCACATATTGGCTGTGATCTGTCCTTGGATCAACACCGAGGTCAGGTGTAGAATTCCATGCATGGAAACTACCATTTCCTGATTGGGTACCTGAAGCAATGTAACTCGTTCAAGCTGTGGACTGGTTAGATGTCCCAGAGCAAACCTTTGTAGTGGTTTCATAACTTTCATTATTGCAATTTTCTAAAGCAATGGCTAGTTGCAAAACCTGCTGTTGGACTTGATTAATCAATACAAACCTTTGTAGTGGTTCCCTAACTTTCATTATTGCAATTTTCTAATTGAAAGTTATTATAAAACTGTATACATTTAATTAATTAAATTTAATATTTGTGTTCTCAGAAACCATGTTTGATTGCTGTACCTAGAACAATGGTGCTCGGAGTTTCAAAGTCCATATAAAAAGGGGTTGGTTCAAGTATATTTTCTGCGCACCCCGTCAAGTATAGGAGCATCAGTGAAGCATTTGTTTTCCCAAAGCATGTCGTTGGTCGTGCAGATGATTCTAAGTTTGAGTGTTGGAATGATAGTAATCTTTTGTAAATGGAAATCTGTATCACAAATTGTAATTCATTTGTGTATATAGTTGTATGCAGTTCTCAGGAATATATTTGATCCCCTTCTTACCTTTGTATGTTGAGCCTACTCTCTAGTTTACTTTGAAATTGTTAGAAAAGGTTTTGTTTGCTGAATGTGGTATGACAGAGCTGATAAATAATGACAGACATGAATTTGTTAATCTGTGGTTGAATTTCTGGCATAGTATTGTCATGTGTCAAAAAATGGTGAGAGGAAAGAACTATGGACAATACAAAAGCCAATATCTTGGTGAAACTTTTTAAAATACAGACACATTATTCCCTATTTCAGGGTCATGTGGATAAATTTTGGAATATAAATTGAACATTTTTAAAGATTTGATATGATTTAAATTATTAATTATCATGTTAGCTTTCTTTTAGTTTTGATTTTTAACATCATTGATTTGGTGAATGACTGATTTTATCTTCAAAATTGATTCTAATTTTAAACTAGAAATTACAGGTTTAAATTTTAGAATTGGTTTTTATACTTAAATTTATTCTAAACTAGAAATTACAGGTTTAAATTTTAGAATTGGTTTTTATACTTAAATTTATTTGTCAACCGACTTTTACATTCAACAAACTTTTAATCAAAATAATTTACTTAAAAATAAATTTGTTACCGTAAAACCAAAGATTCACTAAAACCTTGAACTTGACCAGATTAAATTAAGTCTTACAAAGTCTAGCTCGACTCATCTTTTACCATCTCATGTCCTAATGTTTGACTATTCTTTTTCACACCTTATGACCTTGTCACGCATCCAATTTTTTTCTTTCAAAAATGCTCTTGGGAGTTTTTGGATTATAGAATCCAAAATGAGTTTTCCCCTTGTTTTTGGGAGGAAAATGATTTTTCACCTTTTTGGATTATACAATCTGAACACAATAAGTAGTTCGGATTATAAAATTTGAAACATTCAATTTAGAGGGCATGTTCCTTGTTTGTTTTGGATTATAAAATCTGAACACCTCATATACCCCATCTTGTGCCATGAATTCATGGAAAAACCAATTTATATTATATAATTTGAATTGTATCAGCACAAAGACTAAGTCTAATTGTATTAAGGATAACCAGTTTAAGAACCATAGTAACCATCCTAACCTCCATGTATTTTAAGCCATTGTTAGTTGTTCCCGCCGTGTCCCATCAAAAATCAGGGTTTAAGGCTTCTTGATCGATTTGCTATGAAATCCTGCCCCTCAAAATTCAAAAATCCATCATTTAGACCTATTTTTAATTTTTTTTTCATATTCTCGGAAGTTTTTTTTTTTTTTGCATTAGCTTTATTTGATTCTTATAATATTTTGGTCGTATTTTTATTTTATTTTATTTGATAGGTTCTATCATTTTTTACTTTGTTTTTTAATTGTTTTTAAATGCAAAATTCACAATGCTGAAATGGAAGAAATTATGATTGCTACTTATATATAAGCATATTGCGGATTCCATAAGAACATAATTCAGAGATGGTGGATGGAAAAAGCAACACTATTACTTATTCACCCTATTACTTTCTCACGCGCCCTATTTTTTATTTTACATAAAATGGTAAAAAAAAATATTGAGGTATGATGTTTAGAATGTAGCATAATTATGGTTTTGCCGGTAATTAACATTCTTAAAGAATAGATTTAAAATTATTAAAATAATTTTGAATATCAGATAAATTAAATACAATTACTTTTCGCTCATTCTCATGAAGTATACATGATATTTGGAGTCATGCATTTCAATCAAAAATATCACCATCAACTACATGTATGAACCTTCCTCTAAAAATAAACTACATGTATGAACCATCATTAAAAAAAACATGTATGAATCAGTGATATATCTTGCAAATAATAAATATATCTATCAGTCTTCATGTATTAAATGTTCCTTTTACAATCATGCATTTCACAAACAAAGTCATCGACTACATATATGAACCACCGATATATTACAAAGAATACGTATCTCCCTCATTCTTCACGTATTATAAATGACTATTAAGTCATGCATGTCATGTAAGAACAAATATTATATATGTTAGAATATAAAGTGATTGTAAACAACTATTATATTTTTGTTTATAAATACTCACATAAATTTTTGTAAAAATATGTTATTTTCCAAACAAATTATAAATCACAGCACTACTCTAAATTTAGACAAGAAACATCAACAACAATACTTATATATTTAGTTTCTCATTTGTTTTTATAGATTATTTTGTATCTTATTATTTGTGCATAAATGCCTAAAGTAAAATATACTTTACGAGTACAAAGTGCAGAAGTACCAAAAATTGTTATCTATCTAACCATTAATATATAAGTCACATTTATAAAAAAAAAATACAACTTCTTAGATTCATTGAATATCTAATGCATTTGATCTTCATATAGACTAGATAAATTGGATATTCAATAAACCTAAAAAGTTGTTTTTTTACTTATAAATGTGACTGGAAAGAGTAAGTATTATGAAAAATATGGTGCACGTCTAAATATTTAGAGATATTATAAGTATGTCTTCATAAATAAAAAATTGGTGTCCCTTTATGTATGGGACCTGTGAGCAATGACCTATCTTGACTATGCTCAAAACCACCTCTATATACAAACTCAAAGTGAAAGATACTGTGAAATACAGTATAAAAATGTGGATATATTGATCATCTTTCCGCTAGTTGTAATTTAGATAAAATAAATTTGACATATACTATGATCAAATATTTTTGGCAAAATAAGATTAAAATATGCTATTTTAATAGTGCCAATATAGTTCATATTGCAGTTGTTGTGGTCCTATTTTAATTAGATTTAAATATTTTTTTTAAATTACTATTTTAAATTCATAATGTTGTGGTGGTATTTCTATTTACTTGAGATTTAACATTTTTCTAATTTAATAATTTAATTTACATATAAAGTAAAAGAGATACAATTGTAAATATAATAATTTAAAGGAGGATAAAATTAGAAGAGAAAAAACACTAAAAACATCATTTTTAAACAAAAACTAAGAGAAAATCCTCCCTCCATCTAACTGTCTTTTTGTGGCTCTTCTTGAAATCGTAATTTTATATTTCTTTTAGATTTTAAGGTGATTTTTGTTCACAATATTTTTTTTATAGGGAGAGAGAAAGTAACCATAAAAAAATTTTGTAAAAAATATTCCCTTTTTATATAGTTATATGCAAACAAACTATATAATTTAAAAAATATATATGATTTTTTATTACGATAAACAAAATCAAAATAGATTATGTTTTTTTTTTCTATATATATAAAAATTTAAGTTATTGAATGTCAAAATCACATTAAGAAACATACCCTAAATCGAGTAAACTATCATAAAGACAAATAAATATAAACAATTTTTTTTAAACGAATGGAGGATGGATCAGCGACATCTATCTATATAGAAGTGTTGATTTGCGACCCCCATTCCTGCCCCCGAACCCATTTCATGGTTATTAGTTTTTTGAGACCTTGGATATTGTCACAAGCTCCTGGTCCTGGAGCTACCTGATCCAAATGGATTTGAAAGTGGTGGATGCTCGATGTTTGTGACAAATGTGTCTCTTTTTGACTTGAAATTAGTTATATTAATGATTTGGATAATACTTGTGGCAGTACCTTCATGCTTTGTTAAGTTTGAGGGGGAAGTTCAGAGTTAGGGTTTTTCTGGCAACTGTTTTATTAATGCCTGGACTCTGTCAAGAAACTGCTGTTTTAGAAAATCTCACTGAGCCAAAAAAACTTAATCTATAAGGACTCTGTTGGAATATAGGGAATATATGGAAAGTAAATTTTACCTATATGACACTGAACGATTGTGATTGTGATAATAGACACTTGGCTACTAGCTTAACACTTGGCTACTAGCTTAACACTGAAGCGATGAGCAGACTGACACAAAGCATCAGAGTAGAAATACAGAGGAGTTTTTGCTGTTTTGGGAGCTCTGCAGTAGAAGAAACCACAGGCATTCTGAAATGGAAAACTGAGAGAATATCTTGCCTGGTTGATGATTAGCATCATGCTAGATGAATTTCTATGTTCATATCATGGCTTCCTATAAAATGTGTCGATGTCGGAACTAATAAGTCGTAGTTGTTCAAAACTGTTGTAGAGCAATGGAGCAATTGTTATCAGTACCTATGCCTTTAAAGTTTAAACTTTTGAGTTTCACCATGTTTTTTTTTAGAAATTTAGGTCTTTCACCTTCTACACTCACTAAAATTTGGTGAATGCAATGGCAATAGATGTCATAAATTCCAAAGGGCAACTGAATTTATACTAGCTGTTATCACGGCTTCAAAAATTTCTCCAACTAATGTATGCAATATTTTGCTTTCCTCTAGGATTTGGTTCAAAGTGACAGGGATGATCCCAGCCTACCACTAGTTACTGCTCCTTTTGGGCATGCCTCCCAGGTAATTGAAAAGTGCTGCCATTCTTTTAAGTTTTAACCTCAGTTTATTTTAAATTAATTTTATAATGAGATCTGTCGTTTTCTACAAATCTTGTGCAGGAAATTGCAAACCTGCTGCTCTGTGGGCAAGCTGTCCCTAATGTATTTGATGGAAGGATGGATTTGGGTGGGGGAATGTTTCTAAAAGGCATATCCCGAACTGTGGAAGTTGGATTTCTCACCCTGCTTGAGTCCCTGGATTTCTGCAAGGTTGGTCAGTTTCTGAAAACCCCAAAATGGCCTATATGGGTTGTTGGGAGTGAATCCCATTACACAGTGTTGTTTGCTCTTGATCCCACTGTTCAAAATGAGAATGAACTAGAAGGAAGGGAGACACAGATTCGCAAAGCTTTTGATGCACAAGATCAAAGTGGAGGTGGCGGCTTCATTAGTGTTGAGGGGTTCCATCAAGTCATCAGAGAAACAAATATCAAACTTCCCGCAGATAAGCTAGATAACCTTTGCAGTGTAGGGTTCATTGTATGGAGTGAATTCTGGCAGGTAATTTTGGACCTAGACAAAAGCTTGGGAGGTTTGAAAGATTCATCAGGATTGATGGGTAAGAAGGTCTTTAACCTTTTCCATTTTAATGGGATTGCTAAATCAGATTTGAATGGTAGTCAAGTAAGTTTTAGGGGTGAAACTCCACTGGAAAGACCCAGGCTCACAAAATTAAGCGTCTCAGTTCCCCCAAGGTGGACACCTGAGGAATTTATGACAGATGTGCAAGGTCCATCTACTTCCGTTGCAAGTGACTCTGCTGGGAAGGACACAAAGGTATCTAAACCAGAGCCTACTCAGCATGTGCCTTTGGTTGACTGCATAAGAACGCGTTGGGCCCGTGCTGTCTGCAGCTGGTCAGGTGATCCTCCTAGTATAGTCTGAAAGACTTCATTTAGAGTAATTTATTCTGTTTAAATGGGTTGAGCTGGGAAATGTGAAAACACAGTTGGTTCAACAAAGCAATTGTGAAAAGAGGTGATGAAGCTTCTATGTTTGACTTTGATATATGGTACCTTGAGGCACATGAAAATAAGGAGGGGGTCAAATCTCTAGATTTTTTTCTCCAATATTTGGGAAGCCAATATATGATGTGGATTAATGTATTTTCAGTTTTCTCTTTGATTTTGTCATGACATTCAGAGAGTATGGGGGAAGGAGGGTGTGTGGTGATATCTATTCATCTTCATGCATACTTGTGTAAAATTAATTTAAATGTATTATTGTCAATTAGGATGGGTT
>Ga0228710_1005080_pt1 | contig 20574 bp, 10 predicted proteins | sample MedpolnodulmetaG_FD_177995 | JGI IMG/M metagenome (GOLD analysis project Ga0228710, IMG submission 177995) | Root nodule microbial communities from Medicago polymorpha collected in Santa Monica, California, United States - pink nodules | ecosystem: Host-associated > Plants > Roots > Nodule... | reverse complement strand
TGGTGCCTAAGAAAGTTTCTCCACGTGCGGTACGCCAACTGAGAACTACTACTACTCTAGATACCGACTCTGTATCTTCTTCTTCGACTCAAACTAGTAAAATATCAAAGGAAAGAAGCTCCAAACTTGCTGATCGCAAGTCACCTAGAAGCCCAGTTCCTGAGGTAACAAGTTTTTACCAGTAATAAAATACTACCTCTGTCCTTAAATATATACTTTGTTTGGATAAATAGCTTAATTAAATACTTATGTATAAGCCATTTCTATAATTAAAGATAAATTAAAGGCTAACTGTTCTCATATAAGTTATAAGTTGTTTTCATAACTGTTTTCATAAGTTTTCCCAAACAGTCTCACAAGTGCTTATGTTAGTAGATAGCTTGTATAACAACTTATATGAAAACATTTTGACTTTGTTTTATCAGCTATTATAGAAATAACTTGATAAGCACTAAATTAAGTTGATTATCCAAACTGGTCATGGTATAGCTCTTATTCAATAATAACTTAATAAGTGTATAGCACATTGCTAGCATTGCTTTCAGTACATTTTTCCTTTTTTAGTTGAGAAGATTTTAACTATTATAATTGATGTTGCATTAGAGGAAACGCCCTAGCAAAATATCTGAATTGGAATCGCAAATTTCTCAACTTCAAGATGATTTGAAGAAGGTGAAGGACCAGCTTATTTTGTCTGAATCATGCAAGAAGGAAGCTCAGCAAAACTTCGAGGAATCCAAGGAGCAAATCTTAGCCCTATCTGCAAAACTCGAAGAGTCTCAAAAGCAATATCTAGAGCTCTGTGCTACTGGAGAAGCTCGCGACATCGAACTCCAGAAAATCACAGAAGAGCGTGATAGTGCATGGAAATCCGAGCTCGAGGTATCCCAACAGCATCTCTCAGTTGACTCTACTGCTTTGGCTTCTGCATTGAAGGAAATTCAGCTGCTGAAAGCACAGCATGAATTGGTAGCTACTTGTGGTAGTGTTCAAACTCAACAAGCTGAATCTGCAGATAAAGAGCTACTGAACCTAAATCAAAACTTATCAGAGTCTCTTTCTCAGATGGAGAACATGAAAAACCAACTTAAGAATAGCAAAGAACCTGAAGCTCAGGCACAAATCTTCATTGATGAAACTTTGTTGCAACTCAAGGCTGCGAAAAGAACCGTTGAGATTCTTAGGGATGATGTTGTGAGAGATGTAGATGGCTACAACTCCATTGCTTTGGAGTTAGAACATTCTAGAGCAAGGGTGAACACGCTAGCAACACTTGTTTGCAAATTTAAGACACGCATCGATGATAATGAATCGATGCATTCTGATCAAAATCTTGTGGATGATTGTAAATTCGAGAAGGAAAGTGAAAAATTGAGAAATGAAGAGGATCCTAATCATATTGAAGAAGAGATTTCTTCTTTGAAGTCTGAGGTTGGACGGCTGAGATCTGCTGTAGAGACTGCCGAGACTAAATATCAAGAACAACAAATTCAAAGCACAGTGCAAATCAGCAATGCGTATGAGTTAATGGAGCAGATAAAATCGGAATCAGGCCAGAGACAATGTGAGTTGGAGGCTGACTTACAAAGAAAGAAAACTGATATTGAAGAGTTGAAGGCTAATCTAATGGACAAGGAAACCGAGTTGCAAGGTATCATGGAAGAGAATGAGAATTTGAATTCAAAACTCGAAAAGAATATGCTATCACAAAATGAACATGGACTTCAAAAGGAACTTAAAAGATTGGAAGAATGTGTTGCTGAATTGAAAGCTGATATGATGGATAAAGAAACAACATTGCAAAGCATATCCGAAGAGAACGAGATGCTGAAGATGAAAATCAACAAGAGTTGCTTGGATGACGGTAAAGCGAGAGAGGAAATAGAGAAAGCCGAGGCTGCAAAACGCGAGGCGGTTACAAAACTCGGGATTGTGATGGAGGAAGCAGACAGAAGCAGCCGTAAAGTGGCGAGGGTGACCGAGCAGTTAGAAGCAGCACAAGTGGCGAGCTCCGAAATGGAAAGCGAACTAAGAAGGCTTAAGGTACAGTCTGATCAATGGAGGAAGGCAGCAGAGGCAGCTGCTGCTATGATTTCGGCAGGGAACAATGGGAAGCTTACTGAGAGATCTGTGTCTTTGGACAATAATAATAACTTTAAGTATTCACCTAATTATGCTGAAGATGTTGATGATGATTTACAGAGAAAGAAAAATGGTAACATGCTGAAGAAGTTTGGAGTCTTATGGAAGAAGCCTCAAAAATAGTGACTGATTGATATCTATATATTTATTGTGTTAATTTTGTGTTATGTTGTTGCTATGATATTTATGTTTTTTGCACTTTTGTGCACTCACCTTTGCATTGTAAATTTTGTCTGTCTGAACTCTAGAACTGTTTGTTATGTTTTAGTTGGAAAACTGACATTTAGTTGTTGAATGAACTTTTGTGCACTCACCTTTGCATTGCATTGGGTTAGAAGCTATTGTGATTTGTAAGTATCAGCTGAAATTTGTGGTAGTTGTTGTGGCAAGTGCTACTATAATCTTTAATTTTTCTTGTCGGATTGCCTATGTTTGGCTGCACGGTACCATTTCCACATCAAACCAAAATCACGGCAGGAACTCATGTTTGCAGTGAAGCTACATATAGCCTGTGTTTGTTGTAGCAGTGGAAAATGAAAAAATGCACGATTGCACTAATGCTACATTTTGTAGCTTTGTCATTTTCACGGCAGAAATGCCTAGGGACGCGATAATCTTGCTTTTGCCGCATATCCAAACAATGCAATTGTAGCTTTTCCAAATCATGGAATTTTTGCTTTAGGACGTGAGAAAACTTGTTCCACCGCACATCCAAACAAGCCATAAAGCTAACCAAATCGAACTCTCAGACTAACTCATAAACCCTAAAAAAAGATTACGAAAAAATTATGCGGCATCTAGCGGGGATACAAACTCACACCCTAACCACCAAAGGATACCATACCACATTTTTCAGAGTATTTTGCATTAAAATTAGTTAAGTTAGTCTTGTCTGCTTATTTGATCATTATTTTTTATAAACCAATACCTTTGCATGCAAATAGAGTCAATTCAAGATGATTAAGATTAGTAAATTACACTCCTCTCAGGTTAAAATATATATTTTTGTTTTCTTCTTATGCAAAATATATTAAAATACTCACATCCTCTAAGAAACTTGAATTACATTCATCAGCCCTCTTAGATTTAATTTTACACTTGAAGTGTTAATTTTTTTTATTTTTTATTTTTGGCAAAATTTTGAAGTAGTAAAAAGTTGGAATTATGAATTAAGTAATTAGCCTCATGTGGTTAATAAGATTTCCTGCGACGAATTGTTCGAAAAAACAAAATTAATTCTTGATTAATTTTTTTTTTATAAGGCTTTACTTCTTATCGCTTTTTGACCAAACTCTGATTAGTAAATTAAAATAAAATAATGAAAAGGTAAATGCTACTAAGAGCATAATTATCGGTGCAAAAGCACCTTGGTATAACTGAGCCAAATGAAAATGTGTAAGCAACTGATATTTGGCATGCAAGCAAGTAGCAAAGCTTAACAAAGTAGTAATGCATTACCACCCACTTTTAACTGACAGAATATTTCTTTTGATTATTTTTAACAATTGATAGGTGAGATTATGAATTAGTATAACGTTGGTATTTAATTTATGGGTGAACAAAATTAGTTGAATGAATTAGAAAGCAATTGTGCCACAAGCCCACAACGGCTATATTTTATTCAACGGCTATTTTAACTATTTATCGTAAAAAAAAATCTACACATTTCTATTGAAAATGAACCCCAACAATCAAGGCTTTTGGTCCAATTATATACAAAATGGTGGCAATTCTCCTTTTATCCCAAATCAACAAAACAACTCATATTTTGGAAGTACATCTCATAACCAAAATCCACACCATAATCCAAAATTTTTAAATTCTCCTTTTATCCCAATTCCACAAAATAATATACCCTTTGGAAATTACCCATATCATACTTCACCTTACTAATATCAATCTCAACAATTTTCATCTCAATCAACTAACCTAACTATATCTCATGAGGTTCATATTGCTAATGGTGGTGTGCAATCAAATGATCAAGAGACTTCAACCCCAAAATCTTGCACTCAAGGTGACTTGGAAACTATAAATCTTGATGACGAAATTGGATCTACACCGGCTGTAAATACGCTGAAAATAAGATTCCAACCAAACGAGGACAAACTTCTTATTCAATCATGGTTCAACATTTCAAAGGACTCGATTGTTGGAGTCGATAAAAAAGGAGATCATTTTTGGAAGAGGATTAGTGAAGCTTATAACAAGCACTGCGACAAAAATTGTCCAGAGAGGAATTTCATGGCACTAAAAGGTCGATGGCACAAAACGATCAATTCTTCTATTAATAAGTTTGTTGGGTGCTACAAACAAGCCGTTGGTTTGAAAAAAAGTGGTAGCTCCGAGAGCGACATTATTTTGGCTGCACATGATATTTTTCACCACGACATGCATAGAAAATTTACATTTGAGGTTGTGTGGAGATTAATGAAGGATGAGCCCAAATGGAGTGCAAGTTCACTAGAACCTTCTTCAAAAAGAACAAAGAATTCAACTTCTGGAGCATATTCGCCGTCTTCTAACCCACCAACACCAACAAGCGAATGCAATCCGCCGAAGCGTCCAATCGGTCAAAAGGCGGCTAAAAGGAAGGAAAAAGAAAAGCTTAAAGAAACATCTACTACCAAATTTGATACTTTGAAAAATGACTTCGACAAAAAGTTTGATGCTTGGATGAAGAACTTTTGAGGCTTGCACAAGAAGAGTTTGCGAGCTTAAGTAGGCCTAGACGCCAAAGAAGGAATATAGAGAGGAATCGTGAAGAAGGACATGAGCGGTTATTCAATGAATATTTTTCAGAAACTCCGGTGTACACGGATGAGAAGTTCCGTCGAAGGTACCGAATGCATAAACATGTTTTTCTTCACATAATTGAAGCTCTTGGCCAATATGATGAGTATTTTCAGCTGAGGGTTGATGCAACTGGTAGATCAGGTATTTCACCACTACAAAAATGCACTGTTGTTATTCGTATGTTGGCATATGGAACATCTACTGATAGTGTGGATGACTATTTGAGAATTGGTGAAACTACAACACCAAAATGTGTCAATAAGTTTACAAGGGGGTGTGATCAGTGTATTTGGGACACAATATTTGCGAAAGCCATCGACTGAAGACATCGAACGCTTGTTGCAGATGGGGGAGGCACGTGGTTTTCCAGGTATGTTGGGTAGTATTGATTGTATGCATTGGGAATGGAAAAATTGTCCAGTCGCATTGAAAGGGCAGTATGTTCGAGGTGATCATGGTAAACCCACTGTTATGCTTGAGGCAATTGCTTCACAAGACCTATGGATTTGGCATGCATTCTTTGGGGTAGCCGGTTCAAACAACGATATCAACGTGTTGAACCAATCTGATGTCTTCAATGATGTTATGCAAGGGCGAGCTCCAGAGGTTCATCATTCAATAAATCGTACTAAATACAACATGGGTTATTATTTATCTGATGACATTTATCCTGAATGGGCCACATTTGTGAAAAGCATCCCGATGCCACAAGGAGAAAAGAGAAAATTGTTTGCCCAACATCAAGAAGGCGCAAGGAAGGATATCGAACGAGCATTTGGAGTTCTTCAATCCCGATTTGCAATCATACGTAACCCGGCTCGATCTTGACATCTTGATTCACTGAAGCACATAATGGATGCGTGCATCATATTACACAACATGATTGTTGAAGATGAACGTGCTACATATGGTGGCAATTTTGTTTATAGTTATGATCATCTTGACAATGACCCGATTGCACCATCAGATGATTCTAATATTGATTTTTGCGAGTTCCTACGTAGAAGACACCATGTTCAAGATAAGCAAATTCATCGACACCTTCAACAAGACTTGATAGAACATATATGGAAACGTTTTGGGCATGAGAATAACCACAACTAAAAATTATTTTAAAATTTAGTATATTTTAAGGTAGTAGTTTATTTCAATGTTTAATAATTTTATTAATGTATTTTCCTATAACTTATTTGTGTCAAGTAGTACATTATTTAATATATTTTTGTATAATTTTCATTTAATTTTATTTATTATTTAGATATTTTGAGTATATTGTGTGATACATTTTATATATTTTCATTATACATTTTATATATTAATGTAAAATATAATTTAAAGTATATTGTTATTGTAAGATAAGTGAGACCCATTTTAGAGGAGGGGTATGGATATTTAGAAAATGTAGTTGAATGGTTCAAATAATTGGGAAGTGTATAGTAATATAATATATTATGTGGGTCCCATTTATACCACCCATTTGGGTGGCATGGATGTGGTTGCTCTAAAGTTCCTTAAAAAAAAAAAAGTTTAAAGTTAAAATGTTTTTTTGAAATTCGTGTATTCTAACACATTGAAATATATGTATAAGGCGTAAATATGTAAAAGGTCCCTGTAATTTAGCATGTTTTTGATTTTAGTCCTTGTAAGTTTTTTTGTTCTAAAACAACTCTTGTAATTTCGAAACCTTTTGAAAATCGTCCCTGCCGTCAGGTTCCGTCAACAAAAAAGCATTGGTGGGTAACAGAGGCACACGTGGCAGTTTCTGAGTTGGCAAAATTTGTTGACGAAATGTTCATAGGGACGAAAAACAAAAACGCGTTCATAGGGACGAAAAACAAAAACGCAAATGTTTAGAGGGAAGAAATTGAAAAAACGTAAATATCAAAATTTCAAATTTAAAAACAAGATCTTCTTCTTCATCCCTCTTTTTTCTCTTGTTCATCTCCCTTCCTTTCCAATTGATTTATCTCCGTAGAAAAAACCCACTCCCTCGTGGCAATGTCTTCTCATTCCAAATGTGAATCTCCCTTCCCTTGCAGCAGCTTTTGAGGATACTCAATCTTAACCAAATGTGAATTCAGTTTTGACAAACACACCCAATTACTAAACCTAAAACAGTTAAGTTTTTCTGCATCTTTTATAGCAGTTTTATTTATGTATATATCTTTAATACAAATTATCTTATTATTAAGTTTAATTACTATATTATAGATTAAGAAAACTCAAGTAAAGTCAACCAAGGTCTTGAATCACAACAATGTCAGGAGAAGTAGTAAGTGTAGGAAACTAAAATGTGTCAATAGTAAGGGTGCTGGAAGTAATGTTGAGGCACCATTGATAATTGATGATCAACTTACCCAACCTAAGAAGCCATCAAAAAAGCCTAGAATATAGCTCAAGTTGGTTGTAGCTCTGCAAACATAAACAATGTAAATGAACAATTGTATTTGCCTTTTTAAGCCTTGGATTTTAAAATAAGGTCAAGTGTCTAATTGTGTTTTTCATAGTTTTCTGCTATGCGACAGTCAAACAACAATGTGGCAACTGCCTCTGTATAAATCTATGCACAAACTCAGTCACACAACATTGAGGATACTGTCTCTGCACAGACTCAATTACCCACCAATGAGGCAGCCTAAACAAAAAATTAAACATATTAAGCTTTTAATTAAATTAAACTGTGCGAAAATTATACAACAAACATAGTATTATAACAACGAACTCACTGTAAAGGTTAGGCATTTCCAATATCTCTTTTTAGGGTTTTCATTTGAATTGGAGATGAACATCCTCATGATTTTGTTGCACCCAGATATAAGCAATTCAATTGATGATGAATTAACAATGGAACGAGAAGACATTGCCACGAGGGGGTGAATTTTTTCTAGGGAGATAAAGAAATTGGCAGGGAAGGGAGATGCAAAAGAGAAAAAATAGGGATGAAGAAGAAGAAGATCTTGTTTTTAAATTTGAAATTTTGACATTTACGTTTTTTCAATTTCGTTCCTCTGAACATTTGCGTTTTTGGTTTTCGTCCCTATGAACATTTCATGAGCAACTTTTTCCAACTCAGAAACTGCCACGTGTGCCTCCGTTACCCACCAATGCTTTTTTGTTGATGGAACCTGACGGCAGGGACGATTTCCAAAAGGTTTCGAAATTACAAGGGTTGTTTTAGAACAAAAAAAACTTAGAGGGACTAAAACCAAAAACACGCTAAATTAGAGGGACCTTTTACATATTTAAGCCTATATATAATTATAAATTGTAAATCGTTAATCTCGTCGGCGCTGTGAAAAAGGTTGAGTGAGTAGAACGATTCAACACTTCTCGCATCAACAATGGGTTTGGAAGGTGTTCTTCTTGGTATGGGTAATCCCCTTCTCGACATCTCTGCTGTCGTCGATGAAGATTTTTTGAAAAAGTACGTCAATTTTATCTTCTTTCTTTTCATTTTTTACTATTGCTATTACTATATTGTTTTAGTTTGAATGAAGAAGAAGAAGAAGAATATAAAAAATCAGATCTCATGCTTCTGCTTGTTTACAGGTTTGACATCCAGTTGAACAATGCAATTCTCGCTGAAGATAAGCACAAATCTATGTAAGATTTTACTATGCTTTATGCATTTTTGAAGTTTCAGATTCTGATTTTGTGACTTCATATGATTCTACCACCATTTCAGGTATGATGAAATGACTTCCAAATATAATGTGGAGTACATTGCTGGAGGTAATTGCTGTGTTTTGATTTTGAGATTATTGCGTTTCTGGGAAGGAAAGTAACATTTTTCATGATGTTTATAATTTTTTTTCTTTTTTGCAGGTGCTACTCAGAATTCAATCAGGGTTGCTCAGGTATGTGTAGTTAGTGTGTGATTTCTTTTTTATGAGTTGAGATGAATCTTGAATACTTGTGGTAAAGATAGCTTATCATTTTGTATTTGCTTCTTATAGTGGTTGCTTCAAGTTCCCGGGGCCACTAGTTACATCGGTTGCATTGGGAAGGACAAGTTTGGTGAGGAGATGACCAAGAACTCCAAACAAGCTGGTGTAAATGTAAGTTTAATCTTGTAATTTTGCCTTGTTTCTTTTTCGATCTGCTACATGGTACTGGACCGTAGAATCCAGTTCTTAAATTAACTTATTCATTTAACAACTAGGTTCACTATTATGAAGACGAGAATACACCTACAGGAACTTGTGCTGTTTGTGTGGTTGGTGGTGAAAGGTGAGAGGATCAAGCTTTCCTTTTGTTTTAAATGCCCGAAAATCATTCATTTTTTACGTCTTCAGCATAGTATAGTATATATTATCGATTGCGAACCAGTTGTGTGAAACCTTCTTTTTTATCGCATGTAGGTCACTTATTGCCAACTTATCAGCTGCAAATTGCTACAAGTCTGAACATTTGAAGAAACCCGAAAATTGGGCATTAGGTACCTTCTTGATTTAGGATCTTTTTCTATCTCCAATAAATCTAAATCATCAAAATGACTAACATTTGGTATTGTGCATTATTTTTAATAAATAGTTGAAAAGGCCAAATATTTCTATATTGCTGGATTTTTCCTCACTGTATCCCCCGAATCCATTCAATTAGTTGCTGAACATGCAGCTGCAAATAACAAGGTTAGATATGACTAGAGTTTGTCCTAACCTTTCTACTAGAAGTATTTGATACTCAAATATTTTACTCCCTTGTGCAGGTTTTCATGATGAACCTTTCTGCACCCTTTATCTGTGAGTTCTTCAAGGATCCACAGGAGAAAGCTCTTCCGTAAGAATCCCTCATCGTCAAATTTAAATAAATATTTATGTTTTTCTTATTGATCTTTAAGGGTTTGCATTCTGGGATTCAGGTATATGGACTACGTATTTGGAAATGAGACTGAAGCACGGACATTTTCGAAAGTTCATGGCTGGGAGGTAAATCATTACTTTGCAGTTCTGTACCCTTGTAGTTTTGGTTTTACATTTTGTTTAATAACTCATCTTGGTTTTTTTCCTATTGACCAGACCGATAATGTCGAGGAGATAGCTATCAAGATATCCCAGTTGCCAAAGGCATCAGGAACACACAAAAGGATTACCGTTATCACACAGGGTGCTGATCCCGTGTGTGTTGCTCAAGATGGGAAAGTGACATTGTACCCTGTAATTCTATTACCAAAAGAGAAATTAGTTGATACCAATGGAGCAGGTATTGCCCTATTGCTTTTTGAAGTTGAATATGGAACAAAGTCATACATGTTAATATGTTATGAGCTAGTCATAATATTCTTTTCTTTTGTTTTTGTAGGAGATGCCTTTGTTGGAGGATTTCTTTCACAATTGGTCCAGGAGAAACCTATTGAAGAATGTGTGAGAGCTGGGTGTTACGCAGCAAATGTTATCATTCAAAGGTCCGGCTGCACTTACCCAGAGAAGCCTGATTTTCAATAAGTGATTCTCCCGATTCTATTACTATTTTGAAGTTTTGATTATTGAGAACGATTTTAGTCGCATTTTAATAGTTGCACTCTAACTGGTTTTGGATTTTTTTAAAATTCCCGACTAGAGAGAAGGGGTGAAGAAGTTGACGAGGGAGACAAAATTGAAATAAGTTTTGTATTTGAAGTCCTAATATAGGCATCATTTCTTATTTTTGCTGCTTGTATCACAAGTGTTTTTTCTTATTTGGTTACAATGTAGCTAATGTTGCTATATGATTATATGCTATGAAAATAACTAATGTTGTTTTACATGTTCTATCTTATTCGAAGAATCCTATCTGTTTGTCATCTCTTAGTTTTTTTAAAATAATATCTTTTTTGGTCAGATGTCATCACACGTTTGTTCATAACCGTGCTTATCAACTAAAAATCTAAGTTAATGACTTATGTAGTGAATGAATGGATTATGGTTTAAATTCTGGTTTTAACTAAATGATTCAAGTTGAATTTTCTGGTTTAAGTTGTTATTTTCTGGTTTAGGGACTGGTTTTACTGCCAATTTTTTTTTCCTACTGGTTCACTGCTTTAACTGGTTTACTGGTTTTAAAGCAGCTTATTTTTCTGTTTATTGTGTTTTTTCTACTGGTTTTACTATAATTTATTTTTTTCGGTTTTAATGGTGTTTTTAACACTGCAATTGTCGTCCTTATAGAATACATAAGCTTAAACATAGCAAAACAACCATAGATTAGAGGATAATAGATGAAGTATTTAACAACAGCAAAATATCAATTTTTAGGGTCTATTTGTAGTTTTTTTTATGATAGTTTAGGGACTATATTGTTGTTTTTCATGATAGTTTAGGAACTAAATTGAAGTATTTTAATAGTTTAGGGACTACCAACGATCACATAGCGGAAAAGTTAACCGAGAGACCAAATAGTTGGATGTTTGGATAGTTTAGGGACCCTTTTGTTGATTTTATTTGTTTAGGAACTAAATTTGTGGGAATGTGACAGTTCAAAAACTAAATTAACTGTTTATTTATTTGAGATTGGTTTTGATTATGTATAATTAATCAATACATATTCAATTAAACTTCAACAATAAAAAAATAAAAGTAGAAATTTGCTTCTAAACACGTTGGCATATGATAACAGAATTAAACTCCAAGTTTATAAGTCATAACCAATTGTCTGTAGTCAAATCCCCCTTTATGTATATCTTCCCATATTTGTCAAAAAAACAATTTTTATCTTGCCATACATCTGTTTGTTATTTATAACTGATGAATAATTTGTTGAGATTATTTCTTTTCTTTCCGAAAGAGCACAATTCATTTCAATAAATATCAAAGGAGCAATACAATTTGGTATGTCAAAATATCTGACAAACCATATCAGTCCCCTCTTAGAAAATTTGGCAAGAGTTGTTACATATATGAGATGAATTAGCTCTGCGATTAGCAAAGATAGAAGCTAACTCCGTATCATCTCAAGTATCTGAATTGAAAGAATCCACCATCGCCTTTGAGTCCAAGCAAAAAATAACTTTCTTGAAAGCCAACTTTCTTACCCTTTCTATCAACTATGATTATTTGTTGCAACTATGTTGTTTTCGCTCCCATGAACATGCCGAGTTTAGTCTTTAAGAACTTTTCTATTCCAACACTGTTCTAATACTCTGAAAACGAAGCATCGACATTACACTTAATGTAAGGGGTGTTACCATTTGAATCTGTCATTAAGGGTCTAATGTAGCGGCGAGGTCTGCTCCTCAATTTGTCGCGTGTTCCTCCAGTAAGCAATTTCATATGTGTATAGTGTATTATGTCTCATGGCTTCTTGTTTTGACGGTCCCAATTTGATGCAATCGTTTTTTTTTTTTGAAATCAGAATGTTTGACGAGTTTGAGCAAGTTGACACGTGGTAAACTCGGATAAAATTGTCTGAGTTTACGACTTATCCTAAATTTTTATTTTTTTTAAGTTTTGGACCATTTTTTTCTGGGTCCGTTTTATGTTAAAATTCAATTCCTTTTTTCAAGTTCAGTAGCAAAATACTTGTCTTGTCTTCCCGGTTAACACTTTCTTGCCTTGCCTTCCCTTTCTTTCTTCTGAAACCTTCTTAAACGAACAACACAACACACAATATTTATGATTTTGTGCATTAATTGTATTTCTATGATAAGTTGAGCATAACGGTTTATTCTGGTGGTTAAGTATACTTTATCTTTATAATTAAGTCATATTTTGCACAATTGACCTATTTACAATATTTATATTGACTTACATATGTCATGTATATAATAAATTTATATAATTTTAATTTTAAGTAAACTCGTACGAGTTTACGAACCGAGTTTTTCTAGGTAAAATGAGTTGAGGTAAAATTCTCAAGTTGTAAAATCTTGAATAGTAACAAACAGAATACACTGCTCATTTTTTCGACAATACACACACAGTAGGTGTTTTATTTTTTGGTCTAAAATATATAATTTCTCAATATGTTCCCCTCTTGTTGAAAGATGTTCTCCTCTTGTTGAACAATTAACTCATAATTCTAAGGAGGGATGATAAGCTTTTTTCTTTTGTGTTCCCTAAAAAATTTCTGTTCTTATGAGGAAAATTCTATCCAATTACTTCAAACAGTAAATTCTATCCTTATAGTAGCTCCTTATTTAAAACCCTTCTGAATGATATAGATTAAGAAACTAAAAAGGGAATTTACTGTTGATAGTGAGCTAAAAGATTAATCTATACTATCGCTTTTGTGGCATGTGCTTGTCAGATAAAAAAATAGATAGTGCTAGCTAGTTGAAAACTTTGACTACTTGTACTTACTCCACCTCGTTCTCACTTGAATGAAAGACCAATCAAGTGTTTATTGCCCCTTGATGTGAATATAATGGTCAATTTAAGATGATAGCTCATCCAAGAAGCAAGTTTTTGGTAGAGTATTTTTGATGGATTTGAGCATATAAAAAGGAAGATTTAGATGAGTAATTGCCTCCCGTTTATTATTTGTTGCTGATAAAGTTTAATGTTGGTTCAATTGATAGACACGCTTCATATTTTATATAGATATGAGTTTAATGTTTGTTGTCAATGTAAGTCTCGTTAGTGGATCATATATAAATATTTTTTTAGCACTTTAAATATGGATCAAAATCTGTTGCAGTATTGGTTTCACGCATTTCTACGCAGTAGTTGACCTCAGTCGTAGATTTTTGATCTAATGACTCATTTACTTATTGTTGGTTTGACAGTTTAACACAATAGTTGATCTCGACCCTTCATTTTTTATCGGACGGTCAACAGTAACTACTGTGTTGATGCAGTAACCGTGTTAAATCGAAATCCCTTCAAATATACTTTCATGCGGGTGATTAATAAATCGGATATGGATATCAAACATGTTGATCTATAAAAATGAAGATGATTGAATATAACTACATGTGTATGTATCGTCTTACGATATCAAACATACTGTCAATATGAAATGTCATGATGTATAGTTGATGGTGTGCCTACAAATTCAACTCAAATGAAGTTTCAACTTAAAAAATGTTAACCGCCATAAATCACAATCATCATCATCTAATTAAAAATCAATGCCTCCGCCCATTCATTCTTATCAAATATCAATTTCTCAAAACTATACTATAATTTTATCTCAACTAAGAGGAAAATGAGTCACTCAATTCAAAGTCTTCAATGTTATACAGCTGCATCAATTTTTTATTTTCATACTTAGAGAAAAAAATTCCAAGAGTGACAGCCAAACAAACCAGATTCTCTATTGAATTATTTATACCCCCGAATCCTAGTCCATTTAAAAAATTCAAATATGATGTAGCAATGTAGCTCATTGTCGTTGATTATTTAGTCACATTCAAATTATTTTCAAACTTGATCACTGACGGTTTTGTCACGCCCAAATCCTAAATTAGATTTTGTCTGTTCAGTGCCAATAGAAACAAAATCATTCCTGAAGTTAGTGAAATTTTATTAGCTCATTCAGCTCCACTATATGTATATTATCATTCATAATTTAGTACATTTGTGACTATTTTTCAATTTAATTTAATATTGCATTTATAATTATGTAACCTATTGTAAGTAAAAAACGTGTTACAAGAATCTACCTGATGAGAATAAAATGAATTCGTGGCAGAATATCTTGAAATCACCACCACAAATAATTAAGAACCCAAGGCTCCTGAAAATTTGATTCTAACTGTAACCTTTCAGAGTGTTCAGGCTTATGCTGCATTCATGATTCAACCATGAAACATCACTCTTCTATTTTTATTTATTTATATTCATGTATAATAGTACTAGTATTTATTCCTTTTTCTTTCTTCTTTCAAAAAAAATAAATAAATTCCTTTTTCTTTCTCATTGATATGTCAAATAAGGAAATGATGATTTATCTACTTCTCTCCAACTTCATTGACTTGGTTAGCAAAATATCTCAAATTTCATTAGTCTATTCATTTCACCAATTAAAGACACTAGTAGCACAAAATTTTGACAATTTAAGGTGCAAAGGAAAAGAACAAAAATAAAATTTAAATTAAAAAAAAACTAAGAAAAATAAAATAGAGGTGATACACTACAACACAATAGAAACAAATCACTTCCCTATCAAACTAAGGTATGGTGTCCATAGTTCTAAATAGCAGTCCGTAACCGTAATTGTAGCCGCAATATAAAGATTTAAGAGGTCTTTATAATGGCATCACAACCGCAATTGCAACTGTATTTATCCGTATATTTCCTTGCCGCACTATTAAGGTTCACAACGTAACTGCAACTGAAATTTAGAATCACGAGACGGTGTCTACATTAGGGGGCTATTGAGAAGGCCATGCCCCCAAGATGAAGTGAGACCATTCCAACCAGCTCTTCCTAAATGATCCATTTCAGCCATATTTGTGTCTCCATTATTGAACTGCCATGGAAAACCTAACAAAACCCTATTTTCATTCTGTTCCCTAACATTGCACATTTCTTGTTTCATAGTAGTAACTGTAACTGCTTGAGTAGTTGCAATGCTCATTTCATGATCATAAGGTAACATCATCTCACCATTAGCATTGCCATTAGCATTGCCATTATCAACCTCTCCCATGTAGTAAAGATTCTGCACATTGTTTTGAGATCCCATAAGTGCTTCAAAGAATCCTTGGTTGTTTGAGGAATGGTTCATGCCATGATTGTTAAGAATGCCACATGAGGTGTTGGTTTGGTTTCCTAAAATGGAAAAATCATGTTCATGATCAAATCCAAGTTGACCCTTTTGAAGCCTAGCCAATGCTAGTGTGAGATCATTGGAATCATAGGACAATGAAGGGAAACAAGTGAGTGGATTTGGGTTGGTTTGAAATGGTTGATCTTGAGACCTCTTTGATGATGCTGATGATGATCTTTTGTTCTTTCTACACCCCCCACCAACAGGAACATTTCTTAGTGTACCACCTTTAGTCCAATATCTCCTACAAGACTTGCAGAAATATCTTGGTTGAGAGAGACTGTAATTGTTGTAGTAGCAAAATTTGGTGTTGTTTGAGTCACATCTTGGACATTTTAGAGCTTCTGGTTGAGGAGGTTTTGGCTTTTTGTCTTGTTCTCCTTTTGAACATGTTAACATGCTCTCCAATGACTGGTTAGACATTTGCTGCAACAACACAACACAACAAATTTAGTGGACATGAAAACCAAATAGTACACATTTTTGTGATCTATACATTGTACATACATATGTGTACACAAGTAAAAAAACAAAGAGTTAATTGATTTTTGAAATCATTGCGAATTTGTCAAAATTGTCTGTCGCCGTAGTATTATCGAAACTCCACGGTATAACTTTTATTTAAAATACCAGTAGCATTTTGTGATTCTGACAAACTCATTGTTAATTCAAACATAATGTTAGAAACTAAATAAAACTGAATAAATGACTCACTCCTAACATGTACACCCATTAATAAATTTTCAATTTTTGTTTTTACTTTATTGGATCTAGAGGGGACTCACAAAGATGAAGATGCTAAATTTAAATTTTTTTTTCTCCCTGACTTTATTCCATCAAATATTAATTCTAGGCCCCAGCTATATAGATAAATGGTTCATAGAAAACACCATGAATAGTATAGTAACATAGGAGAGCAACATAGCTTTACTAATTATATTTCTTCCAAAGGGTGTTCTAGAAAGAAGAAAAAAAATTGAGGAAAATAATAGGTTCCTTGCTCATTCTTCAAAGTAGTACTAAAAATTCTTAAAGGACAAAGATGGAAGGCATAAATCAAAGAAGTCACGTTAATAAATATTACATGACTACATGCATGATAATTTAATTATATATGATATGAAATAAATATTTCACCTGTTGTTGTCCACTAGAAGAATCCATCCCCATACAAACACTTCTTAATCAACTTAGTTTGAAGCTAGAGATATAAAAAAGTGGTATGGTTTTTGTGCTTATATGATGAATAAGGAAATGAAAGAAAGGAAAGTTTGAGGAGAGAAAAGAAAAGGATAGAGATGGTTAATTAAGAAGTGATGATGCAAAGTGAAGTGAGGTAAGTAATGAAAATCTAGGGTGTAGTGATAGTTATATATAAAGCAATCCCAAGAGAGAGAGAGAGGGTAATGACTAATGATGAATTTTGTCGTACAAAATGATGGATGAGGTGTTAGCTTGCACGCAGAGAGAAGAGAAATATAAAAGAAAATTCGAGTCACTTCTAAATTCTGTACTGCAACGGTTTCTTTCATATTGGAGCAAAATAATGTAAGAAAATAATAATAAGAAAAACAAAAAGAAGAAACATAAAACTGTGTCCCTGAGACATTGTGGGGCCCTCATTCGCGTGGATGCAACTATTTTGTGGACCCCACTTCTCGTTTTTCTTGTTGTGTGTCATAGGGGTCCCCAAGCTTCCACCATTTCTTTCCCTCCATCTTCACGCAAATTTCTTCCTTAGCCCCCAAACACAAAACCTCGTCCACTCTCGTTCACATCTTGTTACTTTTTTTGTTTTTTTAATAATAAATGTTTGCTTAGGTGAGTAAGATTTTTGTGACTCGCTTATGCTAGAATACTAGGGAAGGGGAAAGCTCACATAGCATCTACTAGTAGGGATGTCGATTTGGGCCCCAACATAATCTTATTTTTTTTGGTACGAACCGTAATCATAATCGGTATTCTAGGGTTTACAACACTCGTCACACATTGTGTATCAACTAGTTGTATTCTGAGATGCTAATTTGTATCCGCAAGCAAGGATTTTCAAGTAATTGCGATGTGAAGGTCGTGTGGGACGAAAGAGAATGTCTCCTAAAGAGAAGTTTGGGGATGAAGATCATACCTCCACTTCACAAGGACCCCGTCTTCAAGTAGTTAAACAAAATACTTATGTACTTCAGTACTTGCATATACAAATGTATACACAAATATGAGTGTAAATTTATTTTGTATTTCATTTTTGTTATTGTCACATGATCCCTTAAAAAAAATGTTGTCACGATTCAAAATAATTTCTTAATATTTTTATTCATTTTATTTTATTGTTAAATGTTGTTTTTTACTCTCCATTTGCTTAAAAATAATTTAAATGTGCACATGTATTTTTTATGTTGATGAGATCCCCATGGGATCATGGAGATCTACAAAGACGTGAACATAACAAAAGCTTCTAGAGGCGAGGAAACGAGAAGGAGGTTGGAAGCATTTTGGGTGGCAGAGACGGGGAGTAGTCATGCCCTACATACGTCCCCTTGCGCCATACTTTCGAGGTGATAGCATTGTGTTTTAGACTACAGTTGGATCCTTCATTACAAATCATAAACTTTGATCGTTATGGCTTGATCTTTTCGATCTTCTAGGTAGATGGAACACATACTTTATTTGGTAAAAAATGTCGTTCTTGTCTAGCTCAATTCATTGTGCTTTATGCTGGTTGAGCTACAAAATATATTTTCTAATCAAAACATGAATTTTCTCGACACATACAATTTATGTAATTTGACCTAACGACCTAAATCGGATTGTGTTTCATCTCAAGTCATTAGACTATTTATGTATTATCATCAAGTGAGTAGAATGTAAACTCATATTTTTGCAAAGTATGAGCCAAGTTCTTATGGATAAAAAAACATAGATAGTTATTTGGTTTTTCTTTGTTTCCATCTACCACGTTTAAAATAAACTAATAGAACCTTGTTGTACCTCCTCTTTCTCTAATTTGAAAACAACAAACAATTGAAATTTAATAAGCATCACTATTTGTTATTATATTATTAATTTTAAGCACGAATAAAAACAGAGATTTGGTCCAAAGAAGGACGGTGTAGAATGTGGATGTTTTTGGATTTGTGCATGATGAAGGTGGGACCAAAAGGGGAGCAATGAGATATTATTAATTGAAATTGATGGAAGGGAAGGGATTATGGTCGTTTGTTGAATGTTCGGTTTGATGTTGACTAGTAATGATGTTAAGGACAGGCAAGGGGACACTATTGACAATGACATAGGATCTCTCTCTCTATTTTGGTCCATTCATTCTCCCCTACGCACTCCTTGTTCTTCCATTTCTTTCCTTCAATCCTTGTTCTTATTTTCTTGTTTTACATATTTGGAATGGAATGGAACAACACATTGCGCCTGCCTCATATATTCGCTGCCTCATTCATACTCATGTGTACGATTCTTTACTCCAACCACCATTTTGTTTTCAAACTTATAGTGCATTTGCACCAAATAATATTTAGATAAGATAATATGAGTTTTGTCTAACTTAATAAACGTTTTGGATTTGAATCTAAATTTGAGTATACAATAATATTAAAACTCTTAAAGAGAATTTGTTATCTGTTTAGGTCTCATAAAGCTAGAGGAAATAATTTTTACAAATGCATGTAAAAGATATCTAATTTAAAAATATTTAAATTAAAAAAAAAAAAAAAAAACAATAACAATGTATTGTAAATTTAGGTTCATCATAAGTTTTATGAAGTTATTATGCGTTGCTATAGTTTTAGTAAAATCACATTTTTAGTTTGAAAATTGTTGCTATAGTTTTAGTAAAATCAGACTTTTTAGTTTGAAAATTGATGTGGTATCACAATTTCATTTTCACTCGGTGTCATTTTAAACATGTACTTAATTGGTTTAATAGCAGTTTTCGCTCCCTAACTTTCACGAAGTTGCGATTTTGGCCCCCTAAGAAAAAAAACTACAAAACCGCCCTCTAAGTTTTGCAACTGTATCAGTTTTGGCCCCCCAAGGCAAAAATAAAAAAATAAATAAATAACACATGGCACCTCATTTATGGTGCCACGTCAGCGTAGACCGAGTCAAAATTGGCCTTGGGGGCCAAAACTGCCACAGGTGCAAAACTTAGGAGGCGGTTTTGTAGTTGTTTTTTTTAGGAGGCCAAAATCGCAATTTTAAAAAAATTAGGGGGCTAAAACTGCTATTAAGCCTACTTAATTAGTTTGTAAAATAAATTGTAGTATTTGAACTTAAAATATCTTCAACCATATAATCTTTTTAAATTAGTCAATTTAGTGTTTCAAATTATCTAATCTTTATTAGTATAGATACTAATTTGGTTTTGGGAGAGTTGGTAACATAGTTTTAAAACTCGGCTCGGACCGGCCGGTCGGACCGTGAACCGGTGGATAGGTCGGTTCGAGCAAACATTTGGATCGGTCATGCAGTTGACTCAGCTGGAACCAGTCAAAATCGGTAAAAACCGATGACTCGGTCGAGTTTTTGGTCTGACCGGTTCTCTATTTTATTTTATTTTTTTGCTTTTAACTTTACAAAAACGACGTCATTTTGGATTTTTCAATTAAAAAAAAGAAAAAACTGAAATTAGAAAGGTCAAAAAAGGGTAGAAAGACTCCAAAACCCCACTCCCTCCATTCACTCCTCTGTTTTCATGTTTTTTTTAAATTATTATTGTTGCTAATGACAATAATAATTATATAAATTTAATCTGATTCAACCCGATTAAATTTATAATAATTAGCCTTTGAAATTATTATTGTTGGATAGATTTTTTATTTTACAGGTGTCATTATTTTAGTTTTTAAAGTGACCGAGTCAATCTGATTCAATCCGATTTAATCCGGTTAAATAACTATATAAATTTAATCTAAGACCGAGTCATCTAACCGAGTCATC